>PDWJ01001199.1_pt1 | contig 33502 bp, 30 predicted proteins | sample 1430881 | NCBI WGS metagenome assembly PDWJ01 (sample SAMN01162460, study PRJNA174530) | Oral metagenome, whole genome shotgun sequencing project. | biome: Marine environment; feature: Marine mammal; material: Swab sample of the gingival sulcus; isolation source: swab sample of gingival sulcus...
CTCCTGCGCCTGTATCTTCCTGGGTAAAATGGCTTTTCCTTCAGCCATTTCGAGAATTCGTTCTGGAGAGCCGAGGTAAACTTGGTTTGTTACTTTTGGTTTTCCGTTAACCCTGGCCATTTCCCTGATGTAGTAATAGGGTCTGCCGTTTTTCATTTTCTTATGTAAATGTGCCATGTTGCCATGATAACAATTAGGCCTTACAAAAACAAGGAAAAATATGAAAACTATTTGATTTCTCGATTTTATTTGAGGGGGATAATTTAAAACAGGAGGGGTCTTACAGGGCCAAGGGAGGCAACATGTTGATATTAAAAGAGAAAGCTGCTGGAAGCTGAACTAAATCCTAAACTCCTGTCTGAGACGGTAGGACCGATCACCTGGGGAAGGGACTGACGGTATTATGCAGCCCGCAAAGGAAACATATGCAGATAAGAAAGGCTGATAAACATATGCAAACCTCACTGCGGGGAATAGCAAAGAAAGCAAAAAAAGTACCCGGACACCGATTCGGTAATCTGTACAGTTTACTTAACCCAAGCTTGAGGTTGTAATTTTATTTTCTATATAATTACAATATTTTAACAGTATATCGCCTTCAACTCTGGCACTACATCTTTTTATTTTGCCGCAATTGTCGTTGAACAGAATATTTTTTTTCTGTTCCGGATCAGGCTCCACACTCTTCCTGACATGAACCGTACTTCCATCTTTGCACTGCATGGAAACCGTGGCCCGATCATGTGGCAGCAGACAGAATGGCGTTGCTACGCTTCGACGGCCTGGCCGGAATCACTGGAATACGCCACGAGTCCGGTGAAACGACTTGTTATGAGAATTTTAACCGAAGTTTATTGTTGTAACCTATTGTCATTACATTGAAGCTTACTTCGAATTATGGAAGAAATCAAACCGTAAATCTGGAGACCATTTCAGTAAGCTCCTCTGCCAGCTTATCAAGTTTTACAGAGCTTTCATGTACCTGAGAACAATCTTTTGCCACTGTGCTTCCCGCACGGCTTACCATGGCAATATCTTCCGCAATGGAAGAAGATACCTCCGCACTTTGAGCGATACTACTATTCATTTCTGAAATTCCCATGGTGGCTTGTTGCACGTTGCTGCTGATTTCTTCTGTTGTCAGGGACTGTTTTTCTACCGCTGCTGCAATGCTGTTCACAATATCAGTGAAATTGGTAATCACATTCGTGACCTTACCGATTTCCTTGACAGTCTCACTGGTGGCGGCCTGAATCCCAGATATTTTCACCCTGATTTCCTGAGTAGCATCACTTGTCTGACCAGCCAGCTCCTTTATCTCGTTGGCAACAATGGCAAATCCTCTTCCAGCCTCACCAGCCCTTGCCGCTTCAATTGTTGCATTCAGGGCCAAAAGGTTGGTCTGTTCGGAAATGGCTGTGATGACTTCCGTTACATTGCTGATTTTATCAGCGGCATTTCCCAGCTCCTGGAGCTGTCTGGAAGCTGTTACTGATTTGGAAACAGCCTCATTGACGACATCTTTTGCCTCCCCGGACTTCACCACAATTTCTTGTTCCGCAAGATTAAGCTGTTCTGTGCCCAAGGCAATGACCTGCATATTGGCGGCACCTTCTTCGCTTGTGGCAGCGATGGAACTCATATTGGCACTCATCTCTTCAGATGCTGCTGCCACAGTATTTGATAATGTCATCGTATCATCCACAGCTTTTTCCATTCCCGCAGAAATTGTGAACAATTGCCCGGAAGATGTTTTTAACGTCTGGACTCCAGATACTATAATTCTCACAATATCGGCCAGATTTTTTACCATGGCTTGTAGTGCATCCGCCAACTGCCCGATTTCTCCTCCACCGGGAACCTTGATTCCTCTGGTCAGGTTGCCCTTGCCAATTTCTGTTACACCTTCTACCAGCAGTCCCACTGAACAGATAACCTGTTTATAAATGACCCAGCCCACAAAAATCAGACACATAAAAAGGAGTATGAGGGTTGCGATAAATACATTCATATAGAAATCAGCCTTGTCCTGCAAATTGCAGGCTGCTTTGGTACGTTTGTCCAGCTGGAAGAAAAACTGCTCCAACGAACTCATAATTCCGCTGACATAATCATGATACTGCTGGTTGAACATAAGCTCTCTTGCCAATTCCATATTCGGGGTGCCTCTTTTGGTATAATGACCGCTGCCGTCATCGAACAACCCTTTTACGGCATTCATTGCCTTGACTTCTGTTACAACCAGCCCATTTGATTTGGCAACGGCCTCGTCCAGCAATGAAAATTCCTCGGCTGTAAAGCCAAGATTTTTCATAATTTCCCTAAGGGAGATGGCTCTTCCATCAGGCCTGGGCTTATTGCCGTCCCGCACAGCAATAATATCGTTATACATGGCTTCATACTCTGGATTGCCTGTGACAGCATAGGTTCTTGCCAGACGGGTAAGGTCCTGGGAACTTTGACGGAACTCATTAGCAACCAGATATGATTGATAGCGTTTATCCTGTTCGTTTTGAAGTTTATTCTGATTATTCAGCAATAACATAACCAGAAATCCCTGACAGAAAAATAAAATGCTGAATACTACAAAAATAGAAGTGAAAAGTTTTTTTAGCGTCATAGTCGTTCCCTGCTCATTATCATGGGTTCCCAAGGGAATGGTAACGATCAATCAGGTCATCCCGTAAGCCTTTTTCAGGAGAACGACGGACCAGTTTGATTGGTAAAGAGTCAAATTCGATGACCGTACCAGTCAATTGCGAGGTATATGTAAGTTTATTGTTTGCGGTCAGCCTTTTTGGGATACCGGAATGGTTCTTTTTTCCTTGGAGGCAGAGTGCTTACGCCCTTTTCCTCCGGTTTAAAAAGCATGACCCGGCAGGCTCGGTCTTTCAGGTTACCCTTTGCCTGATACCAGTTCCACTGGGTACAAAGGACCCTGGATAGAGCTGTACGTCCCTTATCCCAATGAGTGGTGGACCGTGTTAAGATCTTCCTGGTCGATGATACGACCCCGTAGTTGATAGATTTGTTCTGCCAAGGTAGTTCCCCCTTCCCAGCAAATACCCTAGCAGATTTTTCTTTTCGTCGCCCGTAAAAAATATACCCTGTGATGGATTACGGATGAACAGCGAGGGCAATAGAGCCACCCTTGACTCCCAGTAACAAATCAATTTCATAACGACCTATTCAACGTATTACAACGCAGATCTTGTTCATGTTGACTTGAGTCGATTTGCACCGGTTGACCCCAAAAAAAAAGAAGATTGTTAAAGAAAAACAAACTTGGAGATCAACTGATTGCCTGGAGAACAGAGGGCAAGTATTGGGGAAAAAAGCGCACTGTTATTGTTAGTTACAATCCGCTAACTGTCACAAAACAGCGGTACAGTTTCCCAAAAAAACTGCTGCGCCTGCAGGGGCAATTACTCATTTTCCAGACCAAAGTAAACACCCAGGCTCCGCACGGGAAAAACAAAGCCACTGTTGTCCATCCTTACAAGGAGCTGTGCTCAGAGCTCCATATACCAACTGACTTCTATACTGCTGAGGTGAGTGATTATGGAGAAAGCTTAAACATGATTTTTCGCAAGAACCATTACCGAATCGGCAGGTACCTTGATCGCTTTGGCAAGAATATCATCGTTACCGATAGCATGGACTGGACGACGGATGAGATTGTCAAGGCAAGCCTGGATCGTTGGATAGTGGAGGATAGTTTTTGCCAGTGAAAAGATGATGGCCTGGTCGCGATAATACCAGTTCGTCATTGGACTGACAGCTCACATATTCTCTAAGCAACCTGACAGATCCCATACCTGCAAGTGCCGATTTGCGGGAACCATGGTGGAAAATGCGCAATCAGAAAAACACAGGGGCCTGCGTTGGCTTCGCCACAGCCGAAGGTGTCTTGAGATGGCTCTATGCCAAAAAAGGGAAAATGCTGGAAACAAAGCGACCTTCAGCTCGATTCATCTGAATGGATGGCCAATAAGGAAACAGACAATAGTACCCGATACCCCACGACATTTATTGAGAGCGCAGGGACTTCGACCAAACTCGCTCTCAGCGTGGTGCAAAAATACGGCTGCGTGCCTGGACATATGCTGCCCATGGACGGTCCGCTTTCCCAGCTCAAGGCCAATGTTTTCTTCTCCATCGCGGCACAATTTAGAATCACCGCTTATTACAATCTCGGCAGGGAACCAGGCAACGGGAGAACATGGCTTGTCAAAGCTGGCCCTATACTCACACGACTGGATGTCGATAAAAACTGGAAAAATGCCACATCGACAAACGGGCAGCTCACTCAATACGCTGCCAAAAAGACTTATGGCGCTCACGCTGTCTGCCTGTCGGGTATACTAAAGATTCCTTCATTGTGCGCAATAGCTGGGGAACAAAAGGGGGTGATCAGGGATTCGCATATTGTAGTAGGGAATACAGTACAGAAGCTTTCACCGAGGCGTATGGTGCTGTGCTTTGAAGTGCTCTGTCTGAGCACACAGAAAATCCGGGTGGAATGAGTGACCCAAAACTGGGCCATCTGGTGCCTCCTGAGCGGATGAAAAAACCGGGTTCAAAGAGTGTTCCTGCAGGCAGACGCGTTCCAGCCATGGATTCCCCATCATCCAGGAAAAAATTCCCGGAACGCCGACTCGCTGGCCTGGACAGTAAAATACTGCCGCAGCCTATGCAAAGCCTTTTTCTCACGTTGATAGATACTGCCCCGGGTAACGCCATATACTTCACTGATGGCAAGAATGGACTGCGCCCCACCCTGGTATTGCCCGATTCCATATCTTCGCTTGATAATATCAGCAGACTTTGCCGAGAGCACAGCGTCAACCGCTGCACACACTCTTTCAGCCATTTCCTTCTGCTCCAGGAACCGAACGGGATCATCCGGTGCATAGGATTTTCCGGAGTCTTCCAAAGCACCTAGCGCAACAAAGGCCTTGGTCAATATAGCAGCAGCCTCCTCTTCCTTTTGTCGATTGTTCTCTCTTTTTGCTTTGGCAATTCTTTCGATCAAAGTCGCAGATACCCGAATCAGGCGGCCATCAAGAGCTTGGCGCTGGATCTCCTTGAAGATCCAGCGTGATGCATAGGTCGAAAAACGTACGCCAAAGGAGGGATGGTACCGATAGGCGGCCCGTGCAACGCCAAAGCTACCTATCTGGTAAGCATCCTCCCGTGTTATGGACTGTCGGTAGGTTGCATGTATCCCTGCTGTTATCTTTGCAACCAGCCTGGTTGTAAGCAGCATATAGATATTCCTCAAGGTGTTGAGACAAAGGACCACATCATTGAGCTGCCTGAAGGCTGCAGAATCCAGAACCTTCTGGTCAGCCTTGTACAGAACCCGCTCCCAAATCCTTGCAAGAATCAAGTGTTGCAATGTTTTTTCTAAAGGAACAGACACCTTGTCCGTTGGCTGACTGAAAAGGTGTAATGCGGCCTGCCGTTCCTTCTCAGCCGAGGGTGCAAAAGCGGTAAAAAAAATCTTTCGTTCTTTGCATAGGTAGATATTTTGAATAACAGTCAATGCCGCCTGTCGGAAAAACCGATTTTCAGCCACCAGACAGGTAAATCTGTGCCGCTTCAACAGAACTTCCGTGGCCAGTTCCTGTTCGTTCTCCCTGGTCAGATACAATGCCCTGCAGCCAAGGTCGCCGCTGTGTAACACCCAATCTGCCTGGAGACACTTTTGCTCCAGGTCTGCGCTCAAGCCCAGGGCCTGAACCTGCTCAAAAAAAGAACATACAGGGCTCCTGGTAACTAGCATATCCACAATGTTTTCTCTTGCTGCCCTTTCTTTCATAGAGAATAATTTGTCCCAATAGGTGTATGGTACGGCTTGCATATGGTACGGCTTGCACTCGGGATGCAAACTGCCCCTCTCGTTATCAGTATATCATAAGAGCACGGGGAACTGTGAAGCAGAAAAACACCTTGCCGCTCAAGATATGGTTCTGTTCTTGAGCGTACTTATTTGACAGAAACACAAGGCATCCTACTTTTTTCTGTATGTGATCTCCGGGCACAGTCTCTCCCCCGTGCCCCTTATAAACCGTCCACTATGGACAAAATTTACAATATAAAAACAGCAAGTTAAAAATATTTTCCGGCTAATCCCCCAAAACGTTCACTAACATTCAACCCCGTCATCGCCATCTTCACCAGTGTTTTGACAGCAAAAAGGGGATACTATACTGCCAAAAACTGTGAATCTGCCACCGCCTGGGCTGATGAACAATCCGGGCTACCATCACATGTCCTGTTTCAGTGAACCGGACAATTGTCAGGAGAAAGATATGAAAGAAAAAGCCAAGGCAGCTGTTCTCGCCTCCTTTGCAGCCGACGCCCTTGCTCTCGGGGCACACTGGATATACGATCCTGTAGTGATCACCAAGACTTTTGGCCGGGTTGACCGACTCTGCGCACCTCCAAAAAATTCATATCACTCGAAAAAGAACAAAGGGGAGTTTACCCATTACGGTGATCAGAGTTTTGTGTTACTGGAATCCCTTGCCGAACATGGCAGTTTTCGTCTGCAGAGCTTTGGTGCCGCCTGGCGGCGGCTCTTTACAAACACCTACAACGGCTACCTGGACAAGGCAACCAAAACGACCCTGGATAACCTTGAGCAGGGAAAACCGCTTTTAGAAGCTGGCTCCCGCTCCACAGATCTTGGAGGGGCTGCCCGGATAGCCCCTCTTGTCCATTGGTATCAAGACGACAGGTCCCAGCTCGTTCAATATGCCAAGGAACAAACGATGATGACCCACAACCACCCGGCAGCCCTTGCCGGTGCGGTTTTTCTTGCTCACACGGTGTACGCTGTCCTCCACGGAGACCACCCGGCTCATGCCATGGAAAAAGCTCTTGACCTGGGGGTGGATGACCTTGACCTTGACATACGCATCCGTTCGGCAATGGACGCCTCCGATGAGGACAGCGAAACATTCATAAAGAATACCGGCCAGATGTGTGCGATTTCGGCCGCTCTCCCTGGGGCGATCCACCTCATCCTGACCTATGTCGACGATCTGGAAAATGCCCTGGTCACAAACGTCATGGCAGGTGGAGATTCCTCCGCACGCGGTATGGCTGTCGGCATGATCCTCGGTGCCCACCTGGGCATTGAAGGTATCCCCCAATCCTGGCTCAAAGGAATGCATCAATACAGCAGAATGCAAGGCCTGCTGGCGTAAAACCAAATTGCTGACTTCGGTAGCACAAATACCCAAGGAGAATGCACTGCCAGCAAGTACCCAACCTGGTACCATCAAAACACAGTAACAGTTAGGATGTACTAACTGTTCTTTTTCAAGTATGTTCTCCTCCAGGCTGTGGCATGACCGGCCTACGTTTGCCGGATGCCACATGCAACAAGGCTTTTTTCTGATAGCCGCACCTGACAGCGGGACTCTGACAGGGGCGGTTATCAAACCTGCACCCAAGGAGTGAATCATGACTACACTACAAGGCACCCAAACAGAGAAAAATATTGTAACTGCTTTCACGGGCGAATCCCAGGCCCGCAACCGGTACACCTACTTCGCCTCCAAGGCCAAACAAGAAGGATACGTTCAAATAGCTGACATTTTTGAAGAAACAGCCAACCAAGAAAAAGAACATGCCAAGCGCCTATTCAAGCTTCTGGAAGGAGGCGAGGTAGAAATCACCGGCTGTTTTCCCGCCGGTACCATTGGAACCACCCTGGAAAACCTGGAAGAAGCTGCCCAGGGAGAGCACCACGAACACACGGTGATGTATCCAGAGTTTGCCGCTACGGCAAGAGAAGAAGGGTTGCAGAAGATCGCGGTAGTCTTCGAGGCCATTGCCAACGCTGAAAAACAGCACGAAAAAAGGTACAGAGACCTCAAAGCCAACATAGAGGCTGATCGGGTCTTCAGCCGCGAAGAAACAGTTACCTGGCGCTGCAGAAATTGCGGCTTTGTGCATGAATCCAAAACAGCACCCAGCCGCTGCCCTGCCTGCGACCATCCCCAAGCGCATTTTGAGTTGCTTGGCGAGAACTGGTAAGTCCACCACCAACATGGACGGGCAGCACCTTTGGGACACGTCTCCCAGGTGCTGCCTGCCCTTCCCCCCACCGCTGCCTCCTACGCATCTCTTGCCTCGTTCGGATTTCTCATGAACCTTTTATCCTTATTTGAGGAAAAAGATACGAAAACAGATGGAGGTAATGTCCTTAAACAGACTCAACTTTTGACAAAATGAACACCAAAGCTCAGCCCGGACGGCACCATCTTCGACAATAGTTTGACAACGCATATACCCACGTATAATGTGATACCAAAACCTACCGAACCTGGCACCACCTGAGCTGATGAGAAATCCGGGCTAGAAAAAAATCACCCTTTACAGACAATCGATATTGATTAGAATACGCTATAAAGTGTTCTTATCAGCCTCTCGTACACTCTCAAACAACAGGAACGGATACTGTCCCTTCCAGTTACCAGGAGAGGCTCATTCTAATCTCTCAACAAGGAGACATACACCATGGCTCAAATCACACTCAAAGGTACTGCCATTGAGACCTCAGGAACGTTGCCAGGCAAAGGAGACACTGCCCCGGAATTCACCCTGGTACAAAACGACCTTTCTGAGGCCACCCTGGCTGCATATGCAGGAAAGCGGGTGGTTATAAATATTTTCCCCAGCATTGATACCCCTGTCTGCGCTGCCTCTGTCCGAAAGTTCAACGAGGTTGCCTCGCAAAAGGACAATACTGTAGTACTCTGCGTTTCTGCGGACCTTCCTTTTGCCCATCAACGCTTTTGCGAAACCGACGGCCTGGAAAATGTCGTTCCGCTGAGTGTATTCCGGTCGCCTGCATTTGGTCAGGACTATGGCGTTACCATTACCACAGGCCCCCTGGCCGGTCTGCTATCAAGAGCCATTGTCATCGTGGACACGGACGGCAAGGTTATCTATACCCAACAGGTTCCTGAGATTACCGAAGAGCCTGATTATGACGCAGCAATCGCAGCCCTTGGCTAACCAGGCGTCTACCTGAATCCGTTAGGAAGACAGGTCATTTGAAGGGGAGCAGATACGCCCTGCTCCCCGTTTTCTTCCCCCCTCGAACAACAGCCACCTCTGCGGCTCCTTTTCCCCTCAGGGGCAGCACATTGTTTTTCGCAAGAGAGCATCGAAAATGCCGAATTCGGCAAAACATCTCTTTTTCGTTGAGCAAAACATCAACTCCAGATACACTAGATAACGCAATCGGTATTTCTCAGCACAACTCTTTTCCGGCGATCAAGACACAAAAAAGTGCATTGAGAACCGTCTGCCGCAGGTGTCCTCCACCAAAGAGGCTGCAGATAAGGCCTTTGCCCCGGGAGAGATGTTCAGCCTGAAACAATGACAATGAAAATAGATGCCGTCAATATAGCCATTATCAACCACCTCAAAGACGGTCGGGCTCCGTATAAAAAAATTGCCGACCAGCTCTCCCTGGCCGAAGGCACTGTCCGCGCCCGCGTCAAAAAACTTACTGACGAAGGCATTCTCTCCATTAGCGGTCTGGTCAACCCCGAAGCGCTCCCTGATCAGCAGGTTGTCATGGTGGGGGTTCAGGTCAAGGATATGGACCTGGTCAAAAAGGGCAAAGAGTTCAGTACACTCCGAGGCGTTATTTCCGTCTGTGTGGTCACCGGCAGATTTGATCTTATAGTCACGGTAATGCTTGATAAGGAATTTGGCCTGCTCGAATTCTTTACTGGAGAAGTGGCAACCATTGATAATATTCGGTCCGTGGAAACCTTCGTGGTCTACAAAAGCTTTAATCTCAAAGTTCCGCTGAGTAACAATGGGCATCCCCACTCAATCGTATCCGGTAAAGAGACACTGTAGTCCGAATTCCTCCTGAGCATGTCACAAAAACAAAAGAAAATAAAAAACCATCAGTTACAATAATATCTTCCACCAACCTCTCCAAAATGTTCAGGAGAAATCTGGGCGGGACACTTCACAGCAAGAGCACCATGAAACAGACACCTCTTTACGACCTACACCTGCGGCAGGGCGCTTACATGGCGGAATTCGGTTCCTACGAAATGCCCCTCTGGTATCCCACCGGTGCCAAGGCTGAGCATCTGGCCGTCATCACCAGCGCCGGACTGTTTGACACCTCCCATATGTCCGTGCTCACCCTGCGGGGTCACGACAGTCGCCGTCTCCTCCAACGATGCCTCTCCAAAGATCTGGATGCCTGTATCGGTCCCCGAAAAACCGAAATGGTCAACGGTCGGTGTGTGTACGGTGTGTTGCTCAACCACCAAGCCCATGTCCTTGACGACGCCATTCTCTACCAGTGTTCTACAGACCAGTTCATGCTGGTGGTCAATGCGGCAATGGGGCAGCCCATTGCTGAGCATCTACACAGGGAGCGCACAGAGAGCGAAGAGGTCACCATCACCGACTGCACAGATCAGGTTGGTAAAGTAGATCTGCAGGGACCGGCGGCCGCTCGAATCCTCGCCCGTATCCTGGAAAACCCGGAAGACGTGTTCACCAGGATGGTGTATTTTTCCTTCAAGGGCACCTTCCGCCCCGGCATCCTTGCAGGAGAAGATATCCGCCTCAAAGACGGCACCCCGCTGATGGTTTCCCGCACGGGCTATACAGGCGAGTTCGGGTTTGAACTCTTTGTCTCTCCAGAGCACACCCTGCCGCTCTGGGAGCAACTGCTCGCTGCCGGAGAACGGGACGGGCTGATCGCCTGCGGGCTTGCAGCAAGGGATTCGCTGAGGGCTGGAGCCGTGCTGCCGCTTTCCCACCAAGACATTGGCCCCTGGCCTTTCATGCATACGCCCTGGAACTTCACCCTGCCCCTTCGGGAAGACGGCACCATGGGCAAACAGTTCATTGGCGCCAGCGCCCTTGCAGATCCAAAGGGCGAAATGTGGACCCTCCCCTTTGCCGGCTTTGATCCACGCAAAATACCTGTCTCGCAAAAAAACTTTGTCATGGATGGGCAGGGAAACAAAATAGGCACCATCCTCACCTGCGCTACGGACATGGCCATCGACAGGATCGACGGGGTGATCGTGAGCCTTGCCAGTCCAGCAGCCCAAGGCCGTCCCAAAGCATTCAATCCACGGGGACTCTGCTGCGGATTTATCCGAGTCACCCACAACCTGGCACCCGGAACCCTTGTAACGCTGACAGACGGCAAACGAAACATCCCAGTGGAGATACGCACAGATGTCCGGCCAGACAGAACAGCACGCAAACCCATGGCATCCATGCTGTGAGAAAAGGAGACGATCCCCACCCATCGCAAACCCTACAAACCCAGGAGATCAGGAGCTGAACCAATGAAAGAACTTGATGAACTGCAGATACCAGAAGAACTGCGCTATACCGAGGAGCATGAATGGGCCAAGTTCAACGGCGAGACCGTACGAATAGGCGTCACTGATTATGCCCAGGACCAACTGGGTGATATTGTTTTTGTCGAACTGCCAGCCGTGGGCGACCGATTCTCTCAGGGAGACGAATGTGGCACCCTGGAATCAGTCAAGGCGGTTTCAGAGTTCTACCTCCCTATGGGCGGCGAGGTGCTAGCAGTCAATACGGAACTGGAAAACTCCCCAGAGCTGCTCAACCAGGATCCGTACACCAACTGGCTCATCGAGATCAAACCGGACAACAGCGATGCCTACAAAGACCTGCTGTCTGCCTCCGCCTACCTGGCCATGCTCAAAGGACAACTGCCATGAGATACCTGCCGCACACCGAGGAAGAAATACAGGCTATGCTGGATGTTACCGGGCATGCCAGCCTGGAAGAACTTTTTGCCTCGGTACCCTTGGATTGCCGTATGACCAGGCCATGGAACCTCCCCCCGGCGATGAGCGAATGGGAACTCAACCAACATGTGGCCGAACTGGCCGCAGCCATGCAGAGCAACGAACATACAACGGTTCTTGTGGGCGCAGGCTCCTATCATCATTACATCCCCGAAACAGTGCGCCAGTTAATGGGACGCTCGGAATTTCTCACGGCCTACACACCCTATCAGCCTGAGATGGCCCAGGGAACGCTGCAGGGGATATTTGAATACCAGACCCTGACTGCACGCCTGCTTGGGATGGACGCCGTCAACGCCTCCATGTACGATGGCGCCTCGGCGCTAGCCGAGGCCCTGCTCATGGGTCTGCGGACTGCCCGAAAAAAAAGCAGGGTAGCCGTGTCCAGGGCGATCCACCCTCATTACCGTGCTGTGGTGCAGACCTACCTAAAACCAACGGCATTTGAGATGCTCGAACTGCCTGTTCTGACAGATGGCAGGACTGACCTCGACAGCATAGACGACATAGAGGATCTGGCAGCCGTGGCTTTACAATCACCCAATTTCTTCGGTGTGGTTGAGGACCTGGAAGCGGCTGCCCTCCGAATCCATGCCAAGGACGCCCTGTTCATCACCTCCTTCAGCGAACCCTTTGCCTACGGTCTATTGAAAAACCCTGGTCTATGCGGTGCCGATATCGTCTGTGGAGAAGGGCAGAGTTTTGGTCTGCCCCGTTCTTTTGGCGGCCCCGGCCTGGGTATGTTCGGCTGCAAACAACAACTGGTCCGCAATCTACCCGGTCGCCTGGTCGGGGAAACCAAAGATCTGGACGGTCAACGCGGCTTTGTCCTGACTCTGGCCACCAGAGAACAACATATCCGCCGAGAAAAGGCAACATCCAACATCTGCTCAAACCAGGGCATCTGCGCCATGACAGCCGCTGCATACATGGCTTCCCTGGGCCGAACAGGACTGCGGAAAATGTCCCGCCTCAACTACGACAAGTGCGCATACCTGAAAAACAAACTCCTCCAAGCAGGAGCCAGCCTTACCTTTTCAGGCCCGACATTCAACGAGTTCACTGTGCACTTTGACAAGGATTTTCAACCGGTATACGACAGGCTGCTGGAGCAAAACATTGTAGCCGGGCTGGAGCTGGGCACCTGGTATCCAGACCTGCGCTCACACTACCTGTTCTGCGTGACAGAGACAGTGTCCAAACAAGACATGGACACCATTATCAAGGAGATCAGAGCATGAACAAGACACCTGGAACCAGTGGTCTGATACTCGAAGAACCCCTGCTCTGGGAAAAAGGCAAACCTGGCCGCCACGGAATGTCTATCCCCAAAAACGATGTCCCGTCAGCCCCCCTGGACGAGAACCTCCTCGGTGCAGAAGTGGATTTCCCGGATCTGAGTGAAGTAGATGTGGTCCGCCACTACACCAGGCTGAGTCAATGGAACTTCAGCGTTGACACCGGCCTGTATCCCCTGGGTTCCTGCACCATGAAATACAATCCAAAAATCAATGAAAAACACGCTGCCACACCTGCCTTGGCTGCGGCGCACCCAATGCTGGGCGAGCAGCATTCCCAGGGTGTGCTGCGGATCATGGTTGCCTTGCAAGACTACCTGGCCGACATCACCGGCCTGGATGCGGTGAGCCTGCAGCCTGCCGCCGGCGCCCATGGGGAGTTGACTGGCATGCTCCTGTTCCACGCCTTTCATGCCGACCGCCAGGCCTCAAGAAACAAAATCCTTATCCCTGACACCGCCCACGGCACCAACCCCGCATCTGCAGCATTGTGCGGCTACAAAGCGATTCCGGTTCCCTCAAACGACCAAGGCATCCTGGAAACAGATGCTGTAGCAAGGCTCATGGACGAGGAGACAGCAGGCATAATGCTCACCAATCCCAACACCCTGGGTCTGTTTGAAGAGCAGGTCCGACAGATTACCGATATCGTGCATGCCAGGGGTGGGCTGGTGTATGGTGACGGGGCCAACATGAACGCAATTCTCGGTGTGGTGGATGCCAAGAAATGCGGCATAGATGTGCTCCACCTGAACCTACACAAAACCTTTTCCACCCCCCATGGCGGAGGAGGACCAGGTGCCGGCCCTCTTTGTGTCACCAGTGAACTGGAGCCCTTTCTTCCCACACCACGAGTTCTTAAAAAAGGCGACCACTACTGTCTTACAACAGACCATCCGCGATCCATCGGCCGCATACATGGTTTTCACGGGAATGTTGGTGTTCTTATCAAGGCCTACTGCTATATTCTGTCCATGGGGGAAGAGGGGCTGAAAAAAGTCAGCCGACTGGCTGTCCTCAACGCCAACTACATCAGAGAAAAACTCAAGAACAGCTATCACCTTGCCTACGAAACGCCCTGCATGCATGAGTGCGTTTTTTCCGATGCGCTCCAGAGGAACAGCAAGGTGAGCACCCTGGATATTGCCAAGCGGCTTATTGATTACGGGTTTCACCCGCCAACGATCTATTTTCCCCTGGTGGTGCCAGGAGCGATCATGATCGAACCTACGGAATGCGAATGCAAGGATGACCTGGATCAGTTTATTACGACCATGCAACAGATAGCAGAAGAAGCTGAACACCAACCCGAGCTCCTCCACGGCGCACCCAGCAGGTGCAAGGTTAAACGACTGGATGAGGTGAGCGCGGCCCGCTGCCCTTGCCTGATAGGGATGCCTGGACAAAAAAGGGAATGAGCGGTCAATGGATCGATCTCGGCCTCATGGACTACCAGCAGGCCTATGCCCTCCAGCAACAACTGGTTGCTCTGCGCCACCACACTCTGCAGGATGATCTGCTGCTCAGCCTGGAGCATCCACCGGTCTATACCCTTGGGAAACGTGGTGGGATGGAGAATCTCAGGGTAGACGAAACTTTTCTACAACGGCACAACATCCCTGTGGTGCCTATTGAACGGGGCGGTAATATCACCTACCACGGCCCTGGGCAGGCGGTGATCTACCCCATTATCAGCCTCAAAGAACACAGACTGGCAGTCAAGGAATATGTCTGGATACTGGAAGAGATCATGCTGCAAACAGCAGCCTGCTTTGATGTCCCAGCCTGCCGAGACGAGCGCAACCGGGGCATCTGGGTCGGCAGCGCAAAAATGGGCAGTCTGGGCATTGCCGTTCGTCAGGGCGTCAGTTTTCATGGGCTGGCGCTCAATGTGAACACTGACCTCCGTCCTTTTTCCTGGATCACGCCCTGTGGTATCCAGGACGCGACCATGACTTCTTTGGCCCTTGAACGGGGCGCCTTTCTCTGTATGGAAAAAGTCAGGCAGGTGTTGCTGGCCCAATGCAGAAAGCACCTGGCCATGGCACTTGAACCTGTTCCCGCAGAGACACTCTACAGATATATCAAGCACCAGGAGCACGGACAATGACCCGCCCCCTCAAAACAGGCAAACCGTCATGGTTACGCCGCAGGCTACCCCCAGGTGGTAGTTACGAAAAAATCCGCCACCTCGTCAGGGAAGGCTGCCTGACCACGGTCTGCCAGGAGGCCATGTGTCCCAACCAGTTTGAGTGCTTTGCCAAGGGAACGGCGACCTTCATGATTCTGGGTGATCGCTGCACCCGCAACTGCCGCTTCTGCGCCGTTCCGCACGGCCCCCTGGAACTCCCCGACCGAAAGGAACCCCAACGCCTGGCCCAAGCTGTAGCTGACATGCACTTGCAATACGCGGTCATCACCTCCGTCACCCGTGATGACCTGCCCGACGGAGGTGCCGCTCATTTTGCTGATACCATTGCCGCTGTTCGTCAGACATCTCCCGACATTCGGGTGGAAGTGCTGATCCCGGATTTGCTGGGCGATATCAATGCGCTGCAGACCATCCTTTTGGCCCGGCCTGATGTGCTCAACCACAACATGGAAACCGTTGAGCGGCTCTATCCTACGGTACGTCCCCAAGCTCTCTACCACCGCTCCCTGAACCTCCTAAAAATGGTTCAAGAACTTGCGCCAACCATGCTCACCAAATCAGGGATTATGGTCGGCCTGGGCGAAACAGGGGAAGAGCTGAAGCGCCTCTTTACTGACCTGGCAGGGGTGCATTGTGATATCCTGACCATAGGACAATACCTGCAGCCCTCGACAGAGCATCTCCCGGTGAGCCGTTTTCTGCCCCCTGAAGAATTCGGGGAACTGGAGCGCCAGGCCATGGCAGCAGGTTTCGCTGCGGTCGCTTCTGGCCCATTTGTCCGCAGCTCATACCAGGCAGAATCGTTATACGCAGCAGCCGGTGAACGAAACGGCTGGCAGCCCGCTTCTTCATCCTCTTCATTCGCTAAAACACACTCTAAATAATCCCATGGCATCCGAACAGAACACCTCACCAGAACCGATTTCTGCACCTTTTCAATTTTCCAAGGTGCTGTTGCTCTCCTTCAGCCATTTCATCCATGATGTCTATTCCAGTTTTCTCGCCCCCCTGCTGCCGCTGCTGATTGAAAAACTGTCTCTCTCCCTGACTCAGGCAGGTTTCCTCACCACCATTGTGCAAATACCTTCCCTGGTCAACCCCTATCTGGGGGCGCTGGCAGACCGACTTAACGTTCGCTTATTCATCATCATCGCGCCGGGAATTACCGCCCTGACTATGAGCCTGATTGGTGTTGCAGACAACTACGCCACCCTGTTGTTTCTGCTTTTCATTGCCGGCTGCAGCACAGCTATCTATCATGTCCCGGCTCCAGTTCTCATGTACAGGTTTGCCGGTTCCCGCAAGGGGCTGGGGATGAGTTTTTTCATGACCGGTGGGGAACTGGCACGGGCAGCAGGACCCATCATTGCCGTATCAGCAGTCGCTCTGGTCGGTCTGGAACATATCTACCCGATCATGCTTGCAGGTTTACTGACTTCACTCCTTTTGTACCACCAGTTTAAACACATTCCTCCCAGCCCCTTGAAAAAAGAGCCGCCCTCCCTGCGTGCAGCCTGGTCCAGCGCCTCCCATGTCCTGCGCCCCATCACTGGCATTCTCCTGTTTCGTGGTTTTATGCACGCCTGTATCGGCACCTTTCTTCCCACCTTCATCAACCAGAATACAGGCAACCTCTGGCTCGCCGGACTGAGCCTCGCTGTCTACGAAACCTCGGGAGTATGCGGCGCCCTGACCTGCGGTTTTCTGAGCGACAAAATTGGTCGGCGGACAACACTTCTCCTTTCGCTGGTCCTGGCTCCACCTTTGCTGTTTCTTTTTCTGCTTACGGATCAGACCTGGCTACAAATACTGTTTCTAATAGGAGTAGGGTTTACCGTGCTCTCAACAACCCCGGTCATGCTTGCCCTGGTCCAGGAAAACGCAGGCGACAACCCGGCAACGGTCAACGGTTTTTTCATGATGATTTCTTTCATGTCCCGCTCAGCGGTTGTGGTGGTGGTAGGGGCCATCGCCGATGCCATAGGCCTGGAAAAAACCTATTATCTGGGCGCCGCACTCGGCGTGCTGGCCCTGCCTTTTATTCTCTCACTGCCTAAGGATCAGAAAGAATGAGGTACCAAAAACTCCCGAGCCTAAGGCTGCCTAAGCGGATAAGAAACCAGCGCCAGCCCACCTTGCTGACGACTTGCCCAACTGTTACCCCAACCGGTTTACCTCCGGGGCACTCTCACTGCCCCTCTTGAAAAGAGGTTGACAAAAAAATGTTCAGATATATAATATATCTCTTTTGGTTAAAGGCTGAAGTCGTTTAGTGTACCGACCTACCAGCCAGAAGTGGTGACATCAGCTTGACGCAGGGTTCCCCTCCTAACCCCCTGTTCTGCCACTTCCCGTGAACGAAAAAAGGAGTTGCAGAGCCACTGTAACTCCTTTTTTATTTATTGCACTGACACCATATTTGAATGGACAAGCGGCCTGAAAGCGGCACTTGAGGAACGCGTGATGAAAAAAAATTTGGAGAAAGTACGAAACATTGGTATCAGCGCCCACATTGATTCCGGCAAAACAACGCTTACCGAGCGTATTCTTTTTTATACGCAGCGTATCCATGCAATCCACGAAGTTCGTGGTAAAGACGGCGTAGGCGCGACCATGGACTCCATGGAGTTGGAAAAAGAGCGTGGGATCACCATCCAGTCTGCTGCCACCTACTGTGACTGGAAAGACTACTCAATTAACATCATAGATACGCCAGGTCATGTCGACTTTACCATTGAGGTTGAACGAGCACTACGCGTACTTGATGGCGCGGTTCTCATCCTCTGCTCTGTCGGCGGGGTACAGTCTCAATCCATTACCGTCAACCGGCAGATGACCAGATACAAAGTGCCCAGGATCGCCTTTATTAACAAGTGCGACCGTACCGGTGCCAATCCCTATCGCGTCACTCAACAGCTACGGGAGAAACTCGACTTAAATGCCATCATGCTCCAACTGCCCATAGGCCTGGAAAGTGAGATGGAAGGCATGGTGGACCTGGTCACCATGCAAGCGGTCTACTTTGAGGGAGACCAGGGTGAATCCATTCGTATCGAGGCCATCCCAGATAACCTGCGTGATGAAGCCAAAAACAAACGTGAAGAGTTGCTGGATGCGGTATCCATGTTCTCGGATGAGCTTATGGAAGCTCTGCTGGAAGAAAAAGAGATCGACGAAGCTCTCATTCACGATGCCATACGCAAAGGCACCCTGAGCCTGGAACTGACTCCTGTGTTCATCGGTTCCGCATACAAGAACAAGGGCGTACAGCCCCTTTTGGATGCGGTCATGGCTTACCTACCCTGCCCCACGGACATCGAGAACACCGCTTTGGATCTGGACAATGAGGAAAAAGAAATCACCGTCTCCAACAATCCCAAAGACGACCTGGTGGCTCTGGCCTTTAAACTGGAAGACGGACGCTATGGTCAACTTACCTATATTCGCACCTACCAGGGTACTCTGAACAAGGGAGACACCATCATCAACACCAGAACGGGAAAAAAGGTCAAAGTCGGTCGTCTAGTCCGCATGCATGCAGACGAAATGGAAGAGATCGAAAGTGCCGGATCAGGGGACATCGTTGCCCTCTTCGGTGTTGATTGCGCTTCCGGGGATACCTTCTGCAACGACAAGATCAACTGGTCCATGAGTTCCATGCATGTCCCGGCTCCGGTTATATCCCTTGCTGTCCATCCTGTTGACAATAAGGCGCAAATCAACATGTCAAAAGCGCTTAACCGTTTCACCAAGGAAGACCCGACCTTCAAAACCTATGTGGACCACGAGACCAATGAGACCATTATTTCGGGTATGGGCGAACTGCACCTCGAGGTTTACATTGAGCGGATGAAGCGGGAGTACAAGGCGCAGGTTGAAATAGGCGCGCCGCAAGTCGCCTACCGTGAAACCATTCTCCACCGCGCCGAGTTTGATTACACCCACAAAAAACAGACAGGCGGTTCAGGGCAGTTCGGACGGGTAGCGGGCTATATTGAGCCCTTGGAAGAGGGTGAATACGAGTTTATCGATCAAATCGTCGGTGGCGCTATTCCCCGGGAATTCATTAGTTCCTGCGATAAAGGTTTCCAGAAAGCCTTGGCAAAAGGGGTCCTCACAGGCTCACCCATCACCGGTATCCGTGTGGTCATCAATGACGGCAGCTTTCATGCTGTTGACTCCTCGGATGTCGCCTTTCAGCTGGCTTCCATAGGCGGATTCAAGGCAGGGTATCCCAAAGCCAACCCTGTTATCATGGAACCGATCATGAAAGTTGCCGTGGAAGGACCATCTGAGTTTCAGGGCGCTGTCATGGGCAGTCTAAACCAGCGTCGAGGGGTTATCATAGGCACCTTTGAAGAAGGAAACTACACCGTGGTCGAATCAGAAGTACCGCTCTCTGAAATGTTTGGCTACTCGACGACTCTACGCTCATTGACCCAAGGTAAAGCAGAGTTCACCATGGAGTTTTCCACCTACAAACAAGTGCCTAAAAGTGTAGCCGAAGAGCTGATAAAAGAATTTGAAGCACAAAAAAAGGACGCCTAAATGCCGTCATTGGGTATATTACCCGGTACGAGATACTCTATGATACAATCCTCATGAGGTACTATAATGGGATATGAACCACTGGTAAGCCAAAATCCACTTCGGGTTCTCAATATGGGGAGAACCGGTAATCAGCTGGGCCTGGTCATGGCCAGGGCCGGACTGGGGAAGACCGCCCTTCTTGTTCAGATAGCCCTGGACGCCATTCTGCGCGGTAAAAATGTACTCCATGTCGCCATAGGAGAAACCATCGAAAAAACCCGATTCTGGTATGATGACATACTCCAGCTTATCCTTCAGGACCACAGCGTCGATCATCCCCACGAACTCATTGAGATGGTGGCCGGACATCGCATGATCATGACCTTCAACGAATCGACGTTCAGTCGTCCCCGGTTGGAAGAACGTCTCAACGACCTGGTTCTCCAAAACATTTTCGTGCCCAACTGCGTGGTCATTGATGGCCTGGACTTTGAAAATGCGGACCGCCGAATCATTGAAGATATCAAGGAATTGGCTGAAAATATGAGCATCCAGGTCTGGCTTTCAGCAATCAGCCACCGGGGAGACAGCCGTTTCTCTCCGGCCGGTGTTCCAGCCCCCTGCCATGAAATCGATGACCTTTTTGACACCATCATCCTGCTGAAGCCCGAGTCCGACTCCACTATCAACTTGGAGATTATTCGCAACAGCGGAGAAAAGGTGGAAAACGGTACCGGCCTCAAGCTTGATCCCACGACCATGATGGTCAAGGCTATCTAGCCCGGATTTCTCATGGGCTCTTTGTCTGATTTAAGAAAAAAAGACAAAAACAAATGCAGATGATGTCCATACGCAGGCTCAAATCTCAACAAAATGTGCACCAACGCTCAGCCCAGGCGGCACCATCTTCGACTGTGTTTTGGTCACACATATACCCACCTCTAAGGCGGGACTAAAAACTACCGAACCTGGGCCCACCTGAGCAGATAAGAAATCAGGGCTAGAACGGATTTCTCATCAGGGAAGTTGTTCGCAGATTAGGACGCAGGTCGGTCCAGGATCATCCACCGCGTCCATTCTGCAACCAAGAGCCGACAAAATGCTCTCTTGTCTCAAAGGGCGACGGTCCCGATTTTTGACGAACAGAAGTCTGTCTTCTGCTCATACAACATGGAACCCACTATGCAAGCAGCTTACCGCAGCCATCAGAGCAGTCAGGAGCAATACGGACCAGTGCCTGCTCAGCAGTACTCTTTTCACACAGGCAGAAAGCAAACCGTCACCAACTTCTGTACAGCCTGCCCATTCCTTGGGAACAGCATCTGCTCTCGCCGTGCGTTTTCGACCCTGCATTGACCTCCACGCCGGCCAGGTCAAACAGATTATCGGAGACACCCTTTCGAGCAGGGAAGAAGTCACCCCGATCACCAACTTTACCTCCAGGCAACCGCCTTCCTATTACGCCCGTCTCTACAGGAGGGATAACCTGCGCGGCGGCCATGTCATTATGCTCGGCCCCGGCAACGAACAGGCGGCCCGGGAAGCCCTGGCAGCCTGGCCAGGCGGCCTCCAGGTTGGCGGGGGAATCCATGATGGCAATGCCGCCCGATGGCTGGATCAGGGAGCCTCCCATGTCATTGTAACCTCCCATGTCTTTCACGATGGTGCCCTTGATATGACCCGTCTCAAACAACTGGCTGCTGCAATCGGTACAGAGAAGCTGGTTCTGGATCTCAGCTGCCGTTGGCGAAACGACAGGTACTATGTCGTAACCGACAAATGGCAAAAATTCACAGAACTGGTACTCTCCAGGCAAACCCTTGAAAAACTGGCCAAATACTGTGACGAATTCCTTATTCACGCTGTGGATGTAGAAGGCCGGACTATGGGCATCGACGAAAAGTTGCTTGCCCTGATAGCCCGAACCACCCCTCTTCCCACCACCTATGCAGGCGGGGTGTCAGGAATGTCGGACATTGACAAAATCCGTACGGCGGGCAACAAACTGATAGACTACACGGTCGGCTCAGCCCTGGACATTTTTGGAGGTTCAGGGCTGCACTACCAACAACTCGTTACCCTGAACAAGCATGCATAAGCCCCAGACGAGCAGCCCCCCCTCTTCCTTCGATGATCTCAATGAGATTAAACTTTTTGTGTCGGCCAAGCTCTACAGTGCCTTTCACCGCTGTATATGGCTGCAGGTTCATGAGACGGGTAAAAACCAGCTTGAAATCATGCAAGAACTGGTGGAGGAGTATCTCAAAAAACACCAGTGTTGAACTTGCCTGTTGTGGTCTCTTCTGCGCCATATCTGCCACCCTCCTGGTAGATAACCCGCGCTGGAGAGATACACATTATCCCTGCTTGACCACAGGAGCTTAGTCCTTTACAATAGCTATCATGTCCAGTTCGCGTACCTCATGGTTTTTCTGATTTTTAAGGCAACCTGTTTGCATGCGGAGTTCCATGTCTGCTGACCACAATCCGGCCTGTTTTTCGTCAAGAATCAGCACAGCAAACTGCTCATGAGAAATACACAATGGCCTGGAGTATCTGCTATGCTGAAAAAGACGAGTACAACAACGACCACCGCCCTTGGAACAGTGGCAAGCTGATATCTATGACTGACAAGGATCAAAAACTGAATAAAATTCAGCCGGTTGTAGACAAAATGCCGAGTCTTTCCACCACTGTGAGCAAAGTGCTGGACATCTGTAGCCGGACTGACGCCTCACCCAATGATCTCAACAAGGTTATTTCTCTGGACCCTGTACTAACGGGCCAGGTGCTCAAGCTGATCAACTCAGCCTACTATTCCCTATTGAACAAGGTGACCTCTCTGACCAGGGCGATTATCATGCTTGGGCTCAACACGGTAAAAAATCTCGCGCTTTCCACTGCCATCATCCGCAGTGTCGGCAAGGCGAAAAAATCAAAAGCGCTTCCCATCAAACAATTCTGGGCACACTCCATCGGTGTCGGTGTCATGGCAAAGCTGCTTGCCTCTCAACAGAATATTCCCATTGGGGAACGGGAAGAATTTTTTGTTGCCGGTCTCCTCCATGATCTTGGTAAGATTCCCTTTGATGATGAATACGTCAAAGTGATCAGAAACACCCACAAGGAAATGCTCCCGCTGGTTGATGTTGAACAGGAGATGCTGGGGCTGACGCACCAGGATGTGGGGAGGCTGATAGCAGAAAAATGGAAACTCAATTCCGCCCTGACCGATGCCATTCAGTACCATCATAACCCTGCTGATGCGTCACCAGAAAACCAGAAACTAGTTGCAACCATCGCCCTTGCTGACTTTTACGTCTGCCTGTTTGATATTGGTCATGCAGGCAACAGATTTCCCAACGTGGAAAAACTGACTGAGCTTCTGTCCATCACCGGGCTCACCTGGCAGACTCTTGTCGCCTTATCTGAGGTTGTTGACCAGGAAATCACCAAGGCTGAAATTTTCCTGCAGATATAAAGCTCAACACCCTGTCCTGGTACCCTAACCAACGGGGATACAATAGACAGTCCGTCAACAGATGCAGGGACGGCAACCCGTTCGTCCACCATGCATCAGTAGTGACTCAACCGGAGGACGTATGATCAAAATCAAATTCTGGGGCGTGCGAGGTTCTATTCCATGTCCGGGACCTACTACTATGAAGTATGGCGGTAATACGGCCTGTATTGAACTGCGCTTTCCAGAAGTGAACCGTCACATCATTTTAGATGCTGGTTCAGGTATTCGCGAACTGGCAAATTTTATGCTCAAAAACGACCTGCCAAACGGCCCCATATCCACTGAGATCTATCTGACCCACACCCATTGGGATCACATCATGGGGTTTCCCTTTTTCATCCCCGTTTATATTCCAGGATCGACCATAAAGGTCTTCGGACCTGTCACCTATGAAGACGAACCCCTGGAAGAAGTTGTCGGGGGTCAAATGAAATACCGCTACTTCCCTGTCAATATGGGAGAACTCGCCGCAAACATCTCCTATAAACGCCTGAAGGAAAATCCCCAGATCGATCTGGGGGACGGTATCGAACTGGCGACCTGTATCATCAATCATCCCATTACCGCCTTGGGCTATCGGTTCCGATTCAAAGGATTGACATTCTGTACCGCCTATGATACCGAACCCTTTCGCAATCTCTTTATTACAGATCCAGAGTCCCCCGACTATGACGCAATTATGGCCCATGAGGGAGAAGTAGTGGCCCGCGAGCAAAACAAGGTGCTGGAAAATTTTTATCAAGAAGCCGATTTGCTCGTTCATGATGCGCAATACACTCAAGAAGAATATGAGCAGGGAAAAATAGGCTGGGGGCATACACCCATTGAAGATGCCATATCTGCAGCCAAAAGAGCAGGAGTGAAACGGCTGGCTCTCTTCCATCATGACCCTGAACGAACCGACAGTCAGTTGGACGAAATGAGTGTCCGGTATTGCGAAGAATCGTCCCTTACCCGTATGGAGGCCTTTTTTGCCAAAGAAGGCCAGGAAATCATTCTTGAGTAACCAAAACTGACAAGGCCCACATTGAAAGCTGCTGCAATAAACGGTCTCGGACTCCCCTGCCCCCAACCCGTACTCCTCACCAAAAACGCCCTGGAAAGGGGCGAACGTCTCATCCAGATCCTGGTTGACAACGAAGCATCACAAAACAATATTCTCCGCTTTGCCCGGAGCTGCGGCTGCCAGGCCGAAGCGGAAAGTACGCCGGACGGCAACTACAAAGTAACCGTGCGGAACTCGGATTCCAGCAGGTTGGCGCAATCTTTTGACCCTACGGATTATCAATGCAACCTGCCCGCGAAAAAAAACGTCATTTATGTCATCTCCTCTGATGCCATGGGCCGAGGCAACGATGAACTGGGCTGGGCACTCCTGCAGACCTTTCTCCAGACCATCAAGGATATCAATCCACTCCCCCGGAAAATCCTTTTTTATAACAGCGGTGTCAGGCTGGTGACAGAGGAATCGGGCGCGCTGGCTGCCCTGCTCGCCCTGCAGGAAAAAGGCGTTGAAATCCTGGTCTGCGGTACCTGTCTCGACTTCTACAAAGTGCAATCAGCGATCATGGTCGGCCGGATTTCAGATATGTATGCCATCATGAACGCCATGGCTGAGGCCGACCAGGTTATCAGCCCCCATTGAGATTACAAGAATGATGTTTATAGTGAGGAGATAACCTCTGGAGGTCCATGCACCGCCAGATTACATGAAACCCGGGACGGCCTGCTCAGCCATGCGTCGATAGCCATACCACATGCACCAACTGATCTATTCAGGCCATATCCCACATGGTGAGTTCAATGCGCCGTTTTTTCTACAACCTGCTTTTCATACTCTGTGTGCTTTTGGCCCAGACGGGATGGTCAAAAGTATTTCCCTCCGAATTCAATGCCGGTCGAAATCAGTTGATAGCTTATATTCTCAGTCATCAGCTACCGGCACGGCATTTTTCCCATGAGCCCTTTGACGATACGCTTTCCAAAGTAGCCTTTGACCTTTACATCCGACAACTTGACCCTCGCAAACGTTTTCTCCTCCAATCGGATGTCGATCAACTACAGGCCTTTGCAGAGCACATTGATGACGAACTCAAACGCGGTCGAATCATACTCGCTGATGCCGGGGCAGAGCTGCTCAACGACAGGATACGTCTGGTCAAGGGCTTTCTTGATACGCTGCTGGACCAAAAAATCGATATCAACAAAGATGAATACCTGGAAGCTGATCCTGAAAAAATCACCTTCCCGAAAACCTCCAGAGACCTACAAGAACGCTGGCGAAAAATCATCAAAATGATGGTCCTTGATACTTATTTCGAACAGTTCGAACAGGAACTGGAAAAAACAAACCAAAAAGAAGACACCCCGATCCCTTTTCCAACAGAAGACCAGCTAGAAAAAGCTGTTGAAAAGGTTCGTACGCGTACCCGCAGGTCAATGGACCGCTTGCTCTCCCAGACCAGACAGGATCATTACAACCGCTTTTTTGATGCCGTTGCCAGGTCATTTGATCCCCATACCAATTATATGCCGCCCACATCAAAAGAAGATTTCAATATCCATATGAGCGGTTCTCTTGAGGGCATCGGTGCGATGTTGCGTGAAGAGGACGGCCTTATCAAGGTGGTCCGTATCATGCCAGGCAGCGGGGCGGAGCGACAAGGGGAGCTGGCTGCAGAAGACACCATCCTGACCGTCAGGGAAAAAGACGGTGATGCGGTCGAGATTTCGGACATGCGGATCCGGGAGGCTGTCAGTTATATACGCGGCCCCAAAGGCACGGAAGTCATTCTCGGCGTGCAAAAACCAGACGGCAGCAAAAAAACTATTTCCATCATGAGGGACGTTGTCCGGCTGGAAGAAACCTACGTTAAATCCACGGTACTGGCAACAGAGAGCAACAACAAAATAGGTTATTTACGTATACCAAGTTTTTACCGGGATTTTGCGGCCGCCGCCAACGACAAAAAAGGACGAAACGTCACCGATGACACCAGAAGCGAGTTACAGAAGCTGAAGGAGCAGGACGTGGTCGGTATCATCCTTGACCTGCGAAACAACGGTGGTGGGGCGCTGGGTGATGCCGTCAATATTTCCGGTTTATTCCTGCCAGGCGGTCCGGTCGTTCAAGTGAAGAATTCCCAGGGGGTGATCAGCGTACTGCAAGATGAAGACCCAACCACCATCTATGATGGCCCTCTTATTATCCTGGTCAACCAGTTCAGCGCCTCTGCCTCGGAAATTCTGGCAGCAGCCTTACAGGACTATGGGAGAGCATTGATTATCGGCGGCAGCCATACCCATGGCAAGGGAACAGTACAGGCTGTGCTCGATATGAACAGCAATCTCCCGCTGCTGCAAATGAAACGCTACGACGACTTGGGTGCCCTGAAGCTAACTGTGCAGAAATTTTATCGGATTAACGGTGATTCTACACAATCAAAAGGAGTAACGCCCGATCTAGTCGTCCCCTCCCTGCTTGACTATCTGGAAAGCGGTGAACAGTTCATGGACAATCCCCTCCCCTGGGACAAGGTGGAAGATGTCGGCTATGATCGTTGGCAAGGCCCTCATTTTGATGTGCAAACAGTTCGCCAAGAAGGCATGCAGTGGGTGGTCAATAGTCCCCAGTTTCAGGAAATCAGGCGTGAGGTTGATCAGGCCAAAGAGAGAAAAGAACAGACGCAAGTGACAATCTCCTTCCAGGCCATGCGTAAGGAACGAGAAGAACTGGAAAAAAACAGACAACAAGCCATGCAGGCTGGTTTGCTCGCTGGCACGGAGGCCGACGACGACCGAGAGGGAGACATCCCGCTGAGCGAGGAAATCAAAAATGACCCCTTTGTCCAGATCTCACTTTTTTTACAAGGAACCAAGTCTCTCACCCAAGCCTCTGTGAGCGAAGCCCATTAATTTTTCCTTGAAATCAGGTTCTAATCATGATAGAGCATTTCGTGCATGAATCATCATTCATTTTTACATTGAACCTACGTGTGATTATCAGGTGAGTTCCGGGAACGCTTCCCGGCGCTCCCCTTTTCTTGACATAATTGCAGTGCACGAACAACAGGGCCCGGCTTAATGCTGCCGGGATCCGATCGCCTACGAATCATGATGGAACGGACAAAGGCATTGACAGAGGCATTGACGCAGAAAAGAGAAGCTATTCTCACTCTGTGGTGCGAAAGAACTCTCAACACTTATACCTCCCCTGGATTTTTCAAGAAAGCCAAGGATCCGTTTGCCAATCCCGTCGGCGTCAACATCAACACAGCCCTGCACTCCATATACGACTTACTCCTAAGCAATGCAGAACCGGAAGCCTATCTCAAACCTGTGGATACCATAACCAGAATCCGCGCAGTTCAAGAATTTACCCCAGGCCAGGCCGTTGCCCCCTTCCTGGAATTGAAATGGGTAGTGAGGCAGATTTTGAGATCAGATCGGAAAACAGCGCCTCTGGTAACTGAACTTGATATCTTTGACTGTGATGTAGATCGTATTGCCCTGACTGCGTTTGATGTCTATACGGAATGCCGCGAACAGGTCTATCGCGGTCGCATTCGTGAACTGAAAAGCGGCAGTTATCTGCTCACCGATTCAGCTTGTCCCTCGGCAGTACTCAAAGAGGAACTGAAAACGGAACCAAAGAGACAATAAGGCCGCAAGAGAAGTATCCATGCTGTACAACAAGCCAGATGGCGGCAGTCCGTGACAGCTTCCAGACAGTCTGGCTCACGCTATAACGCAAGTTATTGTAAATCTGAATGCGAAGGAGTGATCGATGAAGTACGCCTTCCCACTGGCGACAGTAATTGCCTTGGTGCTGGTCGCGCTAGTTGGTGTGCAGATACCAGGAATGCAATACTTTTTCGGTATTGTCATCCCGTATGCGGCCATGGCGCTTTTTCTGGGTGGGTTTTGTTCAAGAGTCATTTATTGGGCAAGATCCCCTGTTCCTTTTAAAATTCCTACTACCTGTGGTCAGGGGCAATCCCTGGACTGGATCAAGCAGGACAAACTGGAAGCTCCGGCCAACACCTCTCAGGTGGCTGTCAGGATGTTCATGGAAATTTTTCTGTTTCGCTCTCTATGGAGAAACACCAAAGCCACTGTGCATGACGGACCCAAGCTGACCTATGAATCAAGCAAATGGCTCTGGTTGTTTGGGATTATGTTCCATTACAGCTTCCTGATTGTGGTTGTGCGACACATGCGTCTGTTCATGGATCCGGTCCCGTTTCCGGTGGCTTGGACAGAGGTTATGGACTCCCTGTTGCAGATCGGCGCTCCGACCATGTATATGACCGACGTTACCATTGTTTTGGGCCTGCTTTTCCTCTTTGGAAGACGACTGCTAAATCCGCACGTCCGGTACATTTCCCTGGCCAATGATTATTTTCCCCTGTTCTTGATCCTCGGGATAGCCACAACAGGCATTCTGATGCGCTTTTACCTGCGTACAGACATCGATATCAACGCCATCAAACAGCTGGCTGTAGGCCTTGTGACCTTCCACCCCATCATCGTCGAAGAAATAGGGGCTATTTTTTATGTCCATCTATTTCTTGTCTGCGCCTTGCTGGCATATTTCCCATGGAGCAAACTCATGCATATGGGTGGTGTCTTTCTGAGTCCGACCAGAAACATGGCCAATGATACGAGGATACAGCGTCACGTCAACCCCTGGAACCCGAAAATTCAACCGCACTCTTATACTGCATACGAAGACGAGTTCCGTGAAGATATGGTTGAACAGGGCATCCCTGTTGACAAAGAGCTGCCGCCGAAAACCGACGAGTAAGTTCGTAAATTCAAGAGTATAAGGATAACGCAATGGCAGTTGTAAAGGTAGATAAATTGGCACGTAGCGTTGCCGAGGGACCTTCATTGATGACAGGCGCCTTTCCAAAAAAAGATTGGATGGAGGTTCCTGCAGTCTTCAAGCCCGGCAACTATGCTTACCCGACTAAGCCGGAAAAACTTGAGTACCTGGATAGTCAGAAGGGAGTGAGCTTCCCCAATGCACGCGATTGGAATCCCGAAGAGGACGACTGGAAACTTCCGGACAACTGGAAAGAGATCGTCATCCAGGGCCTTGCTGATCGCCTGGATCGTTTTCGCAGCCTGAAAATATTCATGGACTGCTGCGTACGCTGCGGTGCATGTGCAGACAAATGTCACTTCTTTTTGGGTACAGGTGACCCGAAAAACATGCCGGTTCTCAGGGCGGAACTGCTCCGCTCCATTTACCGGCGGCATTTTACCAAAGCAGGCAAGATCCTGGGGAAACTGGCTGGTGGACGCGAAATGACCTACGGGGTCATTAAAGACTGGTTCATGTACGCCTATCAGTGTACCGAATGTCGTCGCTGTTCCGTCTTCTGCCCCTATGGCATCGACACAGCGGAAATCACCATGATGCTGCGCGAGCTGCTGCACATGCTTGGCATCGGTATCAACTGGGCCCTGGAGCCGGTCGCCAACTCCAACCGAACCGGCAACCACATGGGACTCACGCCCCAGGCCTTCAAAGGGAATGTCGATTTTCTCTGTGAGGACATAGAGAACCTGACCGGTATCACGGTCAACCCTTCGTTTAACCGGAGAGGGGCCGAGGTTCTTTTTATTACCCCTTCAGCAGATGTCTTTGCCGAACCAGGCATTTTTACCTGTATGGGTTATCTGCTGCTCTTTGAAGCCATCGGCCTGGATTACACTTGGTCCACCTATGCCTCTGAAGGCGGAAACTTCGGTCTGTTCACCTCCAACGAAATGATGAAAAAGCTCAACGGCAAGATGTACCATGAAGCCGAGCGCCTTGGTGTCAAATGGATACTTGGCGGTGAGTGTGGACACATGTGGCGTGTTGTTCATCAGTACATGGACACCATGAATGGTCCGGCAGATTTTCTTGAGGTGCCCAAATCTCCTATCACCGGAACAGTCTTTGAAAATGCAGCCTCTACCAAGATGGTGCACATCTCCGAATTCACCGCAGACCTGATTAAAAACGGCAAAATCAAACTGGATAAGAATCGCAACGCCCACGTACGGGCGACTTTCCATGACTCCTGTAACCCTGCCCGTGCCATGGGGCTGCTGGATGAACCCCGATATATCCTGGATAACGTCGTCGATCAATGGTGGGAGATGCCCGAAAATACTATCCGGGAAAAAACCTTTTGCTGCGGCTCTGGTACAGCCTTGAATACCGATGAAATCATGGAATTACGCATGCGTTCCGGTTTGCCGAGAGCCAACGCAGTCAGGTATGTGCAGGAAAAACACGACGTCAACACCCTGGGATGTGTCTGTGCCATTGACCGTGCCACCCTGACGACCCTGATGGACTACTGGGTCCCCGAAGTTCAGGTTGCCGGTTTGAGTGAGTTGGTCGGCAATGCCCTGGTCATTGAGGGTGAAAACAGGCAGGAACTTGACGAGGGCCTGCGGACCCTGGTCTAATTTCCCGGATATACAGGAGGTATAACTATGTACGATAGGAGTAAAATCATTCCGGGACTGTTTATTTTTGTCCTGTTTGTCACCATCCCCATCTGGTACAACCAAGACAAGGTCGGTGCAGCCCCCGAACTGACCCTTCCCAAAAAGAGCAAAACCTGTGTCCGCCCGGCGGAAGAAATGCGGGCAACGCATATGCAGCTGCTCAACCAATGGCGAGACGAGGTCTTACGTGACGGTGATCGCAGTACCTTTGAAATAGAGGGCAAACAGTATAAAAAGAGTCTGATGCTGACCTGTATGGAATGCCATACCAGTAAACAGCAATTCTGTGATAAATGTCATGATTATGCTTCAGTGAGGCCCTATTGTTGGGACTGTCACATTGCCCCCGTCGAGTGAACGGCAAGAAGGAGATATACTGATGGATAAAAAAAGAAGAAATTTCCTCAAGCTTGCCGGTCTTTCAACACTGGCGGGTCTTGGTGGAACAGCAGTTGTTGACCGGCTTGTTGCCGGCACACATCCCCCTGTGGCAGAGTCCGCAGGTGGACATGCAACGGAACACGCCGAATCAAAAGAAAAACATGCTGCCCATGGAGCGCCGAAAACTGGCAAACGATATGGGATGGTTATTGATACAAGGAAGTTTCATGAGGACCCTTCCCTGGGAGAAAAAGTAACCCGTGCCTGTATACAGGCCCATAATATACCTGAGTTTCCAGAAACAAAAGATGCCATCAAGTGGATCTGGATGGTTGATTACGAAAACTCCTTTCCAAACAAAAGCCATCTGTACAAAGACGAGGCAACAGAAGAGCACCAGGTCCCGGTTCTTTGTAATCACTGCGACAATCCCCCCTGTGTACGCGCCTGCCCTACCAAGGCTACCTTTAAAAACAAAGACGGCCTTGTCATCATGGACTTTCATCGCTGTATAGGCTGCCGGTTCTGCATGGCGGCCTGCCCCTATGGCATGAGAAGTTTCAACTGGCGAAATCCAAGGGATTTTATCAAAGAAGTCAATCGTGATTTCCCGACACGCATGCGTGGTGTAGTAGAAAAATGCAACTTCTGCGCTGAGCGTATCGGTGTAGGTATCAAGCCTGCCTGCGTTGAAGCCTGCGGCGACTCCGGTGCAATGGTGTTCGGCGATCTGAATGATCCGCATTCAGAAGTCAGAAAGATGCTCAAAGATAATTACACCATTCAACGCAAGCCCAGCCTTGGAACCCATCCTTCCGTCTTTTACATAGTATGAGGTCGCCATGATTGAAAAAGCGTTTAAAGGAAATAAATACTATTGGATGTGGCTCGCCTTTCTTGGAATCTTTATTGGTGTTGCCGTACTCTGCTATTTACGACAATACTTTTACGGACTCGGATTAACCGGTATGAGCCGTGATGTATCCTGGGGGCTGTACATTTCCCAGTTCACCTTTCTGGTCGGTGTTGCAGCAGGAGGTGTTATGCTGGTGCTGCCCTACTACATTCATAACTTCAAAGCGTTTGGCAGAATCACCATACTCGGTGAATTCCTGGCCATCTCCGCTCTGCTCATGTGCCTGATGTTTATCATGGCTGACCTTGGTCAACCACTGCGTGGCCTGAACGTCCTCCTCCATCCGACCCCCAACTCCATGCTGTTTTGGGATATGTGCGTTCTGTGGGGATATCTGCTGCTGAACATCCTCTGCGGCTGGGTTATTCTGACTGCTGAGCGTAAACAGGTGGCGCCGCCGAAATGGATTTATATCTTTGTCTATACGTCTATCCCCTTTGCGTTCTCCATTCATACCGTAACAGCAATGCTGTACTGCGGTCTGCCTGGTCGACACTTCTGGCTCTCGGCCATCATTGCGCCCAGGTTCCTGGCCTCTGCTTTCGCAGCCGGCCCGGCACTGATTGTCATCATGGCCTTAATTCTCAAACGTGTTGCCAACTTTGATGCCGGTAAACAGGCTCTGGATAAGATGGTTACCATCATTATTTATGCCGCTATAGCCAACATGTTCTTTGTAGGACTTGAGTTCTTTGTCGGCTACTACTCCAACATCCCTGGCCACTATCACACCCTGCAATATCTCTTCTTTGGTCTGGAACATCACGGGCATGTATACAGCAACCTGGTCCCCTTCATGTGGGGCTTTCTGCTTCTCTTTGCCTTCGGATTCTTCCTCATCTGCTACCCGCAGACTCGACGGGACAACGATCTCTGGCTGGGCATAGGATGTGCGTCCATTTTTGTCTCCTTTTGGCTGGATAAAGGTATTGGCTTTGTACTCGGCGGCTTTGTCCCCACACCCTTGGAGAAGATTGTAGAATATTATCCCACTGCCAATGAGTTGCTCATTACCATTGGTATTTGGGCCACAGGCTTTTTTATTCTAACAGTCCTCTACAAAATTGCCATTGGAGTAGAGCACGAAGTTGAAGAGTAGCCTACATAACCCAATAACTCCGGGATATAAAAAAGCCTGCGGCAGATGCCGCAGGCTTTTTTATACAGACACAGAGAATATCCATCCTGGACTACGGATTTCTGATGAACAATATGTCTCATTTGAGAAAAAAGAGACTAACCCGCATTTCTCATCAAGTGCAAGGCTGACCATATTTTCCAAGATAAATCAGTTTTGATTGCTCATTTTCTCCTACAAGCTGACCATTTGTTGCC
>PDWJ01002000.1_pt1 | contig 33464 bp, 41 predicted proteins | sample 1430881 | NCBI WGS metagenome assembly PDWJ01 (sample SAMN01162460, study PRJNA174530) | Oral metagenome, whole genome shotgun sequencing project. | biome: Marine environment; feature: Marine mammal; material: Swab sample of the gingival sulcus; isolation source: swab sample of gingival sulcus...
CTGATTTACAAAAGAAACTAAAGCTAAATCAAAAACAATCAGCAACTCTGGTTCTCATGAATAATGGCTGGGTTCATCAGAACGACAGTAATTTCTAAGATTTCTGATGCTGCCTTTCTTGCTATTCTGATGCAATAGGGAAAAAACAGAACGAAGTACCACCCTGTTAGACGAGAAGAAAGTTGGTGAAATAAGGAAAAAACAAATGCTAAAAAGACACCAGAAGGATGAAGGCAGGGAACGGCAACATTACATAAATACTTAAATAATAATATAAGCATATACTCATAAACATAAGAGCATAAAAGCATATTTAAGTAAAAATTCTTTACAATCAGGAGCCAATACAGTAATATCTATATGTTCCTAATGTCCAAAAATTAAAAAAATTCCAGGAGGGAAAGATGGAAAGCAACTGTCGATTAATGTCTGATGAAGAACAATTTGAAATCATCAAGCAAGCCAACAAAGCCTGGAAAGAAGGAGATGAAGAAAAAGCTGATGAACTAGAAAAGCTACTCCCACTAGCTCCACATCTGGCTGAATTCTATCTCGAAGAATACGGCAAGGAAAGACTCCTTTCTGCTGGCTTCAATCTTGCTGAAGCTTATCAAGAATTTGGAGAAAACTGGCTGGATTAGGATGTTGCATGAAAGATACAGACTTGATTGATAAACTCACTCGCAAAGTAAATAGAGATTGGAAAGCCTACTCGTTGAAAGAGAAAAGCGAGGCTGCTGTTGAATATAAACAGGGGCTTGAAGCAACATTAGTATTACTAACCAAGATAAGAAAAGAGGCTGATGTTGCTATCATTCTCTCGGCAGAAAGAGCAATTTTACAAAACACCCTTAAATTCTATGCCAATTCTCAGGAAATGGAGAGCAGCCTTAAAGCTGGCCTTGAAGATTTAAAGATCGCTCAAAAGTCTCTTGAGATAGTAGAAAATTCTTCTGCTTACCAGGCTGTCAAGGATGCAATGTCAAGAAAAGATATTGTTCAAGGGTTGCCTCAGGACGGCTTTCGCAAGTTTGAAAAAAGCCATCAAACAAGGCTTAGCAACCTTCTCAAAACCTCTCTTTCAACAAAAGAGAAAGCTCTGATCCGGCAACGAAAAAGTAACTTAAAGGTAGCAAAAGAGAAATACATGGAGCTACAACGAAAAGCCCTTGGGATAAAGCAGGAGAAAGGGCTTGAACGATAATCAATGAGAAAGCCATGCCCACATGATAAGCAAATCAGAGAAAATGCAGAGACTGTGGCTTGGTGCTGGTCAGTAGAAAATGTCCTTGCAGATAAGAATTTTTATCTCCACCTAGTTATGCAATAACGGAAAGGAACATCTCTCCCTGGCTGAAAAATTATCTGATTGCAGATAGTGCCGCTACTTCAACCACCCCGCCCGTCAGACTTTCATTCAAACTCCATAGCATACTTAAGTATTTGCGCAATTACATTTATAAATAAAGAAGCATACCCGCCAACACGTAATTCAGCAAAAGCTTATTTACATTTATGTTGTTATATGTAATAATGTAAAAACACAGTTAATTATATTCATAATTACGGAATCAAGGAGGCTGCATGAAAATATTGGCCGTAACAAATCAAAAAGGCGGGGTTGGCAAAACCACGCTATGCTTTAGCCTTGCCAGAGCTTTGGCAGGACAAGGAAAAAGAGTTCTTGCGATAGATAATGATCCGCAGGCAAACCTTACAGAAACATTGATCAATGATGAGACTGAACTTACCACAAATGTAATGGAATTATACAACGGCCTGGATGTTCAGCCTCAGGCAATCGATGAAAATCTTGACCTCATTGGCGCAAATATCCATTTAGCACAGATTGCTGAACGAGATTTTGAAGTGATTTTTGAGCTTAAAGAAGGAATTGAGCGGATTCAAAAGAAGTATGATTATATCATCATTGACTGCCTCCCCTCTTTTGGTTATCTCAACACAGCTGCTCTGCTTGCCTCTGACTACATTATTATTCCTACCAAACCATCTCAATTTGGCCTGGCTGGCGTTCATGATCTGTTGACCACCATAAATAAAACAAAAAATCGACTTAATCCTAAACTGGAAGTGCTAGGGATAATTCTTAATCTTGTTGAGCATACAGCTATTTGCAGAGAATTCAAATCCCTCCTGCGAGAAACATATAATGACATGATATTTGATGTAGAAATAACGAAATCCGTTAAATGGGAAGAGAGTGTTACGCTTAACCAATCTCTTTTACAGTATGATCCAAAATCGAAGAGTGCCAAACAACTGGCGGCCCTCTTAAAAGAGTTGCAAAAAAGATTAGGGTGAAAACAATGACCGAAAGCAAATTCACAAAAAAATCACAAAAAAAACTAACACCAGCAAAACCAAAGAACATGGAAGAACTGTTGGCTGACCAGGAGCAACAGAACGAGCCGGAAGAAAAAATGCCAGATGCAAGAAAAACAGTACATCTGACCTATGAACTCAACGAAAAGCTACGTCTGCTGGTCTTTCAGAAAAGGTTCCCAACAGAACGAGCAGCGATAGAAGCTGGCTTGAAACTGCTTTTTAAGAAGGAAAAAGTGTAAATGAATCTGACACCGTTGTTTTTATCGGTATCGTCATTCTCGGCGGTGTTGGTCAGCAACCGTCAGATTGCCTGCTGCTACACCTTATTTTGATTCAATGAGTTGGAAAAGCTGTCGGTCTGCTTCAAATTTATTTGCAACGGCTTTCTTTAGTTCGTCCAGCTCAGCTGCTTGTTGTTTTGCAAGAGCTTTGTAACTATCTCTCTCTTTGATAACTGATAAATAGCATTCAACAGTTTCCAAAACAGCCTTGTTCTTCGCTGGTGTACCAAAATACTCGCAAAGAGCTGTTATCATTTTTTCTTGTTTTTCTGTTGGACGACAAGTAAAGGCCATGCTATCAATCTCCTCTTTGCCTGGCTGCAGCAGGCGTTTTTGCTATCAAAAACCTCTTCTCGATCTCTCCGGACACGAAAATTTTGATAGCATTATAATTTTTCCCAATGTAACACCGCCGGAAGCATCGTCATTCTCAGCGGTGTCGGCCGTTCCTTTTTTCGACCATGCGACATCATCAGAAATAGCGATGGTAGATCCTACGACAGATCCGGCACCACTATTTCTGGCGGTAAGCATACTCAAGCGATATCATTTCCCCACTGGCCATTTGACCAGGCCAACTTCTGCTATCAAAAAAATCTCCTGGAGCTGGCCACCGGCAGCGTTTTTGATAGCAATTTATAATGATGCACTGTTATCTGGCTGTCCTTGGTTATTCTTCCCAAGCATCAAGGACAAGTTTTCTTTTTTCCTCTCCGACAAATTGGAGATAAATTTCTGTTGTTTTTGTACTGCTATGCCCCATTATTTGCGCTAAAATGTGGATGGGTAAAGGTTTAGGGCCGGATACCATTGCAACGCCAAAACCATGTCGAAGCCCTTTTCCCGTAGCGTGCTTACCGGAGATCCCGGCCCGGTGCATTACTCTCTTAACGAGTCGATAAGCTGTCGGGCGGCTCCAAGGGAAAAAAACTTTTTTCATTTTTAGCTTCTTTTTCTGTCGGTTCCGAATATCAAACACCAAATCAAGATTTTCAATAAGTATTCGAGGAACAGGTACAGCTCTAAATTCTGGTTGTTTAAGTCTACCCCTTCCATCTTTTTTACGCTTTTTAAGACACCTGAACACAATAGACTGTTCATCTATTTGTATTCGACCTGGAGCCAATTCAAGAGCTTCCGACGGCCGACATCCTGTATAGTGCAGTAATTGGCAAAACAGTCTTTCAGCACGCTCTTCATCATTGGCCGCAACGAGGAAACGTTTTCTCTCATCGGCTGTTAGATATAATCGCTCTCCAGTTGGAGCAAACAGCCTCATCTCTGGCGATATTTCTTTCACAAGCCCCCCTGAATCAAAATTTATAAGATTTGATTCAAAATAGATTATAAAAAAGTCCTGGTCAACAGGTATTTTACGTTCACCAGGGCTTAATGTGAATCAATTTGGGCTATACGGTTTCACCTTGCTTGTCTTCAAATGGCGGAAATAAAAGATTAAAACGACCTTCCATAAACAATCGAAGGCCGCATGAAAAAATAATAATCATTACTCCAAGACAAAGATACTTTGAATATGACCCAAACATTTGCACAGCGGAATTATTAATATGAAACATTTTCAAAAATTCAATATTAATACCAATTATTCCAGCAGAAAGAGATAGGCCATAAAAAACAATTAAAAGCCAATGAATTCTTTTCATTTCTTAGTCCTTATAGCTATAAAGTTTAAGCATATTCTAGTTTGCCGAAGCTTTCTGTATATAATTTTTCATCATTTTTTAAAATTTCTCTAGCTTCCTCAACAGAGCATGGTATTGTTGTCAAATCATAATAATTTGAACATATTGCGGGAACCGAATATTTCAAATGAAACCAAGAATTATTTTCTGTTTTACATAAATGACTAGCTTTTGCCACCTGAATCCTATCTGGCCTTGAAGTAAAAATATAATTTTTTAATATTATTTTGGCTTTTTTACCAGAATATAGTTTTTCATTGTCGATAAAATTTACATCATTCAAAATACTCCCTTCAATTTTTATTATTTTTTCCTTGATCCATTTTTTTTGTTTTTTCTCAAATTCAAACAATATATAAAAAGTAATAAATAGAAACAATATTGCAATAATTAATATTACTAATATCGAGTTAATTTTTATGTTTTCCTCTACTGCTCCTTTAAAACCGAAATTTGCAACAGGCCGCAACAAAAGCCCTACAATTATTGAGATATCAACTGCCAAAAATATTAAATATAAATTATATAATTTTTTTATTTTGTTTTCCATAAGATATATCTCCAGTTAATTCCTCTGAGCTATAGAGTTTCACCTTATTTGTTCTAATATCATTTCTGCATCTTCAATTAGCTTGCTACCAGCAAGTTTCTTTAAATCATAGTTTCGGGGAAAAGAAGCGGTAGGGATAAGAGCTTCTATCAGAAGCTTAATTATATTTTGTATTTTCTCTTCTGGATTATCAAAAAAATATGAATCAAGCCGCAATCCATGAACTCTGCTTAATCTAATAAAATTTCTAAGAAAAGTTATACTTGGCTCTCTCTTTCCTTCATAAATTTTAATAATTTCTTCTGGAGTCATAGTTTATCCTTTGATTGAGCTGGGCTATACGGTTTCGCCGCTGTTACCCTTTTTTTTTCTAAAAAATATACTGAGCATATTCCTTAAGGAATCGTCCGGTTTTCTACCAAAAATAAAATTTGCAAAAGTTACCACTGTTAATAACAAATAAGAAATTACTTCTGTTGCTTTCCCCCAAAAAACAACTTTTGTATGAAAATCAATCCCATCCCACATTCCCGGCGTATTAAGCATTAGCAAAGAAGCAGATACCAGAAGAGAAGATGTCAGTATTTGAAATGGAGCATACCAAAAAGCAAAAATTATAGTGAGAGTTGGAACAACAATTACACACGCTTCAACAAAACTATTAGGATCATACAAAGCCAAAACGACCATGATTAAAGTTCCCATACCATTCTCCTTTTCCTTGTTTCTGGGCTATATGGTTTCACAGTGCTAGTCTTTTTTATTCAACTAACCATTGGGAGCCCTTCTCCACCTAAAACAACTAATAGATTAGCAAAAACACATCCTCCAACCCTGAATTTTGGTTCTGGCATCTTTTCTTTAATTGAAAACCATTCGATTGTTGTTTTCATCTTCAGTTCTCCCCGGGGAGTATAGTTTGCCAAAGCTCTCTAATCAACTATTCTGTAACAATTAGTAATTTCATTATTACAGATATATCCTCTTTTTCTACCTTTTACCCAGTAAAATGATAAGTTTTTATATGATCCATTAAACAACCCTTTAACAATATAAATTTTATCATCTGTTTCAATCCTTGATTTATCTTCCAAAAGTGATGAAATCGGATCAATCTTTCTTACAATTCCAATAGGCTCAGAAAGAACATTTTCTTTGGAGGCTCTAATATTCTCCATATCCATTTTATATTGTTTTTCAGGGAGTTGAGAAATTGTGTATATCCCTAAGCCAAGAACAATAATAACCAGTATTTCCGGCAGACCTTTAAAAGCAATGAAGAAACTAATCATAAAAATAATTGAAATCAAGAAAAGGTAGTAGCTATCGAACATTTTATAACCTCAATCAATATCTATTTCACTAACAACTCATTACCTCTGGGAAGCTTCAATCCATCCCAGAAACCACTGTCCTTTATACGACAGTCTCTCACCTGTACTAAATTCAATTTTTTTACTGTTGAGATACTTAATAAGTTTTTCATCTTGATCTGGTATTCCCGGCCGGCCATCAAAAAATGCTTTTGAGCCTAAATTTCGACAAGTTTCTTTGGTTTTATTATCCATAATAACAAAGTCCTTACTCAAATCTTTTTCCTCTATCACCTTTATGTGGTGCGATAACTCTCTTTTTCTTTTTTGTATGATCCGTCATTCTCTTTGTTCTTTTGCAAATCTTTGGCCAATAAAGCCCAGTGGTAAAAAGCTGTAAGCCTTTTCTGATATTTTTTACCTGGAGGACGCACTCCTCTCATCTGTGCAATTTGTCGAGAAAGTCCGACCTGCTTTTTTTTGAGATAATAATAATCACAAAGATATATTATAATATTTTCTACCTGACCAGGACAATCTTTATGTAGAGCTTGGAAAGGAATATCCTCAAGAGTTCTCAATGAGCAATTTTCTCTGTTCCAGCGAAGGATACTCTCCCACCTATCTTTACCTATCGCTTCTTTGCTGCATCGAGGACAAATACAGATCCATTTGCCATTATTTTTTCTATGCAACTCTGGATCTACCTTGCATGTTTCACATTGCCAAGGAGAAACATCGAAAGGACTACCTTGAAAATCTTGGTAATGTTCTCCTTTCAGCAGGCAATTCAATCTGACTTCAATTTTCTCCAGCTTATCTTCTAAGTATGTAACGGTCTGACTGATTTTTACTTGTTTTTGCATCTCGAAATAACAGAAAAGAGTCGCAAATACTTACCTGCGACTCTTTCTCTTCCAATAAGTTTTAGAAATAATATTGAATACCTGCTACAACACCAAACGAAGTCCAATCGGCATCGTAATTATATGCAGCATTCCAGCCTTCACTATCAATGCTTATCGAATGTTTAACATCTATATCAAAAACATGATAAATTCCCCCAAGGATGAAGAAAAGGTGTTCAGAAAGATAAGTCGCCTGGTGCATAATCCCGGCATGAATTTCCACTCCTTTACCCTCTACATCATAATTCCAATAAGAATAAGGGCCCGCTCCGTGACCGTCTGGGCCATCAATAATTGAAAAACCTACTCCGACAAAAGGTCTTATCTTTGTCTCGCTCCAAGACTCGCTGTCAAACAGATAGTTTGCCTGCACGCCTAACTCGGAATAGTCATTATATGCTGCTGTTGCAATAGCAGACACACCAATATTGTTCGTAAACCAATAGCTACCCATAAGACCAGCACCAGTCGATGGCGGGCCGAGCAATACTCCTGCTCCAAATGCTCCGCCAATGTCAAAGTTCTGCCCCGCATGAGCTGCGACGACCTGATTACTTGCAATTACTGCCAAAGCTGCGACCGCCAAAATAATTTTCTTCATTTTCTCTCCTATCTGAATATGAATTAATCAATAGTATTCCTTTGCAATTTCAGCCATAACCCTTCTTCTGCAAATGAAATTACTATATTGCCAAAACAAATAACCTGATCTAAAACTTCTATATCAATATTCATCAATGTTTCAGTTATTTTCTTTGTTACCTGTAAATCTGTAGAACTGATTTCAGTCACAGGTAAAGAACGGTTTTGAGCCAATACGACTTTACTAGAATTAAGTGATATTGATCTTCTCAATATCTCTCTGATATAAACTTGAGGATTGACGGATAACCGAGCTATTTCTTGAAAGGAAATAACTTGATAATCGGCATCAAGAAAAAGACATGAAAATATCTCAACTTCCTTATTATGGAGGTAATCTGTTATCGCTTTTTTAACAAGCTGAGGATTATTAACTTTTTCACCACGAAATAGGTGACGACTAGAAATTCTGTTTGCTTCACTGACAATACATTTTTCTGTTGCTGGAATATAACCCCCACCGACATCTTTAATGTATAACATTAACTCCCTCCCCTACTGCCAAATAAATACTATTATTCTCCAAAGTTTGGACTCTCATCATCCAACAAATTAAAGGTTTTCGTACAATTCGGATACCCAGAACATGCCCAAAAATCATAGGGCTTACCTTTCTTACTGGTTCCCTTCCTGCGAATAAGATTCTTGCCACAGTCAGGACAGCTATATTTTTTTGCTGTAAAGTCAGGAGTCTCGTCAGTAAGAACATTAAAATTTTGCTGACAAGCGGGATAACCAGAGCAAGCAAAAAAATCATAGGGCTTGCCTTTCTTGCTGGTTCCTTTCCTGCGAATCAAAGATTTTCCGCATTCTGGGCAGACAAATCCACTTGCTTCTGGCGCTGGTTTATTATCAGTTCTCTCTCCAGGAGCGTTATTCTCATTACGAAAAGTTGCGGGGCAATCGGGATAATCCGAACATGACCAGAAATCATATTGCTTTTTAATGTTTTTTATACGCCGAAGAGCCTTTCCACATTCTGGACAACGAGGGGATGTTGCATCAATGAATTTCTCAATTTCATTTTCAAGACGTTTATGTTCTCTGGAGACAACATCAAGATATTTTTTTTGCCCGGAGGCAATATCGTCTAGCGCTTCCTCCAGTTCCTTTGTGTAAGGGTAATCCAGAAAGAAAAAATGTTCGGTAAGAGAATCAACTATTTTTTCGCCTTTTCCTGTTGGTACAAGAAAGCGCTTTTCCAGCTTGAGATAGTTTCTGCCGATAATATTATCAAGAATAGCCGCATAAGTTGATGGCCGGCCGATACCTTTTCTTTCTAAATCCTTAATAAGTGCAGCCTCAGTATAGCGTTTCGGCGGCTTGGTCTTTTTGGTGAGCAGCTGACTATTTTGAACAGTAAGGATAGATTGTGGTTCTGCGGCAGGAATCAGGTTGTCTACTTCTACCTCTTCCTCGTTTGTCTGATCTGCTACAACCAGAGCTTTCCAGCCAGGTATTTTTAAGGCTCTTCCTTTTGCTTCAAAATAGGCAATTTTCCCCTCGACATCCGCCTCAAGCTGGATGTCCCTCAAAGAAAAAACAGCGTCTTCCAACTGGCTGGCAATAGCGCGCAATCGAATGAGTTGATACAGTTTTTTCTCGTCTTCTGTTTCTCCGGCCGTTTCGATCTCAATATGAGTCGGCCTGATTGCCTCATGAGCTTCCTGCGCTCCAGCCTTACTCTTCCATATACGGGGTTTGGCCGGTAAGGGATAGTCGTTTTCTCCTGCCCAGCTACGAATTTCAGCAATCGCTTCATCGGACAGATTTGGAGAATCTGTCCGCATATAAGTTATATGCCCATCTTCATAAAGTCTTTGAGCAAGAGCCATCGTTTGTTTTGGGGATATTTTAAGGGTAGCACTGGCGGCTTGCTGGAGAGTTGAGGTGATAAAAGGGGCTGGAGGAGCTGCCGTCTTTTCACTCTCGTTGCAACCTGTTACAACAACATTACGAACGGCGGCAACCTTCTCTGCAACTACTTTATCAAGCAGATATTCTCCTTCTTTAATCCAGTCTCCCTTTTTAGGCAGCCATGATGCCTTCCATCCGTCCGTGACATGCTCCATTTGTTCAAAGATAAGGTCAACGCCATAATGCACCGTTACCTTAAAATCCTTGATTGCCCGCTCTCGCTCAACAACCAAACGTACTGCCGGAGACTGCACCCGGCCAGCGGACAGCCTTTCTCCTGTCTGCTGGCAGAGTACCGGGGAAACCATGTAACCAACGAACCGATCCAATACACGCCGCCCTTCCTGTGCTGAAACAAGATTACGATCAATTTTGGAGGGACTGGCAATAGCATCTTTCACAGCCTTGGCGGTAATTTCTGAATAGGTTATCCTTTTAGCATCTTTAAGCTGCAGAGCGTCTTCAAGATGCCAGGCAATAGCCTCTCCTTCCCTATCTGGATCGGTGGCCAGATAGATTTCCGTGGCATTTTGTATTGCACTCTTTAGTTTCAGCAACACCCCTTTACCTCTATCTGTTGGTACATAGTGTGGAACGAAATCTGGAGCTAATGCTCCAATCTCCTTTTCTGGTAAATCCCGAACATGACCAACGCTGGCCATAACCTTCCAGGAGCCGTCCAGAAATGATTGTATCTTTTTCACTTTTCCGGGAGATTCAACGATTAAAAGTTTCATACTTTCTCCTTTATTTTTTAGGAACTACAAGATACTCTCTGGAAACATTATTATTTCGATAACTCATTGAGACAACTAAACTAAAAGGTTCCGATAAAGCATAATCTGATTTCAACACCAAAAGAATAATCTCATCTTTGCGTTTCACCTCAAAATCTAAACAGTCTATATATCTGTTATATCCACTAACACTACCTGCAACGGTAGAATATCCATCCAGATGTAAATTTTTAAAAGGAATGATCGCATAAAAACCTTGATCTTTTGAGCTTAACACCTGCATATCCCCCAACTCAAAAGACAAAGAAAGTTCGGATGAAAAGCAGAATAAAACCAAAGTAAAAAAGATAACTCTCACTATGTTATTAACGATATGCACGGTATGGTTCCTTGAATGCTATATCCTTATTGACCATTATATTAAATTTATTACCTGGTCTAATAAGAATAGTTGGTTGAACATTGATATTCTTTCTGGTTATTTCTACCCCAACCTGAGCCGTCTGTTGCGCAAGACCCATCTTAAATTCTTCTGAGAATGATCTTGAAGAACCTCTTGAACTTGATGCCGTTGTTGTAATCGGTCGTTGCTTTCTTAATTTCACCACAATCGGTTTTCCATTCTTATCCATGCCTACATATTCTTCCTCAAAGTATGTAACAACATCTATAGATTGACTTGATTTGGAAGATTCTTTATCAATTAAGGCAGGGACAGCGTTAAACAAGGACAACAATAATATTTGCCCAAATGTTCTTACATAATGATTATCAACTTTATCTTTAAATCCTGAATATCCTGCCTGATCACTACCCTGCATTGATTCCAGCTCTTGCACAGAACCATCAGGAAAAACAAGACGTGTCCATACAACAAGAACTCTGTTCTGACCATAGCTCACCTTGGAATCATAGATCCCATAAGTTCTTGTTCCTTGAGGAATAAGCAAATACCTTCCGGTTGCCGTGTCGTAAACATTTTGAGAAACTTGTCCAATTATCTCTCCCGGTAAATCAGAGTTTATCCCGGAAATCATTGTTCCGGGAATTACTGTTCCGGTTTTTATTTCAAAAGGTGTTAAAACATCAGTACGAGATGACTTTATATAACGATCATTTTTTATATAATCTTTTACAAATTTTAGCTTGCTGTTCTGCAAATTTGGATCAATACTTCCATCGTTAATATTTTTATCGTAATCTGCAAGCTGTTGGAGCAACATTTTTTGTAATTCAGACTCAGAATTATTAACACCCAAAGGATTAAATTTATTAAGACCACCCTGATGTAATTTTTGTTCTTTTATTTGTTGTATATTACTTGTTGATGTAGACGTATCACTACTTAATGCAGCTATATAGTCATTGATTTGTTTTTTCTGATATTCAACAAGGGCTTTCTCTAAATCTGATAGCTTAGGTTCGCTTTTTTGACTTGTTGAATATTCAACCGTCTTGTCTTCCGGCACGTCAATTCTTAATTTTACTTCATCCTTGGCATCAATAAATCCATCTGGTTGATTCTTTAACCACTCATTCATTTCATCTTCGTTTACAGGCCGGGACTCCTCTTCTTTACTTGCCGCAACATTATCTTTCGTTTTTTGTAATCGGTGCCAACCGCCATAAACCAATCCAAATAAAAGCAATCCACCAAAGATAAAAACCAATAAAACAGGCAGTTTTCCCAGATGCTTCCCTCTTTTTCCTTGCGATAGAGTTCCAGGGCGCACTGATTTATCAAACACGTCACTCATATCAATTCCCTATAGATGTTCCCAGCTGATGTAGTCCATCTGCATAATATTTATACTGACGATTAAAACGGTTATATAAACCTATGCTTATTGTACCGATATATGTATCTGTCATCCTGTTATGATACACATCAAACAATAAGTTATTTCTGTTCCCGGCTAATAAAACTCTGTACCCTGAGTTTCTTGCCAGTTTATCAAGTACTTTCTCACCTTTATTCTTTGGTGTAATAGTTAATGTTGTTTTTGCTGCTGGCATTTCTTGTTGTACTATACCAAACAAATCTTTTGCTATTGCGGACTGTATTTCATCTTCAACTCCACTAATATATCTGCCATCTACAGCGGCACAGCCAGAAAGGAAAAGGAGTGAAAATATAATTATTATTTTTTTCATATTTTTTCTCCTTCATAGATTATTTTGACTTTCTCTTGTCTACGACCAACACCAGTAATTAGAATCCCTTCTGAAAATAAACTATCAACAATAAATTTATCGCCTCTGAGGCGATAATTCACAATTTTTTCATCACCAGATTTATCTAAAGCGAGGAAAACAGGGGCTTCAAACTGTTTCATTGCTCTTGGCATTTGTATATAAGTTTTCTGTCCATCATTAAAAACTCTCACTGGAAGCCACGGCGGTGTATCTCCAGTAATTTTATAATTGAAACTTAATTCATCAATTAAAAGTTTTGTACCATCTGTTGCATCAATAGTCTTATTTTCTTTTTCCTTAGTAGCAGCCGCATAATATTGTTGCCATTCAATTTTCTGGTCATCTGGATAGGAAAATGCCACTGATGCCATATACTTTCTCTTTGTTGATTTTAAGTTAAAATGATATGTTCTACGGTCTGTCGCTACAACCATTGTTGTATTCAAGTTTGATGCAGTTGGCTTAATTATTAAGTGAGTTATATTTGTTAAGCCATTACCAGACAGGATAGGTGTTACTTTCCAGCGCACCTTATCACCTATTTGCACACCATGAGGCTTTATCATTTCACCAGGCTGCAGCTCAATATCAGTAACATCCAAAACCCGACAAATCACAGAATGTAAAGATTCACCAAAATGATAGATAACCCGCCCTCCTTCTCCAAGAGCTGGCTCGTCATACTTGTCTTGCCATTTCTTTGATAAATTAACAGCCTCGATCTCGCGGAATCGTAACTTTTCTCCCTGCCCTGTCGCTTTCTTTCTCAACTGTTCTGCCTCTAGCGCAAGAGGAGAAATTCTCAGAGATGGCACTTGCAGATTTGGAGATTCTTTTTCTGCTGCAACGGCATACACTGTAGAAAATGACAGAAAAAAAAGAATGGTAATTATTTTATTTTTCATAATTTTCCTTTTGCTTTAAAATTAACTTTTGGCTCCAAACGATGTCTTTAATCAACACTCCTGTCGGATTTATATAGAGAGATGCAGCTGATATTTTTTCAGCTTTGCTTAAAGTTACTATCGCCTTAAAATCCATACTTGATTTTATTTGACCTGTTCTTTCTTTTACAGTTTCCCGCCATTCTATTTGCCAGGTGTTTTCTGTCATCTTGATGATATTATCTATTTGCACGTCTACCAGTTCTTTACTTGCTCTTTTAAACGGGTTTGTTTCAGGATTGTTAAGATATTCCTGAACCCGTACAAATCCGGGCGATGATTTTTCAAAAAAGTAAATCATCTCTTCCAACATCTTTTTTTCATAACTGGCATCAGCTGAGACACTTCTTACTCCTGTCACGACATTTGCAAGAGCAGCTTTTGTTACACGGTCATCACTGATTGTCGTTGTTTCATCTACAGTATAAATTCGCGTAGGTACTCCATAGCCGTTAATTTCTACAACAGCGGGAACTATCTTGGATTTACTACCTATATAAACAACACCACAAACAGCAGTTAAAGTAATGAACAACATGATAAAAAAAGCATTTCTCCAACCTTTTGCATGAGCCGCTGCACTTTCCAAAACACCACTATACGCTTTACGATTATCTGAGTAATAGCTGTTCATTTTTTATCTCTTTTCATTGATCTTAATTTTAATCGTGTTTGTTTCATTCTTGCTAAATCATCTTTGACGCCAGGTACTTTTCCTTTTGCCTTGGAATCATCATATAAATTTTTACTCATTTGATGTTCATAAATATCGTATGAACCTTTTTCACCTAATATATCTTGCTTACTGGTCTTAATCTGATCGCTATTCATCCGCTGAATATCATCACTACTTAAATCAGATACTCCACCGGAAGAAGCATTCGTAGCGGATTTTACGGTTGCATCGGATCTTACGGTTGCATCCCTTGGAGTCCCTGAAAAATATGTTTTTCCTTGATCATCATCCGCTGAAATTCCACCGTCACTACTCTTATTACCTCCACCACCAGATCCAGCTGAACTTGCAGCAGGAGCGATTGAACCAGAAGGGGCACCACTGCCACCACTACTATTACTGCTGCTTATACCGCTGCTTTCTATACTTCTGGGCATATTCAGACGCTCTTGTTTCATTGCTCCTGCCATGCGGCCACCCATATTGCCATATTGATGACTAACACTCCCACTGAGCCGGCCGCCGAAATCACCCAGCGCAGACTTGGCAAGATTTGATACAGTTCCCCCAAATTTTCCAACACCTGTTTTTCCCTGAGCGCCGGCTAGTTTGGCTGCCTGAGTAATTGACATCGCTCCTCCTACAGCCGCTGTTGTCGCACCTTTCGCTGCATTGGTGATCGGAGCCATTGCCCGATTTGCTGTACCGCCGATTGAGCCGCCACCCATACCACTAACAAGGCTATCAACCATGCTCGGTACTTCATTTATTAATCCTGAATAGATACCTAAGACTCCTAACATGGCTAAAACTTTTGCCATCGTTGGATCCATCATCATTTCAGATGCGAAATCGCCCAACAGGATATAGCCAACAGCGGCCAAAACAAGAACCATAAATTGTTTCATCCCAACAGAGATCATCCATGTGAAAAATGACTGAGTATAACTTCTGGTGAAACTTGCTCCCCAGAACATAACCAGAAGAAGACCTCCTGCGGTTAATGCGTAGCATTGAATTTCAATTTTCAGAATAAGAATAGCTATCTTTGCGAACAGCCAAAGAATGACTACTCCAACGACCGCTATTATCCATGTTTGCGGTCTTCCCCATGTAGCATGTAAGGCAAGATTATTGGCCATTCTTACACCTTGCTCCCAAAAGTCAGCTGCGCTTCTTGGTTTAAAACCAGTAGTTTTTGCCGCCACATCCTTGAACCCTGTAATACCATCCATTATGTATAGAGGATTATCCAAAATCCACATTCCAAAACCAACAACAATTATCATTCTTAACAGGCCAATTAGAAATCCAGAAAAATCTGAATCACTTATATGGTTAAACCCTAACCAGATTAAATCAAAAAGAAGGAAAGACAAAAGAATTTTCTTTGCTATTTCCGCAACCTTTGTATATATTCCTAAAAATAATTCACTATAATTTTCTTTTATTATATCAAGAATATTATTAGACGTTAAATCAGTAGTGGTAACTGCTGCATATAACTCTTGAGAGAAAAATAAAAACAAAAATAATATTCCTGATAAAATTATCATTTTATTATTCATTTATCACTCTCTCCAGCTCTTAAAAGCCTCTTCTCCATCGCCTTCAATATATCCCTCAAGATCTTCAAGAGATTTTTCTATAAGGACTTGTTCATGTGCATCTCTTGCTTCATTCTTGTCCTGCTCTACCGCCAGATAGTTTGCCTGCAAGTTTATTTGTGTCATTATCATTTGGCGTAATCTTTGCATCTGACGTAATTGTTCAACAGCAATTTCATTCGCTGTTTGTAATGCCTGTTTACGCCCAATAGGTGTCGCTGCTTGTATTTTCAAACTATCTATTAATGTCTCTTCTGTTGCAAAATCTTCATGATGTTTATTGATCGCTTCCAGTGCACCGGTAATATTATTACGACTGGTTTCTTTCCACTTTTCGTAAAATTCAGCTACTTTTTTTGGCGTCCATTCTTCAGCTTTCATTTTCAAATATTCACCATAGCCCGGATACTGTTCATTAAATAATTCTTCGATAGCCGCGGCACTATATGCAATAACCCCGTCTTTATCCAAGGCATCAGCCAAGTCAACAAGAGAGTCCATGCCTTCACTCCAGAAGAGTTCTTCTAAACTTTCTGTATTTTCAAGCATGTTTCTATATTGATCTATTAATTTTTTATAAGTTTTAATTTGTTCAAGAACCTGTAAAACAAGCTCTACATTATTTCTTATTTGTGTCCATTCTGTTGCAGGCAAATATTTAACCCATCCTCCATAAGAAAAAGAAGGTGAGATGAAAAAGCTTATAATAAGGAGTAAGGTTATTAAGTGTCTCATAAAGTCTCTCCTTCTTGCAAGAATCGTTGATAATTAACATCCCTGTCCACAAGCCAATGATGTGTCCATTCCTCTCCATATATATCCAGATAACGATCAATCTCTTTTTTGCTGTCTATTCCTGATTGAGCCACAAACGCAAAAGATAGATCGCCAAGCGCGAGTTCAAAAAGCCGGTTCCCCTCAACGGAAACAACATAATATTGCCGTTTTGGTACTGCTCTTGATAACAAATCAATTTGTGTAGAATTAAGGCCAACACGTTCATAGAAAGGCCGGGATACGTCTGATTTTGCGGCAGGATTGGGTAGATAGATTTTGGTTGGACATGATTCGACCAAGACGTCAATTATGCCCGATTTTTCTGCGTCACTTAATGATTGAGTTGCCATAATGACAACGCAGTTATTCTTTCGTAATACTTTCAACCATTCTCTGATTTTCTTACGAAAAGCCGGGTGACCGAGCATAATCCATGCCTCATCCAGCATAATCATTGCTGGTTGCCCCATTAATCTCTGTTCAATACGATGGAAGATATAAAGCAGTACAGGCAGCTTATCTTCATCGCTATAGTTCATCAGAGATTCCATCTCAAAGACGACAAAGCGGGATAAATTCAAGGTATCTGTCTCTGCATCAAGGAGTTTGCCCATTGCTCCACCGACACAGTAATGCTCTAATGCTTCTCTTAGATCATGTATTTGCAGGTTAGAGACAAATTCAGTATAGGTTTTCGATCCACTTTGTCTGTGCAATAACATCGCTTTGTGGATTTCAGATTTTTCATTTGGCTTTATGTCTCGTTTTAATTGCAGCTCACAGCATATTTTTACCCAATCTTCCGCCCAGGCTTGCTCAGAGTCAGAATCAATCTTTCCTAGTGGGCAAAACTGTAATTGAGAATCTTCACCAGCAACGTCAAAATGAGAATTACCAGAAGCCTTGGTTAAACAATAAAGAGAATAACCTTTATCAAAACCAAAAAATGTTGCGTCCTGATATTTTTGAAATTGACTGGCAATCAAGTTAAGAAGAGTAGATTTTCCCGCTGCGGTCGGGCCAAAGACTAATGTATGCCCAAGATCGCCTACATGAAGATTGAGGCGAAAAGTAGTTGCTCCTGCTGTATCCGTGTAAACAAGAGCAGGAGAATTAGATGGATACTTATCACATGGATTTATTTCCCGACCAGACCAGATAGATGACAAGGGTAACAGGTCGGTTAAGTTCATTGTATGCATGATCGGCCGCCTGATGTTCAGATAACTATGACCAGGTAAACTTCCTAACCATGCTTCAACAGCATTAATTGTTTCTATACGAGCGGGAAATCCAAGGTTTTTTACCTGTCGAGCTATATTTTTTGCGGTATCAATCAACTCCTCCTTGTTCTCTGATAGTAAAATAATATTACTGGTAAAAAAGCCAAAACTTACGAGTTGGCTATTGGCATCAGCTAATGCCTGTTCAAGTTCATCAACCATTTTAACAGCATCACGATCCACGACTCCATTCCGCTGTAAAACCTGATCCATCAAGCCTCGTTCCTTTTGCTTCCATTTGCGGCGATATTTGCTAAGTTCCTTCCTTGTTTCCTCGTTATCCATATAGATATAACGATTGCTCCACCTATATTCTAAAGGAAGGCTGTCTAATACGGAAAGCATACCTGGGTAGGTCTCCAGTGGAAAACCGGCAATAGCTACAACCGCAATATGTGTTGAATCAACGATAGGTTCAAGGCCGCCAACAAAATCATAATTGCCTATAACTCCATCAAGAAATGGTATTTGTGCAGCGAGATTGATTGGATGATTTGTCCCGGAAATACACCAGTTGAGATAATCAACCAGCTCATCTCTCTGGATAATTTGCCCTTCTTGTGTTTCTTCCTGATAGGCGGTCATACGCTCTATTGCCAACACATCTTCCAGGGATTTAGCAAACTCCTCGATCCAGAAATGAAAATCATTCAGAATTTTTTGAGCAATACTCTTTTTCCTGATATGCCCATCGCCTTCGTACATCATATCTTCAATTTTTGACTGAATAATAGAAGGAGGCAGATAAGATAAGGTGCTTACATAGACCGTCTCATAATGTTGATAATCCTTTTCATACATTTCTCTGCGCTCTTCATCTATCAGGCGAGTGATTGGATCCGGGAAAAAGAGCCGGTCTCTAGCAGGATAACCAGCTGCAGAAACCCGGATCGCATCTGTTTGTAGTGTCCAGCCAGAATCAAGTAAACGGAATTTATCATTAAGCCGGGCGCTTATAGCATTGCGCTCTTCATTGGTAATAGAATCGTTATCTTCACCGCGGTAATACCAACCCGCTAACAGTGATCCATCTTTGCCTAGAACTACACCTGGCTGAACCACTGTTGCATAGTTCAACAGATCGGGAAGAGCCTTTTCCTTACTTTTTAATTTGTCCAGTTTCATTTTACAGTTCTCGAAATATGCCCCTTACTTGTTGGACGTGATCTCGCTTCATAGTATGGTTGTCTATATAAATTCCAGTATCTCAAAAAGACCTTTGTCATTTGCGGGTCTTTTTTTGCCATTTTGCGTAACAGAAAGACACCCACAAGCCAAAGAAAGACACTTATTATGGTTGTAATGATGCTCATTCCAGAAAAACCAATCGTTGCACAAAAGACGATGAGCATGATCATTAGTTCACGCTCACCGCCCATGAATAGAAATGAGCGAGACATAGCTCTATACATGCGTATTCGACGTAGTTCGCTAGCCATATTATTCGCTCATCAATAGCTCATTTTTTACCACTGCTGCAGCAAGATCATCCGTCTGATGCTTACCCCTGGACTGATTAAGGAACTGAATAACAATCGTCACTAAGGCAACAATCGGAAGAATCATTATTAAAGGCAAATGACTTTTCGTCACTTCCAGTGTCGCTTCCGGTGCAATAATTTCAGCGCCTGACGCACCCCATAGTTGAGTAAGAAATTGAATAGCAAGCATCACTAGAGCAACAACCAATACCATCATGATCATTCGGCGGGCAAATTCATTAATTTCGCCGCCAAAAGCAAGCATTGCACCGGAAACGATTATTGCCGAAATGCTTATTGTATAAGCAATTGGACCGGTTATCGCGTTTCTAAAGTTTGACAAAGGGGTATCCCAGCTTGTCCCTGATGTGGTAGTTGCTCCCGCAATTTCAGGCAGCAGCAGTACAAGCAAAACCAGAAATACCGACATCGTTGTACGATTCATTTTCAACATTGTTCTCATCCTCCAAGATTAAGGTTTCATAAGAGTCTCCGTTAAATCCATTAACTTCAACCATCTCTTTTACTAAACGCCCTGTCGGAGTTTTAGTAATGTAAATCACTAAATTTACACACTCTGCTATTTGTCCACGTAAATATTCTTTTTGCCGCGGGGATTCCTGATCTTCCGCGGAAAGTTGTTCCAATCTGAGCAGCCCGGAATGAGCATCATTAGCGTGTACAGTTACAAGTCCTCCCGGATGCCCGGTATTCCATGCTTTAAGCAGTGTCCATGCTTCTTTTCCTCTTACTTCTCCAACTAAAATGCGATCTGGCCGCAGACGCATACAAGACCGGAGTAAAAGTAATTGGCTTGTTTTTGTATTAGATCGCATGGTGACAGAGTTTTGAGCTGTGCATTGAATCTCATTTGTATCTTCAATAATTAAAAGTCTCTCATTTGGATATTGATTGACCATTTCCATAATTATCCCATTTGCGAGAGTGGTTTTTCCACTTCCTGTAGAACCCACAATAACTATATTTTCATGATTCTTTATTCCCAGTTCAATCCGCTTTTTTTGTTTTGGTGTCATTATTTTATTTTTGACATATTCATCAAGACTGAATACAGATATTGCTTTCTTGCGAATTGAAAATGCAGGATTTGGTACAACAGGAGAAATCATTCCCTGAAACCTAGAGCCGTCTATAGGTAATTCACAGCTAATTATTGGATTATCTTTTGTTAAAACCTCATCCATATAACTTGCGATCGTTTTTAAAGCAGATTCAGCTTGAATTGAATCCAGTTCACCGGCAAGTTTCATTGGCTCACCTAACCTTTCAATCCACAACTTTTTATCTGGATTAAGGATAATTTCAATTACACTGGGATCATTAAGAGCATCAACAACAACACTCCCAAGTTCCCTTTTTATCTTTTGAATTAACCTTATCTTTTTTGTGTCCATTATTAACACACCAAAATAAAAATCAATCTAAGTTAGACAAAAGAAATTCCGCCGTAAGTCCTTTTTTATATAATATTCTATAGAAGTTCTTAAATCCCATTGTTACTTTCCCTTCATCCAGTAACAATTCATAAGATTTTTTTATTGAACGAGTTTCTTTAAAATGTTTTAAAAAATCTTCTTTACAGTCTTCATATTCTCTATAACGCTTTGTACTACCAAATCTTCCTCTATATATAAAAAGCATCCTGCTATAACTTGAATTTATTTTACCTTCCTTAGTCAGTTTTCTATGAATTTTAGCAAAGGAATACCCACTATCGAATAACCTTTTAATTTCTTCTTCATTTTTATCGAAATCATATATTGCTTTTCCATAGTTTCTAGAAATCATAACCTTCTATTATGTTGAAAGATCAGTTTTATTCTTTACATATCCTATTAAGCCATTTTCCCAATGCGGGTATCCACCGGCCTTCATCTTTCTGCCAATTCAAGGAACTTTTTTCTGCTCCAAGTTTTTGCAGCAAAAAAGACAAATCCGGTAAGATTCCATTAATGGACAGCTTATTAAAAGTTGTCCTGGCCTGAGCAATATTTATTTTTTTTGGATATTGCTGTAGAAGCAAATTAAATTGTTCATTCTGAGGCAAATCATTAAGCTGTCTTTTCCTACGTTCGAGTTCTTCGATTGATCGTTTTCGTATCAAAGCAGCTTTTTGTCGCTCTTTCTTTTCTGCTTCCCGATTTAAGTGGTTAATTTGTTCTTTGGACAAAACACTAAAAGAAAATGATGTGATACCTTCCTTTTGAAGTTCTGCGGAGATGAGTTTTTCTATCTTTCTGATTTTATTGATTAAAAATGGAGCTGCCGTTTCGATTATCAGGCAGCCATTTTCTTCTCTGGCAGAAAACATATTTAAAAATGGAGCAGACAAAGGCCAATCTTCTGGGGAGGAAAATTTGGTGATTACTTTTTCCCAAACTGGGTGATTGTTTGTTTTCTCCGATTCATTGTCTTCATTTTGGGCGAGGAGATCGCCAGAAACAGTAGCGCAAGATCCAATATCGTCATTTTGAGCGGTAGGATCGTCTTGAAAATTTTTATAATCCTCTCGTTTTGGCTCTTCGGCTTCATTTACGTTGTTGGTTTTTACAGGAGCTTTCGCCGCGGCCGGTGCCGGAGGAGTGACTACATCATGTTTTTTATATATAGTATGGGGTGACATTTGTGTCGCTTGCTGCGACAAATTTTTCGCATAAAAAAAGTCAATCGGCACAGTTCTCATTTGCACAACTATCTTCTTTTTCAGTATCTCCAGCTTGGACTTTACCCATTCAACCAGATCGGGATGAGCCAAGATCGCAAACCCTTGTCTTAGAGTTTCAACGGTTCTGATAAGCACCCGTTCAATCAATCCCTTTTCTCTGAGTTCTTTTACAAGTCTTTGGATGGTTCTTTCTGAATACATTTTTCCATTAGACTTTCTTAATCGGCATCGTAAATAATCCATGCTCGGCCACGCATAATCTCGTCCTCTTGAAGAGGCGATAATAAGCGTCAGCAGCGATTTTGCAGCTGCCGAAATATCAAGATCAAAAACCCAATCTTGATGCTGGTGATAAAGATTTTTCATGCCGATAACAGTAATTTCCTTTTGTCCTTTGTAATCCTCTGTAATTACTCGCATTAGTCTTAATTTTTTTGTGCCGAAAAAAAGCAATAAACTATCCTATATGCTTGACAAATCACTTTTTTTGGATTAGTATTTACTGGCATTAGTTTTAATACCAGTAAAGTGTCAAACTTTACGGACGAGGCAAAAACGGTTGCCGCCGTTTTTGCCTTATGTTTTTTACGGCAAGGTTTATCTAGATCATGGTAAACTCCATGCGTTAACAATAAAAAAAGCCCTCTTGGAACGTTATCTGTTCCAAGAGGGCTTTTTCTTTGCTTTGGTGGCTTTGGAGTGCGATCCAGTCAAGGATGATCCGAAAAGACAAAAACCAAGAAAACCCTTTTGGAAGCTTGTTCCAAAAGGGTTCATGGACTTGAGCCAGTACTTCTTGGCGGAGCGGACGGGACTCGAACCCGCGACCTCCGGCGTGACAGGCCGGCATTCTAACCAGCTGAACTACCGCTCCGCAGCTTTTTCATTTTATGGTGCTAGCCATTTCCATGAACCAGTAATACATCAATATATCCTCATTTTTCCTGACTATATAACTTTTTGGGAAGATTAACAACAGAAAATAGAAATAAAATAAAATTTAAGACAACCATTCCTAAATAACCACCTTATATTACAGTAAAAAAGGTGAAAAAATGGAAAAGTGTAAATTTGTGGATGATGCTTGGCAACTCTATAACCTGGTAGTCCTTTCTTCCCTTAACACAAAAAGCCAGAAGATAGAGACGCAAAGATGGGAGCAACATATCAGCCCTATCCTGGGTAAAAAACAATTAAAGAAGCTAACAAGTTTTGATTACTGGACTCTGAGAAGAGCGGTTGAAGAGAAAAAATTAAGCCCTCAAACAGTATATCATTGTCTATCATTGCTTCGCAGGGTGCTTAATAAAGCGGCAGAGTGGGAGACACCATACAAGAATGTTGCCAGCTTTAAAGGAATAATGCCTAAATTTGACAATAACAGGTTAAGATTTTTATCTAAACCTGAGTTAAACACTATCTTGAATATTCTAAAAATCAATTCTACAGAGTGGTATAATATTACTCTTTTTGCAGTAAATACAGGATTAAGAAAAAGTGAAATTTTTGATTTGGAATTTCAACATATTAATCAGTCATTAAAAATGATAAATGTTGTAGAAACCAAATCTTGCAGAAACAGAACGTTACCATTAAATTCTCTAGCTTACTCTTCTATTGAGGAGAAGTTAAATAAAAAACATGCCCCTTTTGATAAAGTTTTTACAGGACGATATTCAAAGAAATTCAGTTCTGCGATAAAGAAATCTGGATTAAATGAAGGTATTACAGATCCTCGACAAAAAATTGTTTTTCATAGTTTGAGGCACACATTTGCAAGTTGGCTTGTTCAAGAAGGTGTTCCTCTCGCTCATGTTTCAAAACTACTGGGACACAGCAGTATAAGAGTAACGATGCGATACGCACACTTGGCACCAGCATCAGCAAAAATTGCTGTCGATATTGTAAGTAATAATATACTTAATTCTTAAGATGTAAGCAATAATAAGGTCAAAACAACAGTATTGATTAAAGTAAAACACAGCACACCATAAAGTATGTATTTAATATTTTTATCTACTACTTTTACTGGTGTGTTTGTGTTTAATTCTGTTTGTTTTAAAAAAGTGTCTAAATCTTCTAACAACTCTTTCATTGTTTCTTTTGAAGCAGATAAAGTAGCCTCGTTAATAATAGTAGCTTTTTGCGTTGCTCCAGAGACTATATCATCAATCTGTTTTTCTATAATCTTATACTTTTCATGTTCAAATTGCGCACCTTGTTCAACAAGTAAAAAGAATATTTGAAAAACAGGATCGTTGCGATCGATCTGTATTCTATATTTGTTGTAAACTTCACTTATTAACTTGTCAATGTTCATATATGTACACTAATCATACTTAGATAATCTTTTTTTAATTCTCCTAATCGCTTTTTAGAAACAAGCCTAGTTTCTTTAGATGCTATAGCTGAATCAAAAGTCATCGAATTTTTAAGCATTCTAGCAACATCTTTTTGATATAACTCATTCTTTTGTTCCGGCAAAGTTATTATTCCCCGAATACGCTCATGCCAGTTTTTATAAACTGTCATCTGCTCAAAAGTTTTGCCTTTTGCTTCAATCGCTCCTTCGACTTCATTTAGCCAAGCATATATAGTTGTTGATTCTGGGCTATGATACTCACATAACTGGTTTAATCCCTGAATACAGTCTCGTAATGACGCTCCTCCCCGAATAACACAATGAATAGAAGTGTCAACACCATTTTCTTTTAGTAAATCTGTAATATCTTGTTGAATTAAATAATTATTGAAAGGTAGAAAACTTGTTGATCCGTTATCAACAATAACATCACATTTCTGTGTAACAATATATTCTATAAGCTCATCAAATCTTTCAGGATCGACAGTTAAATTTCCATCCTCTTTCATTATTGACCAAATCTCTGTATTTAACCCACCAATAGCTGCCAAACTCCTATTAATAGGGTCAAGATCAACAGCTTGATATTCGCTATTTTTATCTTGATAATATTGACATAACAAAGAAGCAACAAAACTTTTCCCAGCCCCACCTTTTCCTTGCATTACAAGGTGCAGAGAACGGTTTTTTATTTCTGGTGTCTTTTTTGCCATTTTAACCTCAAATTAAATTATCTTCGCTATAGTTTGGGTTGTAGGAAAAACATTTTTTCTTATTAGTAGTTTTACCTTTTCCAACAATTACAGATTCTTCTTGTATTTTATCCTGATCAGAATTTTTTATTTTTTCCGTAAATATCAGATCATTTACAACATCCATAAAATAACGATATGATGCATCTATTTGGTTATCATCTTTCAATGTTTCCCAAATAGAAGAATACGAGAATCCTTTTTCTCTAGCGAGTGAAATATGAGACCACATTTCAATAATTCTTGCTTTTTTTGAGTTAATTTTTTTGGAAACTAAACTCTGCAAAAGATCATATTCTGATGTTCTACCCATAATATCATCTCCTTTATGTTGGTCAAGATAATTCATTAAATACATTATAATATATATTGATTAATATTTCTAGAAATTTCCGCATTATTTCGCATATTATTTCATATTTATTCATATTAATTCATATTCTACACATAAAACTTTCATATAAACCGCATATTTTCCGCATAAGCCCCGCATTAATATGCATATTTTCCGCATTTAACCACAATTTTACGCATAATTCCGCATTCGCAAAAAAACAAGCGTAATATGCGCATAAATGTGCTATCTGTGAATAAAACTGCGCACCATTCGGCGGGCAAGATAGGCAACGGATATCCGTCGTAAACGCCGTCTATCCATTGCAAAAGGAATTTTTCGCATGAATGCTCAAAATAAAACACACCAAAAGAAAAGTGAAAGACGAAAAAGAAACTTCAAATCTTACTGTGTAAGAGTCGATAAAAATGAATGGGAAATAATAGAACAGAACGCTAGAAATACAGGCTTAACACCAGCAACACTGTTAAGAAAACTTGGAATTGGCTATACGCCAAATTCAACTATTGATTCCCAGCATATTATGGAATTGATCCACTTACGAGGAGACTTGGGAAGACTTGGCGGGCTCTTCAAGAAATGGCTGAATGATGAAAAAAAAATCACACCAAAGAGTGCAAAAATCGCTGTTGATCTTTTGAAAAAAATTGAACGTGTACAAAATGATATTCGTTCTGTTATCGACAAACTTGAACAGTAAAAAAAGCGAGATGATAACAAAGGTTGCTGCCCGTAAACCGGGTACACGATCTTCTTTCAATCGATTGGCAGCATATATTGCCGATGCACCACGCAAAGGAGAAAAGGTTTTACACAAATATTTTAGAAATGTAGAGGCAGATAATTATCATGATGCTGTTTCAGAGATAAAAGCAACTCAAAATCTCAACAACAAAACGAAAGCAGATAAAACTTATCATCTTATTGTTGCTTTCCCACTGGGGGAAGTACCAAAAGAAAACGTGATTAAAGATATAGAAGAATCATTACTAGCGGCTATTGGACTGGAAAAGCATCAAAGAGTTAGTGCTATACACAAGGACACTTCTCACTTGCATTTACATATCGCGGTAAACAAAGTCAATTCTGCAGGCCGGGTTATTACGCCGCATCGAGATTATCTGAAACTAAACAAGATGGCACGAGAACTCGAAAAAAAGCATAATCTTTTTATTCTTGATACTAACAAAAAGTCAAATGGCATAAAATTATCGGCAAAAGCAACAGATGTAGAAACCCAGACAAAAGAAACATCTTTTCAACGGTGGGCGATAAATACATTACAAGCTCCTATTGAGGAACTTCTTAAAAAAGATAATTTATCATGGAATGATATACACAATTTTTTAGCCGAAAATGGTTTACAGATAAAACCAAGAGGACGAGGTTTAATAATAACAGATTATAATGGAAAATTATTTGTCAAGCCATCTCTCTTGAATCGTGAATTTTCAAAAGGTAATCTGGAAAAAAGAATTGGCAAATTTGAAAAATCTAAAGCAAAGATGAAGAGTTGTTCTTATAAACCAAAGCCTCTCAGTAAGTCCGCTGAAGCTCAAAACCTATATGCAGAGTATAAAAAATTCAGAGAATCACAAATTGAAAAGCGCAATGAGATGTTTGATCTTTACAAAAAGAACAAACAAGAAAGACTCAAATCATTACAATTAGAGTTTCAGGAAAAACGCAGAGAGCTAAATAGTGATCGAATATTAAACAAAAAACAAAAGTATAATATATCGAAGGAATTAAAAAGACAAAGAAAGGAGCGTTTCAGCAATCTTTACAATTCTTTCAGAGATGAACGAAACCGAATTATGGAAGTGACACAAATAGTTAGTTGGTCTGAATACCTTATCATGCAAGCAGAACAAGGTAACAGTTATGCACTGTCTCTTCTTAGAACAAGAGACGAAAAAGCAAAGAAAACAGGAAACAGCATTATTCCTCGTTTGGCAAAAAACAAAGATCGTAGCGCATTACACTTTTTTGGACAAGATATCGCTTCTTCCAAAATACATGGGAATGGAGACATAACATATCAAATGACCGATAACAGTAAATTTATTGTCGGTCAAAAAGACCTTCATGTTTACGGAGATAATTGTAAAGCATTAAAGGCTGCTCTTTTATTTGCTCAGGAAAAATATGGGAACAGCTTGGAGATAAATGGCAACGATGAATTTTTAGCTTCTGTCGCTACAGTTATCAAAGAAAACAATTTGCATATTAGAGTCAATACACAGCGAGGTATTATCCGATGAAAAAGCAAAGCTATGGACTTCGCAGGAAGAATCAGAGCGATTCTTTATACAAGAAACTTTTTAGAGTAATAGTGGTTTTGCTACTACCTGTTTTGATGTTTTCCATATTGACCACTCAAAACTTGGCAAAAAATTTCAATTATAATCCTGCACTGGGCAAGTCTCTTTTGGGTAACATATATGAACCATTTGCCTGGGTATTCTGGTATAAAAATTTCAGCAATCAGTATCCATTTCTTTTTCATTCTATAATGAAATGGAATCTGCTTGTAACCCTTCTTGTGTTTTCCGGTGTCTTCTTTATCTTCCTTTATTACAAAAAACCAAAGCGAGATATACATCCTGATCTGCATGGTTCCGCGCGGGTAGCAGATTTTAACGATATCAAGAAAATGAATATTCTTGATAATGACGGTGTTGCCATTGGAGGTTACAGCCACAAAGGGCATACCCATTTTCTCTGGCATGACGGCCCGGAACATCTGCTTGCTTTTGCTCCAACCAGATCGGGTAAAGGAGTGGGGCTGGTTATTCCAACTCTTCTATCTTGGCCACATTCAATGGTTATTTACGATTTAAAAAAAGAAAACTGGCAAACATCCGCTAACTGGAGGAGAAATTACGCAGGAAATACAGTGTTACGATTAGAACCCGCCTGTAATGATGGATCAGCGGCGTGTTTTAACCCGCTCGAAGAAATCAGGTTACATACAGATTATGATGTGGCTGATGCACAGAACATTGCAATAATGATTATGGATGACAAAGGGAGGGGGCTTGTCGATCACTGGGAGCGCACTGGTTTTGATTTTCTCGTTGGCTTGATTTTGCATGTTACCTACCTTGGAGACAAGGAAAAAAAACCAGCTTCCTTGCCATCTCTTGCTTACGCTATTTCTGACCCAGACCATGATATATATGATGTTCTGGAAATTATGCTTAACACTGAGCATAAAGACAACACAGTGCATCCCGTTGTTGCTCAATCTGCGCGAACAATGGCAAACAAGGCGGATAAAGAGCTTTCAGGGGTACTTAGTACCGTCGTTTCCAAATTATCGTTATACCGAGATCCCATCATTTCAAAAAACATCGCAAAATCAGATTTCAAGATAAGCGATATCATGAACTTTAAGAAACCTGTTTCTCTGTATATTTGTGTTGGGGCAACAGATAAAGACAGACTGAGACCTTTTACCCGCCTTATCTTTTCAATGATTATCCGGGGACTGACAACAGAAATTGATAATTATAAGCATTGCTTACTTATGCTTATAGACGAGTTTCCTTCTCTTGGAAAAATTGAAGTTATACAAGAATCTCTCGCTTTCCTCGCTGGTTACGGAATTAAATGCTATCTCATTGCTCAGGATTTATCGCAACTAAGAGGAGCTTACGGGAAGGATGAGGCTGTTACTTCCAGCTGCCATGTTCGTGTGGCATTTGCTCCTAATAAGCTTGAAACAGCGGAAGAGTTATCAAAGATGACCGGGATTACCACTGTTTCTATTAAAAATGTCTCCGAGTCCAGAAGAGGAAAGGGCATTTTCTCATCTACTCATCAAACAATCTCTTATCAAGAGCAGCAGCGTTACCTTTTTACAGCTGATGAAGTAATGAGGCTACAGGGGTTACACAAAGAAAAAGATAAGGTTCTGCCTGGAGATATGTTGATATTCCTGGCTGGACAACCCGTTATTTATGGGACACAAATCCTGTATTTTAACGATCCTGTATTGCAAGCACGAGCCAAGCTCGGGGCTCCTACCACATCTGACAGAATAATATCAAGCCCAAAAGACATGACCCGCGGACTGACTTTGGCAGAACGTTTTAACAGAAGACATCAAAATGCCGTAGAATCATCTGTAAAGGAAGAAGCATGACAACAAATCATGAAGCATTGAAAAAAAGTTTTGTTATCGCTGGCACCATAATTTTTTCCATTTCTGCGAGCTGGCTTGCTCTGGGAATACACATAAACTTCAGCAGCTCGGTGCCGGGGCTGTTCTGGTACAGTAAAAAATTCAAAAGCCCTGGAGATAGAGGAGAATACGTTTATATCTGCCCAGATAAAAATTTTGTGGATGATTACAAAATTAATATCTATGTAAAGCATCGAGGAGTTTGCGGGGGCATCGTGCCATTGTTAAAGCGGATTGTTGCAATTAAGGGAGACAGAGTTGATGTAGATAAAAACGGAATTTTTGTTAATGGAAACTTTATCAGAAACAGTCAACCTTTTGTGGTCGATGGAAAAGGTAATCATCTACCAAAACAATCTTTCCACGGCGTTATCCCGCTTGGTCACTTATTAGTTGTTGGGGATACAGCCACCAGTTTTGATAGTCGATATTTTGGATTAGTAAAAGAAAAATGGATAACAGCAACCGCAGAGCATATCTTTTGAGAACCATTGCCCCTTTGTTACTTGCGAGCATTGCAGGGGGAGTCGGCTTTTCTGGAAATATCAAAACATTGCCGTTTGTTTTGATTCTTCCGGTTGCAATGAAATTATGCCGCAATATCAAAGAAACCTACATTTCCAGTTGCTGTTATTTCTTGGTTAGTTCTCATGGATTGATAATTGGAATATATCAATTCACAGAAAATAATATCTATATAGCTCTCACTATATGGCTTGCATCATCATTTGTTTTGGCAACACCTTTTATTTTAATATGTAAATTAAAGAGTATTGGGCTTGTCATTGCACTCGCTTTAATAACATTTCCTCCTTTAGGAGACATCGGCTGGGCAAATCCTTTAACAGCGTCAGGAGTAATATTTTCAGGCTTAGGTTACATAGGAATAGCCTTAACTATTATCTTAATAGTCATCTTATATATAAAGCCAAAAATTTTGTTTCTCTTTTTGCCGATAATATTACTAAATAACTTCAACATACCTGAAAATAAAAGTATCAAAGGAATAGACACATTATTTGGAAATAAAGTTTCTAACGATATTAATTTTGTAAACGACTATCATGTCCAGTCAAAAATATTTAAATTGATAACAAAAAATGAAAAGGACTTTCTTGTTTTTCCAGAATCAGCTGGTGGAATGTGGAATGAAGCAGCCCGAACTAGATTTGAGAGTTTTATGAAACACCAAAAAAAAACAATTTTTATTGGTGTGGATATCTGGAAAAAAAAGGAATGTAAAGCATCAATCCTTTTGTTAGATAAAAACCGAAATAAAATTATCTACTCTGCCAGAAGACCTGTGCCTAATTTTTTATGGCTTCTTGCAGGACGCATTTGTAATAGTTCAAAAAACAGTGGCGTTTTTGCTTATCAAGAAAAAATATTTGGTGCATTGATTTGCTATGAATCGGTTATTACATGGCCCGTTTTGCAAACACATTTATATCACCCAGAAAATGTTATTGTAATTTGTAATTTATGGTGGGCAAATAATACAAATATTGAAGCAATAATGAGAATGAAACTAACAGCATGGTCTTTGTTATTTCGAGTTCCATATATAATTTCAATAAATAAGTAATCATGATCTCAACAGCACTATTACTACAACTGGCTTGTTCTTGTGCCCCAAATGTGGCGTCCGATACTATATTTGAAATCGTAAAAACGGAATCTAATTTTAATGAATTTGCCGTAAATGTAAATGCACCAAGACATAAATTCAAATACAAAAGCCCTCAAAATTTAATAGAAGCTGTTGCTGTAGTTAATGCCGCATTAGCAAAAGGATATTCTGTTGATATTGGACTTATGCAAGTCAATACCCAGCATTTATCTCGTTTTAACAGCAGTATAATTGAGGCTTTTGATCCCTGTAATAATATTCGTATGGGCAGTAACGTTTTGACAGAGTTTTATGCGGAAGCTATTACTAAATACAATCCTGATTTTGCGTTATTAGCGACCTTATCCGCATATAATACTGGCAATTTTCATATAGGATTTGAAAATGGCTATGTCAGTAAATATTTACAAGACAACATACAACCAGAGACAGAGGAGAAAATCATGAATGCAGACACCACTGTAGATCTTAGCACATTACAAGACAGGGAAAAAGGAAATGAGATTGAACGGGTATTGAAAGAAGCAGAGTTGCAAGGTGTTGCAGTACGTCAGGATATTGCAGACGATATGGGTTTTTTTGAAGAAACCGCCATTTCAAAGGAAGATGCCATAGCTGCTCAACTGGATAACGAAGATTAAACAATATCAGGAGATTACCAATGTCAGATTATGCTGATAGTAAAATCAAACTGGTTGCAGACACTTTTGTTAAAGGGCTCCAGGACAAAACACTACCTTTTTTGAGAGATTGGAAACCTGGTGAGTTTCAGGCTCCATACAATACTAAAACGTCTAATCGTTATCATGGTATCAACTTAATTTCGCTTGCCAGTAAAGGATTTAATGACCCTAGATGGCTTACATACAAACAGGCAGAAGAACAAGGCTGGCATGTGAAAAAGGGGGAGAAGGGATCTCCTATTATTTTTTGGTCTGCTACAGGAAAACAGCTTTTGAAAGATGATAACGACAAGCCTGTTTTAGATGACCAAGGGAACAAACAATACACAACTGTTCAATATGATCGACCGGTACTCAGGATATCTACCGTTTTTAATGCTTCTCAAATAGAGGGGATACCTCCGTTAGAAAAAGATACTTCTGAAATTGTCATTGATAATGAGAGAGCGATGGCCATTCTGGAAAGCAGTAAAGCGATAATCAATCACAATCAACGGGATCGTGCTTTCTACTCTCCTTCTGAGGATACAATCAATTTGCCACCGATTGATCAATTCCGATCTCAAGAGAGCTATCTTGCAGTGGCATTACATGAGCTGGGACACTGGACAGGTCATCCAGACCGATTGGATCGGGAAGTAGGCAGACATCCACAGGGTAGTCAGGAGTATGCCAAGGAAGAGTTAAGAGCTGAGATTTTCAGCTTTATGGCAAATACAGAATTGAATATTGGTTATGAAGTTGGAAATCATCAATCGTATATAAACAGCTGGATTAGTGTGTTGAATGATGACCCCTATGAACTCATGAGAGCGGCGGCTGATGCTGAGAAAATACTCGGTTATGTTATGGAACTAACACAGGAACAGGAGATTAACATGAAACAACCAATTGAAGCAAAACCTCCGAGTCCGGAAGAAATAAAAAATATTATGGATAAACTTGCCCCCTATCTCTCCACTAACAAGGTTTTAAAGCTAGAAGGAGTGGAACGACGAGGAGAACGGGCGACGATCGCGCAAGAATCGCAACAAACTATGACAGAATCAAAATCAACCTTGTCCAGAGATCGAATTTATCTTGCTGTCCCATATCAGGAAAAAGACAATGCGAAAACAGCCGCTAAGGAAGCTGGTTTCAGGATTAGCTGGGATAAGGCCAACGAATGCTGGTATGCCCCCAAAGATGCCAATCTTGATGCAATCAAACAGTGGTTACCCGAAAATAGAAATATTATCGCTCCTGAAGCACAATCGCATCTACCACCGTCAGAAGAATTTGCCGCATTTTTAAAAGATGCCGGTCTGGAGCTTGAGAGATTACCAGAGATGGATGGGAAATTGCACAGAGTTCCAGCTACTGAGGGAAAACCGGGCAATAAAGATGGTGCCTATGTCGGGTTCTCTGATGGACATCCAGCAGGATACGTTAGAAACTTCCAGACAG
>PDWJ01001174.1_pt1 | contig 33441 bp, 25 predicted proteins | sample 1430881 | NCBI WGS metagenome assembly PDWJ01 (sample SAMN01162460, study PRJNA174530) | Oral metagenome, whole genome shotgun sequencing project. | biome: Marine environment; feature: Marine mammal; material: Swab sample of the gingival sulcus; isolation source: swab sample of gingival sulcus...
TCCTCTGCAAAAACAAAAAAAGAAGGTGGTATTTGTTGCAAAAATTACCACCTCCCAATATTACGAATCTTTAAAATCCTTACTCCTGAAAGTGCCTATATAGGGGCAGACTACCAATGCAATTGCACGGCAGGCCAAAACATGGTTTCAGCCCGCCAGAAGTAATTTAAACTGCCATCAAACAATCAGCTTATACCCTTTCCCATGAACATTAATGATTTCTACTGAAGGTTCACCTTTTAAATGCTTGCGCAATTTGGTGATATAGACGTCCATACTCCGGGCATTAAAGTAATTATCATCAATCCAAATAGATTTCAGAGCATGATTTCTCTCCAATACCTTATTAGCATTTTGACACAGTAATTTCAACAATTCCGACTCTTTTGTGGTTAATTTCACCGACTCGTCACCTTCAATAAGCAACTGCTTACGCACATCAAAAGTATATTTACCAAGTGTAAAAACTGTTTGTGCATTGCCCTGACTTTCCTGTAAAGTTCTTCGCAGAATGGCTTCAATGCGCATTATCAGTTCTTCCATGCTGAAAGGCTTGGTAATATAATCGTCGGCACCCAACTTAAAACCTTCAAGCACATCTTCTTTCATATTTTTTGCCGTAAGAAAAAGTATGGGAATATCGGCATTTACAATACGAATATCCTTAGCCAGCGAAAAACCGTCTTTTTTAGGCATCATAATATCGAGAATACATATATCATAGTGTTCACGCATAAAACCCTTGTAAGCTGCTTCTCCATCGGGATACAAATCGGCATTATAACCCTTGGCCATAAGGTATTCCTTTAACAATAATCCTAAATTTTCGTCATCTTCTGCCAGAAGTAATTTTGTTTTTTGTTCCATGGTTATTGATTTGTTTTTGGAAACAGAATGGTAAATTTTGTTCCTTTATTAACCACACTGTCCACTTTAATTTTTGCATTATGTAAATCTACTATCTTTTTCACGTAACTCAGCCCTAAGCCAAAACCTTTTACGTTGTGCACATTTCCTGTGGGAACGCGATAAAACCTATCGAATATCTGGTTATGGTGCTCTTTTGAAATACCAATCCCTTTATCCCTGACGGATACCAATACATTATTTCCTTTCTTTTCTGTTTTCACCTCTATTTCGGGAACTTCCCTACTGTATTTCATGGCATTATCGAGCAAATTGGAAATAACATTGGTGATATGCACTTCATCTCCGTTGATGGTTGCATCCCCGGACATCAATTCCAAACGCAAGGTGCCATTTTTGTTTTTCACCCTTAGCTCGAAATTCGACACGGCGGCTTCCACCAGTTTATTAAGATCAAAATCTTTGAACCTCAACTTCAAACGGCCTTCATTAAATATGGCCATTTGCAGAACTTTTTCAACCTGAAAACCAAGCCTTTTGCTCTCCTGGTTAATAACTTTAGAAATGTGCTCTATTGTTTTTGGCGTATTAGAGATGGTGCCATCTTGTAGCATCTGACTCGCCAGCGAAATAGTTGAAATGGGTGTTTTCAACTCATGGGTCATGTTGTTAATAAAGTCATTTTTGATCATCGACAACTTTTTCTGCCTGAATATAACCAATATGGTATAGACAAAAATACCAATTAACAATGCTGTTAAGATTACGGTTGGTATTATTGTAACTCCTGTTGTACGTAGGAGATAACCCGATCGTTTCGGAAAATAAATATACAGGTAATTAGGCTTTATACCATTAACATCGTTTTGGAACAAAAGTTGGTAGAATTCCTTTTTATGGCCTGGTTTGTAATCAGCATTTCCAAATATAATTTTGTTTTTAGCCTGATTAGAATTTTTAACAGCGTACCTATAATCGAGTCCGATACCTGCTTCAGCTATATTAAAACGAAGGGCATTATTGAGATAAACAGAATCTATCCGCTCCCTTATTGGCCTGTCTTCGAGCGAAATTTTATAGTTAATCCAAGCCCTGTCATTTAAAAACTGCTCTTGCAGCCTTTGTTGCTCAATACCCAGATTAAACAGCCGGTTAATAACCGACTGAGAATTTTCGTTGTATATTTCCTCATCAATTTGCATCGAATCCTGATAGCCGAAAAAATAAGAAGTAACAGACCCCTGTTGTGAATATTGTAGCCCCAGTTGAAGTAAACCGCTACTGTTATTTCTTGGAAAAATGTCTCCCAATGGCAAATTGCTCCTCGATATCCGGTTTCTTCTGGCATTCTCACGAGCAATTTGCTGCTCGTACAAATCGAGCTGGTAAGAAACATTTATAAGGGCATTTTTCACCAACTGGTTAAATTGCTCTTCCCGGATATCTGAAGCCGTTTTTATCATTTTTAATTGTACGACTATCAATCCTGAAATAACAAAAACCATTGAAAAGATTAATGTTAACAGCATTTTTCTGCTCATACCACAAAGATAAATTTAAAAATTTGCCTCAAATTAACCACTTAACATTATTTAACGGTGATGCTCTAAATGTAAATTTTATTAACCAGAGAATCTTACAGTGAAGCCACAATTTTCTCAATTATAGCCGGAAAATGATCGTATTCTAAATTATGAATTTTTTGGGCTACATCCTCTGGCGTATCTGTTGAAAGCACTTGGCATTTAGCCTGAAAAATTACTTCTCCCTCGTCGTATTTTTCGTTAACATAATGGATAGTAATGCCCGACTCGGTATCACCATTTTCAACCACAGCGTTGTGGACATTCATTCCATACATCCCCTTACCACCATATTTGGGCAGTAATGCCGGGTGAATATTTATTACCGTAATTTTTTCAAACAACGAAGCAGGCACCAGCCATAGAAAACCGGCGAGAACAACCAGGTCTATTCCTCTTTTAACCAATAAATCAACCACTTCATATGTTTCGTTAAACATTTGGCGCGTAAATACAAATGAGGGAACAGCAAAATAAGCTGCCCTTTGTAAAACATAGGCATTAGGATTGTTTGTCCATACAGAATCTACTTTCACCTGTTGATTATCCGAAAAATATGCTATTATATTCTGCACGTTTGTGCCTGAACCAGAAGCAAATAAGGCAATTTTTTTTTGTTCCATAAGGTAAATATAAACTTTATTGAATATTTGAACTAACTGTTCGAATTAAATGACTTATATTTTATTTGATCGTAAATGTTCATATCTTTTTTAAATTTTTTCTTTGAGATATAAACCGTAAATGTATTACTTTGCAGCGAATTATTTTAAAACAAAATTTAGTATTAATTAAAATTTAGAATTATGTCTGACGTTGCAGCAAAAGTAAAAGCTATTATCGTTGATAAATTAGGTGTTGATGAAAATGAAGTTGTTAATGATGCGTCATTCACCAACGATTTAGGTGCTGATTCATTAGATACTGTAGAGCTTATTATGGAGTTTGAAAAAGAATTTGACCTTGCCATCCCTGATGATGAGGCTGAGAAAATATCTACAGTTGGCGAAGCGATAGAACATATAGAAAAAGCAGCCAAATAGTATAAAACAGATAAAATTTCTTTATGGAATTCAGGCGGGTAGTAATTACCGGAGTAGGAACCATAAATCCGTTGGGCAAATCTGTTGATGAATTTTGGACAAATTTGAAAAACGGAGTAAGTGGTGCAGCACCAATAACCAAATTTGATGCTTCACGCCATAAAACTACGTTTGCCTGTGAAGTAAAAGATTTTGATCCAAACCTGTACATGGACAGAAAGGATGCCCGCAAATACGATTTATACACTCAATTTGCATTTGCGAGTACTGACCAGGCAATGAAAGATTCGGGTTTAAACCTTGAAGAAATTGATCATGACAGGGCCGGTGTTATATGGGGAGCAGGCATTGGAGGACTCCAGACCTTTTTCGAAGAAGTCAGGGCTTTCAAACCGGAGAATCCCCGTTTTTCTCCCTTTTTCATCCCTAAAATGATTGCCAATATCGCAGGTGGTTTAATATCGATCAAATACCATTTCAGGGGTCCCAACTTCACAACTGTAACAGCCTGTGCATCAGCATCACACGCAATGATTGAAGCATTCAATATGATACGCATGGGCAAAGCAAATATTATGATAACCGGAGGTTCTGAAGCAGGTGTTAACGAAGCCGGCGTGGCAGGTTTTAACTCCATGCGGGCCATTTCAACAAGAAATGACGATCCTGCAACAGCCTCACGGCCTTTTGATAAAGACCGCGACGGTTTTGTTTTGGGCGAAGGTTCTGCAGCCTTTATTTTTGAAGAATACGAACATGCCAAAAAAAGAGGCGCTCACATTTATGCAGAAATGGGCGGCGGCGGAATGTCGGCAGATGCTTTCCATATGACGGCTCCCGACCCTGAAGGTCGTGGTGCTAATCTGGTTATGAAATGGGCCTTGGAAGATGCAGGTATAAAACCTGAAGATGTGGACTATATCAATGTTCACGGCACTTCAACGCCCTTGGGTGATATTGCCGAACCAAAAGCCATTATTAAAACTTTTGGCAAACATGCCTATAAACTCAGCATCAGTTCCACAAAATCGATGACCGGGCATTTGCTCGGGGCTGCTGGTGCCGTTGAAGGGCTGGCAAGTATTCTGGCAATCAACAACAGTATTATACCACCCACCATTAACCATTTTACTGATGATCCGGAAATCGATAATAACCTCGATTTTACTTTTAACGTTGCAAAAAAACGCAATGTGGATATTGCTATAAGCAACACCTTTGGTTTTGGTGGGCATAATGCTACTGTCGTTTTCAAAAAAATGTAGTATTCTGTGGTTAGAAAAATAGTGCAGAGAATAAAACTCTTTACGTCACCGCGTAAAGAGTTTTATTTGTTTTTAAAAAAACTTATCGGATTTTATCCCCAAAACTTAAAACTGTACGATATTGCCTTTATCCATAAGTCTGCTTCATTGGTTGACTTTAGCGGAAATCTGGTAAACAACGAACGGCTTGAATATTTGGGCGATGCCATTTTAGGCGCTATTATAGCCGATTTTCTGTACCAGCGTTTTCCACAGGAAGATGAAGGATTTTTAACCAAAACACGTTCCAAGCTGGTAAATCGCACTTTTTTAACCAAACTAACCCGCGATATGGGTTTGGCTGTTTTCATAGATTCAAATACCACAAAAAATATAGATAAAAGCCATATATACGGCGATGCGCTGGAGGCACTTATTGGCGCTATTTATCTCGACAAAGATTTTAGGGCTGCAAAATACTTCGTAACTAAAAAAATCCTTTCGCAATTTGTTGACCTTAACGAAATAGAGCAACGTGATCTCAATTATAAAAGCCAGTTAATTGAGTGGAGCCAAAAAAACAAACGGGAACTGGATTTTAAAACCAACGAAGAACTTAATGAAAAAACCCGGCAGCCGGTGTTTACTACCATAGTTGTAATTGAGCAGGAAGAAATCGGCAAAGGGTTTGGCAAATCAAAAAAAGAAGCCCACCAAAATGCAGCCAGGCAGGCACTAAAAAGAATAAAAGAGCAAGAACGCGGGTCATGACCAAAGTTAAAAAGAACATTACCTTTGCGCTGTCACAACCTCATTTATGAATAACTTTTGGATATACGGATTGGGATTTCTGGCGCAAATCTTGTTTTTTGCACGTACCATAGCCCAATGGCTGAAATCTGAGAAAGAAGGCGAAATTATATCGCCTGTTATTTTTTGGCAGATCAGCTTGATTGGCTCTTTTCTGATGATTGTCTATGGTATTTTTCGCAACGATTTTGCCATTGTTCTGGGGCAGTTTATTGTTTATTTTATTTATATAAGAAATCTGCAATTGAAAAACGCATGGAAAACCATGCCTGTACTGGTGCGTATAGTGGCTTCGTTAATACCGGCAGTTATCTTATCATGGCTTGTTTTTGGTAAATCACACAACATACAATCAATTCTTAAAAACGAAGAAGTATCATTATTTCTCTTACTCTGGGGGTCAGTAGGGCAAATTGTATTCACATTTCGTTTTATCTACCAGTGGATGTATTCTGAAAAGCACAAAGACTCTATTTTACCACTTGGATTTTGGATAATCAGCACCATTGGTTCACTCATGATTTTTGCCTATGCTATTTGTCGTTTGGACCCTGTATTATTTATAGCTCATAGTTTTGGCCTTTTCATTTATACACGCAACATTCTTCTTTACTACGGAAAAAACAGCCTTTTCTCACAACTTGGCAAATTTCCTTCGATTAACCGAATAGTTGAAAAGATTTCAGACCGAATAAAATAGTTAAAACAACACCTCTATTCAACACCAGAAAAAACCGGTCAATTTCTTAAATTTGTGGCAATGCCCAACAAAAGAAAATATATCAACCGCGAAGGATGGATCTCAATCATTGGCAACATTGCTTTGTTTGTTCTCAAATACTGGGCAGGTGTCGTAACAGGCTCACTCGCATTAATTGCCTATGCCTGGCACACGCTTTCCGACTCTATTTCATCGTTAGTTGTATTGATTGGAGGCCGCATTTCAAGCAAACCTCCAGACGAGGATCATCCGTTCGGTCATGGGAGGGCTGAATATATTGCATCGATAATAATAGGTATTTTACTCGCTATTATTGCTTTTGAGTTTGTTGTGAATGCTATTGAAAAATTCTTAAACCGGGAAAAAACTACATTTGGGATAGTAGCATGGATAGCTACAATTATTTCGATTTTGGTAAAAGAAGGCATGGCGCAATATGCTTTTTGGGCAGCAAAAAAAACAGGCTCTTCAGTTTTAAAAGCCGACGGATGGCACCACCGTACCGATGCTCTTTCATCTGTTATTATTTTAATTGGCATTGCCGTGGGTGGTTACTTCTGGTGGACAGATGCAGTACTTAGTTTTTTAGTTGCCCTGCTTATAGGCTATTCCAGTTACGAAATTCTTTCTGGCAATATCAATTCGCTACTGGGTAAAAGCCCCACCGATGAAACTTTGAAGAAGATAATCCATGTTGCGCAAAGTGCTTGTGATATACCTATTTATGCCCACCATATCAACCTGCATGAATATGGTAACCACACCGAATTAAGTTGCCATATAAAACTTCCACGCGATATGTCGCTTTATGACGCACACGAAATTTGCACAAAAGTTGAAGAGGCTATTGAAAACACATTTGGATACATTGCCACCGTTCATCCGGAGCCTATTTCATAAAAAAGCGTAAGTATCCTTCTATTCGGGCAACTCCACAATTTTCAGGTTTCTGAAATGTATTTCAGCACCTTCAGATTCAAGGCAAATAAATCCTGTTTTTTGGCTCGAATTACTTATTCCGTTTACAAATTTCCCATTTACTGAGAGCTTAATGGTGCCATCCACACAAACCACATCATAAATATTCCATTCGCCTTTACCCTTACATCTGTTCTCCAATGATTTGCTCCTTTCTCCACGGGGGTTATCAGGAACCACTTCAACGCCGCCAACACCAAATAGTTCCCCGTGTACATAGGCTATAGGTGGTTTTTTGCCATTTCGCTCGTGTTGATTTACCCAATCGAGTTCGAGCATTTGCACTTCTACGCCATCAGGTAAACGGTTTTCTCCCGGCACGGCATTACTCCACACAAAAGTACCAGAGTTACCACCTGCTTCCATGTGCTTCCATTCAATATGAAGAATAAAATTTCTGTATTTCTTTTCAGAGCGGATCACTCCGATAGGCAAACCTTTACAAATTAGTTCGTTTTTATTACAGTACCATGTGGAGTTATCAGTATTTACCTGTATCCACTGTATAGGTTGGCTTCTGGTTTTTTTCCCCGCATTGATTTGATTAAACTGCATCTCTTCACCAAAACAGAAGAGTTCTTCCTGTGCCTGAACATTAAGAATAAAAACTATTAAAAGAAAAACAACAATATACTTTTTCATAAAAACTATTAAAATTAATTTTGATAATCAACTACTTACAAAGGCTTATTTTCAACACCAATAATAGGTACTTTCCCTATAACTTCAGGAACCGGCCCAAAAGTATAAGTTTGAGGCCCGAGATATAAATCAGAGTTCAGAACTTCTTCCCAGGTAACATCCTTTCCTGTGTAAGCAGCAATTCGCCCCATAATTGTAACAAGTGTAGAATTCACCTGCGCTTCCGTATCGTTAATAGGCTGGCCGTTTCTAATTGCTGTAACCAGGTTGATATGTTCCTGCACATAAGGATTGGTGACCTTCCAGGGCGAGTTGGTATCACCCTCTTGGGGCATAGGGTATTTCCAGGTTTCATTTCCGTCCCAATCATAAATAATGCCGGCAGCATCAGCATAACCCTTCGTTCCATTAATTTGTTGTACTTTTTTATTGGTACAGCCGTTAACCTGGCGGGCAGCACAATGCGACCTCATCCCATTTTCATATTCATATTCTATGCTAAAGAAATCGTACTGATCTCCCGACACTCTTCGCTGGCGGCCACCCCAACCAACAGCTTTCACAGGGTTCTGTCCAATATACCAATTCATCACGTCTATTTCATGTATAAACTGCTCGGTGATATGGTCACCCGAAAGCCAGCACCAGTTAACCCAGTCGCGCAACATGTATTCCATCTGGGTCCATTCTGGCTTTGGGTTCCTATACCATAGTGCACCACCATTTCGTATAATATTGGCACCGGTAATCTCTCCGATGGCACCGTTGGCTACCTGCCGCCAGGTTTCCATATAATCTTTCTGCACTCGCCTTATGGTACCACTAATCATGCTTAGACCAAGTGCTTCTGCTTTTTTCGATGATGCCAGCACCGACCTGGCTCCTACAGGATCAACAGCACATGGTTTTTCGAGAAAAATGTGCTTTCGGGCATTTACCGCCGCCTCAATATGCGCAGGCCTAAAATGGGGCGGAGTACACAATAGCACCACATCAACTCCTGAGTCGATCACTTTTTGGTAACTATCAAACCCTAAATAACAGTTTTCGTCGGCTATATCAATATTTCTTTGTGCTTTAAGTTCCGCACGGCAATTGTCGATTTTATCCTGAAATATATCGCCAAGGGCGGTAACCTGCAAATTAGGCCCGGCATCGACAAAGTTAACAGCAGCTCCGGTTCCGCGTCCGCCACACCCTATAAGGCCGGCTTTCAGAACCTTCCCATCAGGGGCTGAATCGAGCAACTTGGGTAGTTGTATTTCTTTTTTTTCAGCATTACCAGCAGGTGCACATGCCGCAATAACCCCGGCAACACCAATTGTGCCCAAAGTAGTTTTTGTAATAAAAGTCCTCCGGTTAAGTTCGCTTCTATTCATTATCTTAAAATTAAAATTTATTGTAAAGTATTTAAAGTCTGACAAAAACCTTATTTCTTACACTATCAGAACCCTACATTCCTAATGTTAAAAAGGTATTTGTCCATTCAATATCTTGATTAACTTTAGTATTAATTTAATAAAGTAACTGTTTTTAATTTAAATAACCCATAGTGCATTATAAAAAAAGGTGCTCATTTTACCAATAATTATTATATAACACTAATAATCAGTAATATACAATATTGACAACTCAAGATAAAATTATAAACTAATTTTAGAATAATTACGCTTAATTTCAGAAAAAGAAAATTTCTACTTCAAACCTATAAACCTCAATTTTACTTGTTTAGAAAATGCAGAAAAAGAATTGAAATTTTGTTTTCTCAGCTCTGCGGCCAATTTATGATTCGAAGAAATTATGCCAAAACACTTATCAGATTGTCCGCCAGGATACTTACAAAAGTTACTTCGGTTACTTTGTTACAATACATTAATTTAAAGAACGGTAAACCAATTAATAATTTAAAATACGTCCTGGCAAGTTAAATCGCACAACGGGTTTGAATTGTTAATTTTTAAAAAATTTTTTAAAGGAAATCGTGGCCGTCTCCCGTTTTTAAAGTTCATAATTTAATGTAAGTCTTAGCTGTCCATCGCTTCGGCAGATTTGAGGCGAAGGAAGAAAAGTCCCCGGCTTCATGTGTGCCAAGAGTGTTTTTATAACCGTGCTAATTTTGTAATAGATAAAACTTGTCAGTTCGTACATTTTTTCATTGCTGTCCACTCAAAATAAGCTGAGGGACAGCTGGTTATAATCTATCTCTTTGACATTTTTGTAATCTATATTTGCAAACAGCTCATTTACAGAAGTTTTGCCCAGTAGCAATATTCCTAAAATTTGTAATATTTCGTAGGTTGAGCGTTTAATTTTTAACTCTTTACCTACAACGGTAACTAAACAGTAGGCTATAATCGCAGAGTAAATTTGTATCCTGACAGCGTTTTCTGACGTGCCCCAGAATGCTTTTATTTTCAGGTGTTGTTTTATCCATTTAAAGAATAATTCAACTTGCTATCTGTTTTTGTATAGGAGCACAATCTCTTCGGCTGTCAATTCCATGTTGTTTGTTAAGTAAACGAAGTAACGGTTACTTTCAGCATCATAGAATTTGATTCTCCGCAGTTTATCAGGATAATCTTTTGAAACATAAAAACCAGACAGTTTCCCAATCTGGTCGCAAACCAGACCTGATTGTCTGGCGACTTTATTCGAATACATCCTTTTGAACTTTAGATTTGCTTTTGCTCTTACTACAAAAAATACAGAAAGCGTTGCTATATGGTAAAGGCGCTCAAAGTCAACATATCCACGATCAAAAATGTAATATGCTCTTGTTTCGTATGGTATAACATCCATTGCGTTGACATCGTGAACCGAAGCTGCTGTAATGTGTATAAATGCTGGTATTTGTGTGGTAATATCGTAAAGCGTGTGGAGTTTTATCCCTCCCTTTGTTTTACGAAAACTTGCCCACCAGAAAACGCTTAAACACAAATTGATGGTTGAGGAGTCGAAAGCATAAATTTTTCCTTTAATTTCAAAATCGTTGTTAGCAAGCTTTTTCCTAGCCAAGTCAATCATGTAATAAGCAAAATCTTCAAAGATTCTGTAATTACGCTTTTCGTTCGCTTTTGCCAGATTACTCCTTGTTACTGATTTCCCAAAACCAAGGTGATAAGCTTTGTTTCGGTGAGCGTTAATAATGACAATTAAATCGCGTAAGCTATCACGGTTGGTCAATTGACCGAAAATAATACAAAGCAACTGGTTCCAGCAGGTAAAGTGCCTAACATATTTATTGCCAAAATATTTGACAACAAATTTATCGAATACCCTTTGTGGCAAAAAACTTATTAATTGAGCAAAAACGTATTTCCCGTTGTTCATGTGATTTTTAAAATCCACGAACTTAACTGATTCAAATCGTCACGCTCAAAAAAGCCGCGTAAAGTATAGATTTACAATTGTTTCAAAGAACGTTATTTAAGTTTTAGTGGACACTAATGACAATTTTTCTTTGTTCAATGTTTTTACCCCGCTCTGGAGTAAGAGTTTTATGTGCATAGAGGAAAGACAGGAGTATATTATGCCCATGGCTATTGTTAGGATTGCCAACATACTTTTCAGTCCTTCGAAGGTTTTGATTTGTATGTCTTCCAGGTGGTAGCACTGCTTGATGTGGCAGTGGTGTTCTTCAATTTTCCAACGGAAACCATATGCAGTAAATGCTTCTTCAATGACATTGATAATATTTTCTTTGGGCGAGCGTGTCAAAAGCCAGCAATACCCACCATTTTCCCTTTTGGTAACTACCAGCCACAGTTCGTGTTCCTGTTTCCCTTCTTTGTTTTTCACTTTTACAGCACCGCAATTAAATGAAACTTTCCATTTTTTGTTTTTGCTGATTTTTATGGCATTAAGTCCCATAAACAAGGGGATTTTCCTGCTGATCTGATTAACAGCCATTTCTTTGCCATTATAAATCAACTTTGTTATTTTCTTTAACCTCAAAATGAAGTGGCCCCCTGTCCAATAATAAAATCCCGGCAGATTGGCCTGTCTATGCCACAGTCGAAACTGTACAATTTGTTGAACAAGGGGGTCATTTCACGCCCCCGGTTAAAATGCACAACATCCAGCAGCCAATAACCAAGCCCATAAGATGCTTTATCGCCATCTTTTACATAGTCCAAGCCTTTCATCATTTTGGCATGCCGCTTTTGTATGTCCGAGCCGTCAAAAAGAATATAATCGCCATGGCATATCCGGTTTTCAGCAATATTGATATGCCCGCGTAATAACTTCATAAAAAAACCATTTTTGTTATAGTAGTTACGAAACCGCTTGGTAGTTTGGCTTAACGAAATGGTGTCTTGGATGCTCCCGACTATTTTATTTACGAATACGGATCCCGGTTTCAGAATCCCTACTGCCATTTCACGGACACAACGGGATGCCGGCTTGGTTAAATAAGTTTCAAAGTGAAAAAAATAACGGCTGACCTTGTTCTGTACACATTTTGTTAATACTTTTGACATGAACTGGTTTTTAAAGTTATACTTAAATTGATTGTACAATAAATATACACTTTTCAAACCAGCTTTCCTCACCGGGAAAACATTGAATTGGCCTACTGTTATTGATATATAGCTGTTCATCTCATCTTTTTTCGGGAGATGGGCAATGTAATAAAATAGTAATTGAAATAATCGTTTCGTCTAAATTACTGATAACTTGAGTTTATAACGATCCCCCGATAATAGGAAGCTCCACTTGTTTTATGACCTGCAAATTGCCATTTCCCTGCACTAGTATAAACATCTATATAACTAGTAGTCCATGAATTCAAAGTGCTTGGATTTGATGGAGTTGGAGTCTTAGATGCATCAGGTCTATTAAGCACAACATACCCCGAAGGTTGGTGGCTTATAGCTTTCACATTGGATTTATCGATATCACCCGGTGCAGTTGTAAAAGACTTAGTAGTTTTATTGTACACATAAACATGTGTTCCGGTTGTAACCCAAAGTCTGTTATTATCGTTGTAATATGGAGCAATATAACCTCCATTTGAGGAAGGAAGAGATACACCTTTACTAGTATCCTCTGTTATTGTCGGATTAGCAGCAGTACCACCAATTGAGTATGCCTTCAAATAAGAAGAACCAATTGCCCAAAGCCTACTATTAATAGAATCCCAAAGCACACATTTTGCAGCATCCAAGTATACAGAAGCATAAGTTGAATTACCATATCCTTGGGAGGAAGCATATACTCTAACCCAATCTGATGTAGAATTAGCAATTACAATATTTCCATTAGATAACAATTCTGCAGATAAAGGATTACCTCCAACATCTAATGCCCATTTTTTTGTACCATCAGGATAATCTACAATAACTGACAGTCCACCAGAAGATGTAGCAACAAGCCTTTCTACTCCCCAATCAGAATTATTTCTAATTTTTGCATCATTTGGCATATCCCAGTCAGCTATTTCACTACTCGTGAAATTGTCACCTATATTTGGTTTCCATGACCATAATAAATCTGTAGGACTATCCCAATTAGTTGAATAAAAATCATAAATTTCAATGTTATCATTATATTGATTTGTTGTAATTATATTACAATCGTCATCAGTAGAATTATCATATTGGTATTCAGGCCAAAAAGTAACTCCCTTGTACCAGGAGGCTCCAACACGATGCCCAGATGACTGCCAAACTCCCGCAGAAGAATAATAATCAACATAACTTGTTGTCCAAGTATTTAATGTACTAGGATCAGGAGGCATCGGATTTTTAATATTGTCAGGACGTGTTAATAATACATATCCTGAAGGTTGATTTGTTACACCTTTTATTCCAACACGGTTTATATTACCTGGAGCTTCTGTAAACGTTCGCGTAGATATTGAATAAATGTATACTTTACTACCTGAGCTAATCCAAAGTTTATTAATGTCTCCATAGTATGGTGCCAAGTAATGTGGATTGGAAGTAGGAAGTGTGTCACGATACGATGTTGCTTCTGAGAGAGAAGGACTTGCATCGGTACCACCTACAGTAAGCGCTGTTATTACCGCCTGCCCTCCAAGATTACCTATAACCCATAGTTTTTCAATTGAAGGATCCCATAAAACACCATGGGCATCATCCATTGTAAAGGAAGCGTAAGTTCCATTAGTAGATCCCTGAGAAGATGCATATACTCGTATATAATTCCCTGTGGATGCAGCAATGGCAATATTACCATTAGGAAGTAATTCTGCTTCATGTGGATTACCTCCTACATTCAAAGCCCATTTTTTTGTTCCGAAAGGATATGAAGCGATGGTTACTAATCCACCAGATGAAGTTGCTAATATATAACGTCCCCCCCAATTTACTCCATTTCGCAATCGAACTCCAGAGGGAAGATTCCATGCAGATATTTCACTTGAAGTATATCCATCAAAACTATTGGGTTTCCATGACCATAGTAATGCATTGCTTGTTCCCCAATTATTTGAATTATTGTTGTAAATTTCAATATAATTATTTGATTGATTTGTTGTTGCAATATCAAAATCAGATACTTTTGAGGCTGATTTCAATTTGACATTATTTTCTTTTCTACCTTCATCAGCTCCAATTTCATAAAAGTTATCCTTTTTACAACTCAGCAAGGCAACTATAATTGCTATCAACATTTTTATTTCTATTCTCATCGGTAAATAATTAAAAATTATGAATGAATATTAAACGAATCTTTCTAATAATATCAATTTATATCCCAGCCTGGATTTTGATCAAGATTAGGGTTGAGGGTTAACTCTTCAGTTGGAATTGGCCTAAGGTATTCCCAATCCTCAAAGTTTTTATAATTATAACCCAGATTTGGAACAATTCTGCCAGAATTCCCATTAGATAATCCATTTGGTGAATTTAGTTTAACATATTGCACACCAGGAACTTTATCGATGGGTGCTGATTCGTTTTCAGGATATATATATAGGTCTGCATTACCATCATTGTCAAGATCAATGAGTTCCTTTAGCCCTGAAATGTAAATTCCCTCATACTCAACCCTAAACCTTTGTCCTTCAGACCATCTAATCAAGTCATCCTTGCGGAATCCCTCAAAAGCTAATTCAACTCGTCTTTCCCTCCGAATTTCAATAATAGTCGGATCATTTGTATTGGTATATTCAGCAGCTAATTCAGAGTTTATTGGCACTGGTAAATTCAATGAAGGTATTCCAACCCTATCTCTTATAACATTAAGAGTTATGTTTACATCATCCTGAGTCAAAGTTCCTAATTCTGCTTTCGCTTCAACATAATTAAGTAAAACTTCAGCATAACGGAAAATAATCGCATCGCGAGAGCCACCTCCCTGATCTTCGCTTGGGGGCCCCACTGCTTTTATTATCTGATAACCAGTACGATTTTCGGCAAAATCATTTACTGCTTTATCCATTGTGCCAACCCTGACATAACCAGGATATATCACAGAATTACTAAGGCGTGGATCTCGATTTTGGAATTCATTGTAGTATGACATCATTTCACGTTGATTTTCATCAGGATACTTACTTTGAAAACTTTGCCCGTCAGACATTAGATAAGAAGAAATCAATGAGCGAGTAGCACCATAATTCCCATTTGAAGTAGATGTAAATAACGGAGTATAGTAAAAGAATATTCCATCTGCAAACGACCTGGCCATAATAACCTCGGTAGTATATGCATTTTGGGGTTGAAAAAGGTTAAAATAATCTTTCTTTTTATTTCCGGTAGAGTATAGTGAATATATATTGCTATCCATAAGTTGCTTGCTTGCGTTAACACATTCAGTTAACAATTCATTAGCACCTATCATTCCATTATGATATTTACGCCATGTTCCTTCGTATAGACATATTCTAGATTTTAATGCCAACGCCGAATATTTAGATGCTCGATTTTTATGTTTATTTTCAGGAAGATTTTTAATTGCAAAATCAATATCATTTAATACAGAATCAATAACTAAGATTCTACTATCACGGGCTTTGTATAATAGATATTCTTCGTTAGTTTGAACAGGTTTCGAGTACCAAGGTACATCGCCAAACAACTTTACTTTATCAAAGTAAAACATTGCTCTAAAAAATTTAGCTATTCCCAAATATTTATTTTTAATTTCGTAATCAATTTCAGATTTACTACATTTTTCTATAAAATAATTTATATTCCTAAGTTCATTCCAATCCCAATTTCCACTCCCCAATGTAGAAGGCATTGTATATATTCCTTTTCGGATTTCAGGAATATTTACGATATGTTCACAATTATCACTATTAAAGTCATCTGTAATTTTTCTATAATCAATATAATTGTAGAAATTATTTGAGAAAGTTTCTAAACCACTTTCCGTATTAAAAAACTCATCAGATTCTCCTAACTGAGTGGTTGGTTTCAAGTCAAGAAATTCATTATTGCAAGCTAAAACTCCAAATGTTAATATTATGAATACAATTTTTTTCATGATCGTAATTTTTAAAGTTAAAACCGAACTTCAAGCCCAAATGAATAAATCCTTTGAGGACGGTATGCAGTGCCAAGTCCAAGATATTTGCTTTTACCATCAGGATCTTTTTGTAAGCCTTCTGGATCCAAGGATTCATTAAGCTTTGTCCATTCAAATAAATTCTGTCCACTTACATATAGCCTAATATTTTTAGTTTTTATTTTTTTAATTAATTGTTTTGGGATAGTATATCCAATTGTTAAATTTTTACATCTAAGATATGATGCATCTTGAAGGTATTTTGTTTGAGGAGTTCCCAGATCCTGTTTGCCTAATCCAATATACCCTTGTGGTCGCGGGAAATATGCATCAGGATTTTCAGGAGTCCATCTATTCTCCACCACATGTTTTAACAAAACCTGGTATTTTCGGTTGTAGGCACTCCAAAAATTAGTAGCCTCCGTTCCAGGATATATATCGCGTTTACCAACACCTTTAAAAAATGCATTAATATCAAATCCTTTCCAACCCGCACTCACTGTTATTCCATATTGATAACGCGGTGAAGAATTACCAATAATTTTAAAATCGCCAGGATTATCCAATGTCCATTTCCCATTATTTATTTTACCATTTTCATCAATATCATCAAACTTAATACATCCGGCTGCAACCTTTGATTTATACCACCCTCTGGAGTTAATTGGACTATTTTTAGCTTCTTCATCCGTTGCAAAAAAACCTAAAGTAGTTAATCCCCAAATCTCCCCAATTTCTTGACCTATATAGTAGTCTCCTAAATAATTAGTAGGATTGAAGTAATCGGTTATGACTGATCTGGAATCCCAAACATTAACCCGGATTCCATATCTGAACTTATCACTTCTCAAAGTAAACTCATCTTTCCAGTTTACTGACATATCCCATCCTCTATTTCTTAGTGATGCAATATTTTCTTTAGGTACAATTGCTCCAAAAACCGATGGCAAAGAATGGTAAGGAGCCAACATGTTTTTAGTATTTCTCTCATAATAATCAAATGTAGCCGTAAAACGATTTTTCAAAAAAGCAATGTCAATACCAGCGTCAATAGTTTCTGAAGTTTCCCATGTAAAATTCCCAGATTTAGGATTAGGCGAAGAAGTATAGTTTACCCTTGAGCCTTCAAGCATAAAGTTAGATTGATTAACACTCATTATTGGAATGTAATCATATGAGCCAATGTTTTGATTACCAAGGGAACCATACGATCCTCTAATTTTAAGATTATCTATTGTATTTTTTAGTGGCTCAAAAAATGATTCTTCCGAAATTCTCCAACCACCAGACACCGATGCAAAAAATGCTGCTCTATCGTCAATATCAAATTTTGATGATAAATTGTAACATCCGTTTATTTCAAGTAGATATTTTTTATTATAATTATAATTTACCCTAAAAAAAGTACTGCGCGAAGAATTACGATCATCATCATCAGAAGACTTATAATCACCAGTTGCAAGATTTAACGAGTGCTGAGGAATTCCAGTTATCGGTAATTTATGGTCAGCATAAAAATACATGTAATCATATTCTTCCTGATTAAATCCAGCCATAAAAGTTGTTTCATGTTTCCCAAGTATTTTACTGTATGTAGCATATAGGTTTATATTGCTTCGCTTATGATTCCAAATACTCCTATACACATTTCCTGGTCCAGCATCTTTATATTCTGCAAGGATGATATTCCTGTTATTAAAAGAATGTGATAAATAGGGTCCTGTGTTATCCCACCATCTCAATTTATTATTATGGCTGAATTGATATGTTGCGTCTGCATGTATCTTTAACTTATCACTAAACAGAGAAATATCGACACCGAGAGTAGTTTGAGCTTCATGCATTCTTTGCCGGACATCTGATTGATTAGTTAAAAATTCACGATAGAAGCCAATATCAGTTGGTATCATTTCTCCACCAACATCAACATATTCAGGCATTAACGGATTTGTATTTTCAATAAATCTCCAAACATTTGAACAAAAACTATATAAATAATCGTTTGGTTCTGACATATTCCTTTTAATCAAAGATATATTGTTATAAAGGCTTATATTTTTATTCATATTATACGTTACATTCGAACGTAATGTATATCTATCAACAATATCTGGTTTAAACTCCAAAGCCCCCTCTTCATGGTTATAATCTGCAGAGATATAATATTGAAATTTTTCGCTGCCTCCCTTCATACTTATGTGATGATTTTGTCTTGGAGAATATTCCCTGAACCATTCTTTGTAATAGTTATGTACTTCGCCACCAAGAAGCAAAGTAGACTTACCTCCAATTATTTCTAATTTTGCATGAGGTAATGAGGAATCTGAGGCAACCTGAGAAACATATTCAAGTTGTGAAGATGTTAAATATGTATGTCCAATATTTTTATTGAATTCATTCTCAAAGATTTCATAATAGCCTACAGGATCATCGTAAACATCAGGCATCCATGTAGGCTTACTAAATCCAAAATTGTTATTGTATTCAATAGTTAAATCTCCCTTTGGTGCCCGTTTAGTGGTTATGAGTATCACTCCATATGATGCCCGTGCACCATATATTGCAGCAGAAGCGGCATCTTTTAAAATCGAAATCCCTTCAATATCTTGTGGAGAAAGATTATTAACTTCTCTAGAAGTTTGAGGTACTCCATCAATAACAATCAAAGGTGAACCTCCATTAATTGAGGTCATTCCACGAATATTAAAACTTGCACCTCTACCTGGCTTACCATCAGCAACACTTACATTAAGACTAGACATTTGTCCTTGCAGTGCCTCTCCCATAGTATTAACGTTTAATGCAGAAAGAGTTTCAGAGGTAATATGATCAACGGCACCAGTCAGATTGATCTTTTTCATTGTACCATAACCAATGGCCACAACCTCATCAATATCAATGGCATCAGTAACCATTATAACATTAATTGATGTTTGGGCACCTATTACAACTTCCTGGCTTATCATTCCCACAAAAGAAAATACCAACGTGGCATCTTCAGGAATATTGGTTATAGAATAGTTTCCATCCATGTTTGTAACCGTACCATTAGTTGTTCCTTTAATTAATACCGTAACACCAGGCAATGGCTGGCCGGCTTCGTCTGTAACGGTTCCGGATATAGATTTTTGTTGGGCATCGGATTCAGATAAATAAGAAGGTGCCAGAATAATTTTCCTGTCTGAAATGGTATAAACAACACCTGTACCTTTAAAAATTTCATCAAGAATTTCGTTTATCTTTTCATTTTTTACATTTATGGAAACTTCGCGATTTGTATTAATAAGTTTCTCATTAAATAAAAAATAAAATTCAGATTGTTCTTCAATCTCATCGAGAACATCTACAAGTTTTGTTGCAGATATATCAAGTGATAATTTGGTCACCTGAGAATAGGTGTCGTTTGCCAGGGTTTGAAGGATAGAGACGAGAAGTAAAAAAAATGTAATTCTCATAATCCTGAATGTTTTAATTAGAACGTGATTGTCACATTCATAAAAAGTTTTAGTTTTTTTCATAAATTTGAATTGTTAATTTTTAAAAAAATTTTTTACAAAGTTTTTTGAAGGAAATCGTGGCTGCGATTTCCTTTTTTTAGTTCATAACGGTCCGTCACGTAGTTTCATAATGTTTAGATTTTGATTAATCATTAAATATTCTTTTTGTACAGTAATACCTTCTTTTTCTGAATTGTTCCGTCATCGAGTTGTTTTCTTTCGATAATCCGGTAACGGATGGGTGAAGTCATACTTAAATATTGTATCACTTCTTCCAGTGAATCATCCTGAAAAACACCCCGTATGGAATATTTTTTAAGCTCATCATCAACCACTTCAACCTGCACATTGTACCAACGGCCAATACGCCTTGCTACTTCATCCATTGTATCACCCCTGAAAACCAGTTTTCCCTCTTTCCAGGCAGTATATTTTTCAGCATCTGTTTTATTAATATTTAAAGCACCCTCTTTCAATACAAGTCTTTCATTGGGTTTCATTACAACACCTGAAGCAAGTCCTGTTGTTGTAAACTCCACTTTTCCCTCTTCCAGAACTACTTCAAGGTAATTTTCAGTGGGATAAGCATTAAGATTAAACCTGGTACCCAACACTTTTACTTTAGAATCCCCGGTTTCTATTTCAAATGGATATTCTGGATCATGTGCTACATCGAACCAGGCTTCTCCGACAAGTGTAACTTGTCGGTTTGAAGCAAAAGGCAAGCTATACTCAAACGATGAACCACTGTTAAGCCATCCCTGTGTGCCATCAGGCAATGAAAAACTAATGCGTGATCCCATCGGTGCAAACAACGTTGATTTTACAGGAGCTTCTGCTAAAATCTCACCTTTCTGATTTTGATGGGTAAACCAAATTACACCAACCAGCAATATTGGTATTAATAAAATAGCAGATGCACTCGAATACCACCGGTAAATCCTTTTTACTACTGTATTTTTTTTCTGAAACTTTTGCTTGTAAATAATATGGTAGATTCGGTCTAGCAAATATGTAAGATTATGATTTTCTTCAGGATGAGTTTTTAAGTATTCGTTAAACTCTATTTGTAGGTTTTTCTTAAATTCTTGATTTTTTTCATTATCAGCAAAAAGAGAATAAATATATTTTTTATCCTCAGCATTACTATTTCCCTGACTAAACCGCCGTAGTTTTTCTATATCTGTTTCATCTATCATTCTTTTCTCCTTGAAACTAATTAACTAACTAAACTATATGCGCAAAACATTTTTTCTCGTTATAAGTTATATGAGTTAGCAAGGATAATCTCACAAAAAAGTAATGTTTTTATGAGATTCAAACCAAAAAACACTAATCACCTAACTGTCAGATATTAAAATAAAAATACTTATTGAATAAAAACAGAAAATAATAAAAGCAGAGCGAAATTTTTGTCTGAAATATGTTTACGAAGAAACTTTAAAGCGGCTGATATTTGATTGTCAACTGTGCCCGGTGCTAAATTCATTTCTTTGGCAATTTCTTTCGTACTTTTTACTTCCTTTTTACTTTTAATAAATATAGTACGTTGTTTGGGAGGCAACTGCTCAATAAGTTTATCGACCTGTTCAAGTGTGGCTCTATATTCTAATTGTTCTTCTAAACCAACAGCCAGATCCGACGAAGATTTCTTATTATCCAGAAATTTCTCATGAATTTTCTTTTTTCTGAAAATCTCGCATATCTGGTGGTAAACAATTGTAAAAAGGTAGGATTTTAATGAACTTTCTTTTTTTAATTTCTTTCGATTTTCCCAGATTTTAAGAAATACATCCTGCACAAGCCCCTCGGTTTCTTCCTTTGATTTTAAATAGCTTAGTGCAAATCCAAAAAGTCGATCGCCATATTTTTTAAATACCTCGTCAAAAGCATCAACATCTCCTTTTTGGAGTTTTTCTACTAATTCAGAATCAGATTTGAATTTGCTTATTGCCATTTAAGTCTAAATCTGTAAAAAAAATACCAATGTTAAATATTTATCCATAAAAAAGTAAGGGTAAGGAAGACTTTGACATCTTCCATTCTCTTTTCTTAGTTTTGTTTTATCACAAAAAACGTACGATGAATAAAGGTACACTTTTTTTCTTAAAATTCGGTTTCCGGACAGCTGGCTGATTTCGTTAACTGACACAAAAAATCATTTCAAGAAGCGTTCAAAAATACCAATCAGACAGGTATATAAAAAAGTCCACCACAAAAGATCATCTGACAAGCATGCTGTTTTGTTCCTTTGCAAAATGCACTTTACTGCGTGAAGTATCAGCAGTAATGCGCCCATGATCAGATATTGTTATGCAAACTCAAACTTGATTCAAACACTATTTATGTTTTCAACAAAGGATATAATGGCTATCAAGCATTCTATGCCTTTATAGAAGCAGAAACCGGTTTTGTTACACGGTTAAAAGATAATGCTATAAGGCTGTTAAACAAAACGAAATTAATGTAAGAATAGTGGTGTAGAGAAAGATAAAATTATTGAAGTAACCGTAACAATCAATGGTAAATCACGCCCATTAAAACTAAAAAAAGTTCAGTTTTACGCCAGAGTGCTAAAACACAGATTTGTTTTTATCAGCAATCCTTTTTGAGATGAAAGCATAACTAGTTGCCGATATACAAGTTTTGATGGCAAATAAAATTGCTTTTCAAAAACGACATAATCAAATACTCATAATACTGATAACCAACACATAAGACTTTACTGATAAGTGCTTTAAATTTTTATCGAACAATAGTGACTCACAATCAGAAAAAACTAGATACATTTGTTGTTTTTATAACAACAAATTAAAATCATTATTATGAAAACACATAAATTAAGTGCCATAGTAGTTTTGGGAGTATTGTTTGTTCTTTTTTCGTGCAAGCAGGAACCGCCTACCGACCTAACACAAACACCAATCATTCCGAAACCGATAGCCGTAACAGCCACCGGTAAAGCGTTCAATATAAGTAACTCAACCGTCATTTCTGTTCAGGGTGGGCTTGAGGAAACAGGCAAGTACCTGGCAGACGAACTTAGCCAGATTAGCAATCTGAACATAGACGTAACAACCGTTGAACAGGCACCAACAAAAGGGATTTATTTGGTATTGGCAAGTGATAACAGCGACAACAATGAAAGCTACACGCTGGATATCGGTAAAAAACTGGCCACTATTTCATCGTCAACACCCGGAGGAATTTTAAATGGTATTCAAACATTCTTGCAGGCGACAGCGCCTAAAGCCTCTACCAGCCAACCACTGTTTGTTCCTACCGGAAAAATTACAGATGCTCCTGAATATGCTTATCGCGGGGCGATGCTTGATGTAGCGCGTCATTTTTTCAGTGTAGAAGAGGTAAAAAAGTTTATCGACTACCTTGCCATGTACAAAATGAATATACTTCATCTACACCTTTCTGACGATCAGGGATGGCGTATTGAAATCAAATCATGGCCTAAGCTTACCGAAATTGGTGGTAGTACCGAAGTAGGTGGCGGTACAGGAGGCTTTTATACGCAAGAGCAATATAAAGAATTGGTAGATTATGCTGGCCAACGCAACATAACTATCATTCCCGAAATCGATATGCCTGGCCATACCAATTCTGCACTGGCTTCATATGCCGAACTGAATTGCGATGGCAAAGCCCGCAAACTGTACACTGGTACCGAAGTGGGATTTAGTACCCTTTGCACTGACAAAGAAGTTGTTTACCAGTTTTTAGACGATGTTATTCGCGAAATATCAGCCATTACTCCCGGCCCCTACTTCCATATTGGAGGCGACGAGTCGCATTCAACGCCAATTGAAGATTACATAACCTTTATTAACCGGGCACAGGAAATAGTGGGTAAATACGGTAAAAAAGTGATCGGGTGGGACGAAATTGCCAACGCTGCACTTACAAAAAATGCAACAGTTCAGTATTGGTCTAATGTTAAAAACACCTCTCTTGGAGTTGAAAAAGGCGCCAAAGTGATAATATCACCTGCGGCACGTGCCTACCTCGATATAAAATACGACTCTACCACCACATTAGGATTGAACTGGGCAGGCTATATTGAAGTAGACCATGGATATGACTGGCATATGGAAACACTGATCCCCGGCATTTCAAAAGAAAATATTCTGGGTATAGAGGCACCGCTATGGTCGGAAACAGTAACCAATATCGATGAAGTGGAACAAATGACATTTCCACGGTTGCCGGGCTATGCAGAAATAGGTTGGACAGCATCAGAAAACCGCAACTGGGATGAGTATAAACTGCGTTTGGCAAAACATGGAAAACGGTTTGAAGCAGCAGGAATAAACTACTATCCTTCACCTCTTGTCCCCTGGGAGTAGCAGCACTGTTGCTCCCTGCTATTTTTTCTTTTTAATCATCTATCTATGAGATATTTGCTGCTGCTTTCATCCATCCTCTTTTTAGGAGGCTGCACTGTTCCATCGGGAATAAAAATGCCAACAGCCAATACTATTCCCATTGATAGCGATGATACGAAAGATTCTATCATCCTGAAAGCAGCACATGTTGTTCCCACACCCAACCAACTGGAAGCCTTAAATGACGAATTTATAGCTTTTGTGCATTTTGGGCCGAACACATTTTCACGGAGAGAGTGGGGATCGGGAATGGAAGACCCCGCAATTTTCAATCTGCAATCATTAGATACTGACCAGTGGTGCGAAGCCATGAAGGCAGCGGGGATGAAAAAAGTAATTTTTACTGCCAAACACCACGACGGGTTCGTATTGTGGCAAAGCCGTTATACCCGCCACGGAGTAATGTCGTCACCCTTTAAAAATGGCGAAGGCGATGTATTGAAAGAATTGGCTGCCTCCTGTAAAAAATACGGGTTGAAACTTGGAATTTACCTGTCACCGGCAGATTTATACCAGATTGAAAGCAAAGATGGATTATACGGGAACATGAGCGAAAAACGTGAGCGCACTATTCCTGAACCCATTGAAGGACGACCTTTTGAGAACACCACAACATTCACTTTTACTGTTGATGATTATAACGCTTATTTCCTCAATCAGTTGTTTGAACTATTGACGGAATACGGGCCTGTACACGAAGTGTGGTTCGATGGCGCGCATCCGAAACGGAAAGGGGGCCAGCAATACGATTACCTTGCATGGAAGGTACTTATTCACACACTGGCACCCCAGGCGGTAGTTTTTGGAAAAGAAGACATTCGCTGGTGCGGCAACGAATCAGGAAAAACGAGAGACACAGAATGGAATGTGATTCCTTACGCAGAAAACCCGGCCATAGCCAACCATTTTGCAGATTTAACGGCAGAATCGCTGGGCAACCGCACAGATTTATACAATGCCAGATACCTTCATTACCAGCCTGCTGAAACCAATACTTCTATCCGTGAAGGGTGGTTTTACCGCGACAACGACACCCAAAAAGTACGCAGTGCCGATGATGTTTTCGATATTTACGAAAGGGCTGTAGGCGGTAATTCCATCTTTCTGCTCAATATACCGCCCAACCGCGAAGGAAAATTTTCTGCCGAAGATGTTGCAGTGCTGAAAGAAACCGGCCGCCGCATTGCCAAAACCTATGGGCACAACCTGCTTACAAACTCTCAAGGCCCCTTAAAAGTGCTTGACAACGATCTCTCTACATTTGAATTACTCAATACTGAAAAAGGCCATATTGAAATTAGCCTTAGACAACCGGTTACGATCAACAGGTTTGTCATTAGCGAAGCCATAGCCACCCACGGAGAACGAATTGAAAAGTGCACCTTCGAAGCATTTACCAACAACCAGTGGCATGAAGTTGCTTCGGGTACAAACGTTGGCTACAAACGTATTCTGCGCTTTCCTCCGGTTACCGCTGAAAAATTCCGGTTTCGGGTAACTGCGTCACGCAACACACCTGCCATTGCCGAAATTTCGGCATTTTATTACAAGAGCCGCCCGCCACAGCTGGGCTTTAGCCGCGATATGCAGGGCAAAGTGTCTATTTTCCCTCAAGAGCATACTTTCAGATGGAAAAAATATGAAAATAACGAAACAGCCAATATCAACAGTGGAATGGTAATTCGCTACACCGTTGACGGGACAGACCCGGACGAAAATTCCACTTTGTATGATGCGCCTTTTTATATCGAAAACAAAACAGTTAAAGCAAGAGCCTTTGCAGGGAAAGAGATGGGTAGTGTAGCTACCAAAAATGTTGCTTTTGCCAAAGCACCATGGAAAGCATTAGCAACCGGTAACGAAAATGCAGATCATACAAGCACAATGGCTTTCGATGAAAATATTTCAACCTATTGGAAAGCAGATGATTTTGAAAAACATGTATTGACCATTGACCTGGGGAAACGGCAAAAACTCAATGGCTTTATTTATACGCCTCAATCTGAAAACAGCAACGGTATGATTGAAAAGGGAGAAATAAGGGTAAGTACCGATGGTAAAACTTGGACTACGGTTAACGCATTTACTTTTAGCAACCTGATTAACAACCCCACACCACGAACAAGATTTTTTGATCAACCGGTAGAAACACGTTATGTTCGTATTGTGCCAAAGTACATAGCAGGCGGGAAAAAATCGGCAGCAATAGCAGAAATTGACTTTTTAGGTGCTGATTGAAAAAGTGAAATTTATAAACTGTAAAACTATATAGTCAGAACATTCTGAAACATTTTAAAAAGTAAATAACTACAAAAAATCAACAGTTTAAAAGCTAAATGCATCAAGATGCCCGAATTTTTCTTACATCAAACTATTTTGCCGCAAATATGGCGTATTTAGTTTTTCTCTATCAGACTTAAATTAATTTTCAAAAATTAACTCTTCGGTGCGGAATCAGCAAGTTGATGACACAGTTTCAGGGTAACAAGCGCTGTATCAGGCCCATATTCAGGAGAAAGATATCCATCGGTTATTGCTTTGGAGAAAAGGCAAATCTCGTCCAGGTAGCCATCGCCGGGATCAGCTGTTTTTTCAGTAATAATTCCTTCCCCGAGAATTATATGAACATTCATTGCATCATCGGTAGAATAACTTAGCGTTGCCCGTTCAAAAACTGCGGTATAAGCGGCTCGAAATGGGAAATGTTCGGGAAAGATATTTCCCCCTTCAATTTTTACGGTAACTCCTTTATCGGGATATTCCCAAATTGTACATAAATAGTCATGCCGGCTCAACTTCCCGGGCAAAATTTTATAATTTTCAATTTCAGGCGTTGCACTTAGGGCATATGCTGCAAAATCAATATCGTGGATCACAAGGTCGAACAGCGCACCTCCCGAACTGCCAAAATTCTTTTGCTTTTCTATCCATTGGCCCCATCGGGGAACTCCTGAAAAACGCGACAATGACAAAAATTGCAACTTCCCATATTGGCCGGATTTGATGGCTGAAAGCAAGGTTTTATAAGGTGCCATAAACCTTACTACGTGGGCTATCATAAGTATAAGGCTTTTTTCACGGGCAAGTTTAATCAACTCCTCCCCTTCGGTTACATCAAGCACAAATGGCTTTTCCAGTAAAACATGCAACCCATTCTCCAATGCTTCTTTAGCAATTGAATAGTGTAAATTGGTATGGACACAAATATGCACCGCATCTATGTGTTGCTCTTTTAAACAAGCATCAAGTGAGCCATAAACAGGAACACTTAACAAAGTATCTTTATCTGTATTTTCTACAGGAAAATTCCCTCCGGGGTTTTCAATTTTCTGTTTCACCGACTCAACATCTTTTTCAATTATGGCTGCCAATTCCAGGCCCCTGCATTTTAATATTTGCCGGCTGTGCATTGCCCCCATAAAACCAAACCCTATAACAGCTGCTTTTTTCATAGTTGACGCTATTTGTTGTTAATAATCAATAGATAGGTAAATATATAAAAATGAGATAGAACAAAGAAAAATCAAAGCGCTGGATTTAAGCATATTACATTATTTTGCAAACATTGTAATATTTTACAACAACTCACACAGATAAAATACAAAGCATTAAATTTGAACAGATAAAAATTCACTTATGGAAACTTTTACCAACGAAGTAATTTTTCCCGGCAACCTGCCCCAGGTAGAGAAAGAGAAATTTAACCCAATCGAAAAAAAATACTTAACCATTATACTCATAAGAACAATAGTATTCTTTTTGCTGGCGGGTGCTGTATTGGCCGCTTATGCTTTTCTTCCTGAACAGAAACCCGATTTATGGGTGTTGATTATTACTGTTTCTATTTTGCTTTTAGGCTTGGCGGTAATGATTACAATTGCAGTTCTTGGCTTTCAATACAAAGGCTACCTTTTGCGCGAAAAAGACATCTCGTTCCAAAAAGGACTAATAACCTTTAAACTAACAACGGTACCTTTCAACCGCATTCAGCATGTGGAGGTAAACCAGGGTTTCTTACCCAAGTTATTCGGGCTGTCTTCAGTAAAAATTTATACTGCCGGGGGCAGCTATAGCGATCTTTCTATTCCCGGGCTTATTTCTGCCGATGCCCTTAAATTAAAAGCCGCCCTGTCGGAGCAAATCAGCCGCTATGAATAACATTGACCTTAGCCAACCGGCACGACAATCTGTAAAAGGATTGATTCTGATCTTTTTTACTTCCCTTCGTAAGGGAATCAAAGCTTTTTGGCCCCTTATTTTGCTTTACGTAATACAGAATAACCTCATTAGTAATAAATTGATATTCTTTGTTTCAGGACTAATTATCCTGATTTTACTGATTGTCCACTCGGTATTATATTACCTTAATTTCTATTTTTTTGTTTTAGACAACGAATTCATACTGAAAAAAGGGTATTGGCGCAAACAAACACTAAATATCCCGCTGGAAAGGATACAAAGTGTAAATACTAAACAAAACCTGCTACAGCAACTGCTCAATGTGGTTTCGCTGGAAATAGACACCGCAGGCGCAACAGGCAAAGAACTGAAAATTCATGCCCTGAAAAAAGAATTTGTCGAGGCACTGCAAAACAGGATAAAAGCAGGGCGTGACACAAGTCTAAAATCATCGTATGCCGATAATAAAGAAACAGCATCTGACGAATCTTCTGTTATAATGCGACTAACGCCTTTTGACCTGCTGAAAATTGGCATAAGCCAGAACCACATAAAAGCCGGTTTAGTTTTACTGATTTTTGGTTTTCAGATCTTCCAGCAAATAGCGGATGTGTTTAAGGACAAAGCTGATCAGTATTCCAATAAATTTATTGGTTTTATTTCACACTCAAGCTGGGCATTAATCGCCTTCATGGTTGTCTTTTTTATTGTGGTTTCGATCTTTTTCTCACTAGCGCGCACAATACTTAAATATTTCGATTTTAACCTTACAAAAAGAGAAAACAGCTATCAGGTGCAGTCGGGACTGATTAACAAACGTAATGTACTGGTGCCGTTAAATAAGGTACAGGAACTTAACTGGTCAACCAATCCGCTAATGAAGATTTTTGGCATCTATCACCTTGTTTTCCGGCAAGCGGTAAGTGGGCAAAACCGGCGCCGGCAACTGACAGATGCTCCGGGGTGCCTGCAAACACATATCGACAGCCTGAAAAACGACCTTTTTGGGGCAGATAAATTATCACCGTTGCCACCGATTTTTTCCAACAGATACTATTTCAGGCGGCTATGGATTCTATATGGCTGGTTGCCAACAATGTTGGTATTACCTTTTCTATTTAACTACGTTTTTTTTCAGGCCGGAGCAATAATTTGGCTGGCAATAACAGCAATGTACAGCTATCTCACTTTGAAAAAACGCTACTTTCAGATCGACGCGGAGCAAATCAGGATTTCCAAAGGAGCTTTCTCACAAAAATGGAAACAAATGGAGCTCTATAAAATACAGTCAGTTGAGGTGAAGCAAACCCTATTTCAGCGCCGACGTGCACTGGCAAGCCTCCGATTAATGAACTCCGCCGGAACAATCAACATACCTTTTATTAATGAGCAATTGGCATATAACATCTACAATTACCTGCTCTACCATACAGAGATTTCTGAAAAAAGCTGGATGTAAGCACATGTTTTCTTTCAGGAGAACATACGTATTCAGGAAAAAACAATAACAAAAGACATTAAAGCATTTTACTAAAATTCTTATTTTTCTCACTTTAGCTGTGTGAATATCAACCGAAATCACATTATTTTCAAATTTTTCAACAAGAAACCAGGATAATAATCTGGATTAAAAACCAAAATTTGACTATTATTGTATCTTTAGTTACATTTCGTAAAAAACCTAGTTCCAACTTGCAGATATTCTGAGAGAAATGAATAAAAAAATCTTGTTATTATTTTTTCTTTTCCTGGCTTACAATGGTTTTTCGCAAAACTATAGAGCTACATGGAAGTCGCTTGACAAGCGGCCTGTTCCTCAGTGGTTCAGCGATGCCAAATTCGGAATATTTATACACTGGGGCATTTACTCAGTTCCCGCCTGGGCACCTGCAAATGCTGACATTGGTGTATATGCCAAATACGCCGAGTGGTATTGGTGGCGAATCAACGAAGATAGCAAAGCCGGCAAGCTTTTCAGAGACTATCATAATAACATATATGGAAAAGACTTCCGTTATCAGGATTTTGCAGGAAGGTTTAAAGCTGAACATTTTGACCCGGTTTTTTGGGCAGAAATTTTTAAACGATCCGGGGCAAAATACGTTATTTTAACATCGAAGCACCACGAAGGGTTTACATTATGGCCCAGCGAGCAGAGTTGGAACTGGAACAGCATGGATATTGGTCCCCACCGCGACTTATGCGGCGACCTTGCCAAAGCTGTGAAAGATGCCGGGTTACACATGGGTTTTTACTATTCACTCTACGAGTGGTATAATCCGCTATATCACAACAACCTGAATGAATACGTAGATAATTACATGATACCTCAGATGAAAGATCTGGTAAACCGTTACCATCCCGATATTTTTTGGACTGACGGTGAATGGGATCACAACAGCGATGCCTGGAAAAGTAAAGAGTTTCTGTCGTGGCTTTTTAACAAATCGCCAGTGAAAGAGCAGGTATGTGTAAACGATCGCTGGGGTAAGGAAACACGTGGTGTTCATGGTGGTTTTTTTACCACTGAGTATGATATGGTTCACGACAAAAAAGAGGTTGATAAATTAAACCACCCATGGGAAGAGTGCCGCGGAATAGGCACATCTTTTGGCTATAACCAAATGGAAAACCTCGACAATTACATGACATCGGATGCTTTGGTTGACCTGCTTGTTGAAAAAGTAGCCGGGGGTGGCAACCTGCTACTCGATATTGGTCCTACTGCCGACGGAAGGATACCTGTTATTATGCAACAAAGGCTTTTGGATATCGGAACCTGGCTTGAAACCAACAGCGATGCCATTTATGGCACCACGCAATGGGAAAATGCCGAAAAAAATAAAAGAGAAAACCTCTTTTTCACTAGAAAAAAAGATGACCTTTTTGTAATATGCACCCGATTTCCCACAGAAGAAATTAAAGTAAAAGGAGTAAGAAATCCTCAAAAAATATCATTACTGGGCTACAACGGCAAAATTCAGTATAAAAAAAGAGGGAAAAAAGTTACCATTGAGATTCCGGCAATCAGCCCTGAAAATTTTAAAGGCAATTATGCATGGGTTTTCAAACTTGAAAACGTATTTTAAATTATATAATATGAAAAAAGTAAATGATTTTTTAAACGCACATAAGTTAAAAGCAGAATACATTGACCTTAGCGAAACCATCAGTCAGTTTCACTCGGAAATGAAAGCAGGTTTAGAAGGGCGAGAAAGTTCATTAAAAATGCTACCTGCCTACATCACCGCTGACAGCAAGGTAAAGCCTAACTATCCGGTAGTAGCAATTGATGCCGGAGGCACTAATTTCAGAGCTGCGCAAGTACATTTTGATAAAAACCTGAAATTGGTAACCGAAAATATTCAGCACAATAAAATGCCGGCAGTTGACAGGGAAATGACAAAAGAAGAATTTTTTGACACATTAACCCAATACCTTGCTGATTACAAAGATTTTTCAGATAAAATAGGTTTTTGCTTTTCCTATGCTATAGAGATATTTCCAAACAAAGACGGAAAACTGCTGGAGTGGACAAAAGAGGTAAAAGCTCCCGGCGTAGTAGGCCAGATGATCGGAAAAAACCTGCTGGAAGCAATGGGCACACCCAATAAACAAGTGGTACTAATGAACGACACAGTTTCAACGCTGCTTGCTGGCCAGGCTGCTACGGCGGGAAAAGATTTTGATACCTACATTGGTTTTATACTTGGAACAGGAACCAATACCAGCTACATTGAAAAAAACAGCAACATTACCAAAACCGGAGGCCTCGATCCTGATAAGTGGCAAATCATCAATATTGAGTCAGGAAATTTCTCAAAAATGCCACGCACAAAAATTGATATAGCTTTTGATAAAATGACTAAAACCCCGGGTAAGTATACGTTTGAAAAAATGTTTGCAGGAGGCTACTTTGGCGGTTTATGCACAACAGCACTGAAACAAGCAGCAGATGAAGGACTGTTTAGCGATAAATCAGCAAAAAAACTTGGTGAAGTTGATGAGTTCTCTTCTGAAGAGGTGAATAAATTCGTACTGGCAATAGAACCCGAAAATTGCCTTGTTTCAAAAGTTTTTGTTGACGAAGAAGATAAAAAAATTGCTACGTTGATAATTGAAGCTTTAATTGAACGTGCGGCAAAACTTGTTGCAGCGAATATTGCTGCAGTAATCCTCAAAACCGGCAAAGCAAAATCTAAAGAAAAACCGGTATTGATGACCATTGAAGGTACAACTTTCTATAAACTCAAAGATTTCAGGTTAACGTTTGAAAAATACCTACAGGAGATTTTATCGGGCGACAATCAAAGATACTACGAAATTGTTGAAGTGGCCAACTCAAGCCTCATAGGAGCAGCCATTGCTGCCATAGTAAATTAAAATTAAGGTGTTTATCCTGCCTGATTTTTATTTCCGGGCAGGGTAAACAAAACAGGCACTTTCAGGAGTAAGAATTTTTAAGATTCATAATATTGGGTGGTGGTAGTTTCTGCAAAATCGGTGCGGATGTTGTTTTTGTGGCAGACTTTCGGTTGGCATTTGTGGCATAAATGGTATCGGCGCCCGTTATATAGCTAAATAAAACGTCATAATTTAAAATAAATAAAAAGTTGATCGGGGGTATATCCAAATTTATGTTTAATATTTTTTACTTGAGCCCACTTCTTTTCAATTGGGTTTAAATCAGGGCTATATGGAGGCAGAAATTCTACAGTGTGTCCCTGTTTTTCAATAGCTTGTAATCATTTCTTTTATAAAAAGTTGCATTATCAAGCACAACAACAGCCGGCATGTTCATTTTTGATTTTTGCCCATAAGAATAATTCACTGTCTATTCCAAGAGATTCCCTAGCAATTGCAGATGCAACAATTTGATAATCAGACAATTTAGACCTCCTTCGATAAGGAAAGAAATTATCGTTGCAGTCAAATACAATTTTCAAATACAGATTTGGTAATATTGAAAAATATATCGAATTTTGATTTCATGTTATGCATA
>PDWJ01001175.1_pt1 | contig 33433 bp, 27 predicted proteins | sample 1430881 | NCBI WGS metagenome assembly PDWJ01 (sample SAMN01162460, study PRJNA174530) | Oral metagenome, whole genome shotgun sequencing project. | biome: Marine environment; feature: Marine mammal; material: Swab sample of the gingival sulcus; isolation source: swab sample of gingival sulcus...
CTTTTGGCTTCAAGTCGTTCCGAAACTATCGGCTGAGGTTGCTAACGGTCTGTTCTTGAGAGGGATTCGACGAGCACCCACCACGAAGTGAGGTGAGCCGTAGATGGCGACGCCTGCCTGACCCGCGACGATCACCTCGACGCCTCTGCTGGTGTGAGAGGGGCGAGAATGACGGGGACCGCCATGTGCCTTGGGGGGAGACGGTGCGGCGGCCCCCGGAGTCTCGCGACTCGCCCGTAGTAATCCATGGCTCGGCCAAAAGTTCAAGCCCTGTGTGCCAAAAAAACAGCCCCCATCGGGCGACTGACCGCCAAGAAACTCGCCCAATCCGACGGTCCATGGTCTGCTCCCACCGGACTCTCGAGAAGGAGCTGACGATGCAGAGTTGCCAAACCGACGCCGGGCTCGAAGAGCGCCGGGTCGAACGCTATCAGCACCCCGGGCGCGCCCTCGCGCTCTGGTTCGCCTCCCTGACCCGCGGTCACGAGCTGCACCTCGTCCTGGCTGACGCCACCGGGCTGGTCGTCGCCTCGAGCCCGATGAGCAGCACTCGCGCGACGATGATGGCCGCCCTCACCACCGACCCCTGCCGCTCGCGGGCCCTACCCCAGCAGGTCGACGCGATCGAGGTCAAGGGCCGGACGTATCGCCTCGCCTGCGCCGGCTCCCGCCGCGCCGTGACGACCACCCTCTCCGTGGCTCGTCATGGCTGTCAGCGGATCCTGAATCAGTCGTGGATCGCAAGCTGAGCTGCCGTGGTAGAACGAGGGTCGGCTCTCGCTGGAGGCGCGATGCGGATCCATCACCTCGACTGCGCGACGATGTGCCCTCGCGGCGCGGCGTTGCTCTTTGGTACCCACCCCCCACACCTGCGCCACCTGGTGGCTCATTGCCTGCTGATCGAGCTGCCCCAAGACGGGCTGCTGCTGGTCGATACGGGCCTCGGGCTGCAGGATGTGCGGCGCCCCAAGCACCTCGCCCGGCCCTTCCGCGCCCTCGGTCGCCCGCGCCTCGATGAGGCGCAATGCGCGATCCGCCAGGTCGAGGCGCTGGGCTTCGCCGCCAAAGACGTGCGCCACATCGCCCTGACCCACCTCGACGTGGATCACGCCGGAGGACTGCCAGACTTTCCCTGGGCGCGGATCCACGTGCTCGATCGAGAGCTCGCGGCAACACAGTCAACGGAGCTGCGCATGCGGCTGCGATACCACCCACACCTATGGGCTCACGGTCCCGCCTGGAGCCACGGCGTCGCCGGTGAACCGTGGTACGGCTTCGAGGGCGTACGCAGGCTAGAGGGCCTGCCACCAGAGGTGCTCCTCGTGCCACTACACGGCCACACCTCGGGCCACGCGGGGGTCGCCGTGGCCCAGGGCGGAGGTGGCTGGCTCCTGCACGCCGGCGACGCCTATTTCCATCGCGGCGAGATTTACGCTGGCGAGCCGCCCTGCCCCGCCGCCTGGCGCGCCTTTCAGCGGCTCGTGCAGGTCGACGGACCGCTGCGCTTGCAGAACCAAGCGCGGCTACGCGAGCTCGCCGCGACTCACGACGAGGTGCGTGTCTTCTGCGCCCACGACGCCGTGGAGCTTGCACAGCTCCGAGCGGCGAGGGCCTAAGGTTCGTTTGCCGTTGCGGACCTTCCGCGGTGCTCTTGGCGCCCTGCTGGGGCTCTGGGTGGTCGGCCTCATTGGTTTTTCCTCGGCGGCTCCGCGCCCCGAGGGCTCTCATGCCTTTCGCACCTTCAGCAGCCGAGACGGGCTGGCCCACGACATCGTCCGAGACGTGCTCGAGGACGACAAAGGCGCGCTCTGGTTTGCGACGATGGGGGGCGTTACGCGCTACGAGCCCTGGGCCTGCCGCTACACCTCCTTCCCCGACGACTTCCCGGCGGCGCGACGCCGGGTGATGGCCCTGGCGCGCGGCCCCGGCGGCGCGATCTGGGCCGCGACCCAGGGCGGCGGGATCGGGCGCTTCGTCGAGGGTCGCTGGCGCTGGTTTGGGCGCGCCGAGGGGCTGCCGGCGGGGCTGGAGGTCACCGCCATCCTCGTCGACCGACACAGGCGCGTCTGGGCCACCCCCACCGGCGGCGGGATGCTGCTCTACCAGGCCGGACGCTGGCGCCGCCACGGTCGCGCCGAGGGCCTCGGTCGTGGGGAGCTCGGTCGCTGTATTCAGCTGCGGCGCGGATCCTCAGCGATCGTCTGCGCGAGCTATCGTCCACAGCGGCTCTACCGCTACGCGGGCGGGCGCTGGAGCGTGATCGCCGTCGAGGATGTCGTCCACCGCTTGTTTTATGTCCACGATTTGATCGAGGCCCCAGACGGCAAGCTCTGGCTCGCGACCAAGGGCGCCGGCGTGATCGTCGGCACCCCTACGAGCCGCCCTACGAGCCGCCCTGCCCCGCGTTACAGCTGGCGTTTCCCGAGCAAGCTGCGGATCGCAGACGCCCGCGTCGGCACCCTCTATCAAGCTCGCGACGGCACGATCTGGATCGCGACGGCGGCGGGGGTTAGCGCCTTCGACGGCAAGACGACGCGCTCGTTTTCCCGCGCCGACGGCCTCGGCAGCTCCCACGTCTTCGCGATCACGGAGGCTCGAGATGGCGCGATCTGGTTGGCGACCCTCGGCGGCGGCGTGAGCCGCTACGGGCCGACCCGCTGGCGACGGGAGGGCCCCGCCTCGGGCCTCCCCTCGGAGACGATCAGCGGCGGGCTGCTCCTCGAGCCGAGCGGGACGCTCTGGGCCGGGACGGACCAGGGCCTGTCGCGCCGCGGCAAGGGAGAGGCGCGCTGGACCGTCTTGCCAGGTCCGACGCCAGCGGCCGACTACATCACGGATCTGGCCCGCGGCCGCGACGGGACGCTCTGGGTCGCGACCCGCGGCGGCCTGCGACGACGACGGGGCGGCCAGTGGAGCACTCTCGCCACGCGGCACCCGAGGGGTCCGATGCATGGCGCGCTGACCGGCCTCGCCGTCGCCGACGACGGCACCCTCTGGATCGCCACGACCCGTGGGATCAGCCGCCTCGCGGGCGGCCGCTGGTCGGCCTGGGGCCCCGCCGACGGCCTGCCCGGGCGGAGGGTCAACGCCGTGCTCGTCGACCGACGCGGGCACGTCTGGGCCGCGACCGACAACGGCGCGGCGCGCCTCGTGGGGCGCCGCTGGCGCGCCCTCGGCGATAGCACGGCGACCGCCTCACGGACCAACCGGATCTACCGCCTCGCCGAGGATGATCGTGGCCGGATCTGGGCCTCCGGGCTCGAGGGCGTCGACATCTACGCGGGGGGCGCCTCGGCGACCCTGCCCCCGAGCGCTTGGCTGCCAGCGGGGATCTACTCGCGCTTCATGCTCCGCACGGCCAGCTCGCTCTGGTTCGCTGTGCGCGGACTCGGCGTCCGGCGGCTGAGCCACGGTCGCTGGACCGCCTACACCAGCGAGGCCGGCCTCGCCACGGACATGGTGCGCGATGTGCTCGAGCGCGAGGACGGAGGTTTGCTCTTCGCCACCCTCGGCGGCGGGATCAGCCACTACCGCCCCGATCGTCAGGCGCCCCAGACCCATGTCGGCACGCCGGGCAACCCGCCGCCAACCGAGGTGGTCCACGGTGAAGCGCTGATGATCCCCTTCGGGGGGCAAGACGTGCTGAAAGACACGCCGACGGCGCAGCTTCAATACAGCTGGCGGGTCGACGGCGGCGGCTGGTCGCGCTTCTCCCGAGCGACCCGGGCGCGGCTCGCTCGGGTGACCCTCGGGCGGCACCGCTTCGAGGTGCGCGCGATGGACCGGGATCTCAACATCGACCCCACCCCAGCGCTGCACCGCTTCGACGTCGTGCGCCCCTGGTACCGCGAGCCCTGGCTCTGGGCGCTGGCCGCGCTGGCCCTCCTCGCCCTGGCCTACGCGGCGCTGCGGATCGTCCTGGCGGTGCGGCGCGAGCGGCGGGCGATCGCCGAGGAGCAGCGCTCGATCGAGCAGCGCAAGCGCTTCGTGCGGCTGGCCTCCCACGAGCTGCGTAAGCCGTTGACGCGGATGGCCCACCGCGCCGAGATGCTGGCGATGCCGGAGATGCGCGAGGAGAGCGACCTCGTCGATCGCTACGCCGAGGCCTTGGTCGCCGACAGCAAGCACCTGGCGCGGCTGGTCGAGAACCTGCTCGACCAGGCCAAGCTCGAGCAGGGCCTCGAGCTCGATCGTCAACCCCACGATCTGCGCGCGCTCGTGGCCAAGCTCACCCGCGATCTCGGCGAGGGTGAAGCAGGACCGCGGGTCGAGCTGCCGGAGGGCAGCGTCTGGGTCCGCGTCGATCCGCTCTACGTGCAGCTGGCGCTGCGCAACCTGCTCGACAACGCGCAGAAGTACGGCGGACCGAGAGACGAGATGGAGATCACCCTCGAGAGCGGCGATCGGGAGGTGCGCGTCACCGTGCGCGATCGTGGGCCAGGCGTGCCTGCCGAGGAGCGTGAGCGGATCTTCGAGCCCTTCGCTCGGGGCAAGACCAGCCCAGAGCACGGCGGCTTCGGCCTCGGGCTACCCTTCGCGCGCGACATCGCCCGTACACACGGGGGCGATCTCGTGCTCAAATCCCTACCCGAGGGCGAGCCTGGGGCATGCTTTCTGCTTACCTTGCCCAACGCGTGAGGCCATGATGGACCGACTGCTGATCATCGATGATGACCTGGAGACCGCCCGGATCTGGGGTGACTATTTCACCGCCCGGGGCTACGAGGTGCTCACCGCCAACGACACCGCCTCGGGCATCGAGCTGGCGCGGACCCGCCACCCAGGCTGCATCCTGCTCGACGTGCGCTTCGACGAGGAAGGTGACGAGGCCGGCTACTACGCGTGCAAGAAGCTGCGCGAGTTCTACGCCGAGCCGATCATCATGCTCAGCGCCTACAAGGTCGACCCCCTCGAGAAGGTGCAAGGGCTCGAGTTTGGCGCCACGGGCTATCTGGAGAAGACGGTCAGCCTGCGCGAGCTCGAGGGCTGGGTCAAAGCGCAGATGCGCACCTTCGGCCACCAGGTCTATCACATCGGCGACGAGGGGCAGATCGAGGTCGACACCCGTCGGCGAGAGGTGCGCCGGGAGGGGCACGTTCTCAAGCTCACCCAAACGGAGTACAAATTAATCGGGTTTCTCTGCGCTCACCGCGGCGAGCCTCAATCGAAGGCCGACCTGATCAACCTGCTCTATGCCGACGACCTCGAGGCAACCGAGAGCCGCCTGACCTCGCACATCTACAACCTGCGCCGCCAGGTCGAAGACGATCCGAAGAAGCCGACGGTCATCCTGACCGTCCACGGCTTCGGCTACCGCGTAGCGTGATCTCGGAGCCCCCCCCCGCAGACTCCTCCCGTCGCCGGGCACAGCCCTGCTGGCCGCTGTCGAGGCCTCAGAAAGCTCGCCAGACCACCCGTATGGCTCGTGTCTTCGGCTTCGAAATCGGCGCGGCCGCTCAGCACCCGGCTCGGTTTTGAATGGGTGGGGGGCTCTTGGTCCTGAGGGGCAGACGTGACAAAGCGCCTGAGAGGCACCCGGAACCTCTGAGGGCAGCTCTGGAGCTGCTTCTCGCGTCGTTTTCGGCCCACCGCTCTCGAGCCAGCTCTCGGCGCCTCTGCGCGAGGCTTCGCGAGATCTTTACGTAGCGCTAATCTGTCTTTCATGTTTTTACTTAGCCTTTCTGAATAGAGGAACGAGCCGCGTACTCTCTAGGCATGATTTATGCTTAGTGTCCTGATATGTCCCGGACTGGTCCGCATTTGCCCCTGCGTCTCCCCCTACGCCGGCTCTTGGTGGTCGCACCCGACCCACGGGTACGTGAGCGTGTCGCCGAGGGGGCCGCGCGGATCCCCGACGCCGAGGTCACCGCCGTCTCGACGCTGGCGGCCGCCAAGACAGCGATCCTCAAGCGCGCGCCTCACCTCGTGCTCTCGAGCTTGGCGCTGCCCGACAGCGACAACCTCCAGCTCTTCAAGGCGCTGACCAGCCGCGAGATCAACGTGCCGACGACGTTCATGTCGCGCTGTCTGCGGCGCTTTCGCGAGCACCTCGGCGTGCTGCTCCGGGCCGACGACCTGGAGGCCGAGCTCGGTCGTGAGCTCCAATGTGACTGCGGTGACTTCTCCCGCCGCCCGCTCGCCCTCTCGCTGGCCGACGGCATCGCGCTCGGCGCGCTGAGCCAACAGGACGTCTCCCTGGAGCTGCTGCTGCAGGATCAGATCGTGGGGGTCGTCACCCTCAGCGACGGCCAGCTCTGCTCGGCGATAGACGGCGAGGGCGAAGGCCTCGACGCGCTGGAGCGCCTCCTGGGCCTCGGGCCGGCCTTGCTGACCTGCCGCGCGACCATGCCGAACGAGCCGAGCGGCCCGTCTGGCGCGGTGTCCATCGGCATGGACTGGCGCGCGGCGCTCTGCGAGTACGCCGACGAGCGCTGGCGTCGCGACCTCCGCGAGGCGCCGAACCCCGACGATCGGCGCGAAGACGGCCTGCTCCGCACGCCCCTCTGCGTCGACGATGCCCTCGCCGACGTCGACGAAGGTGTCGTCGACGCCCGCCTCGTCGACGCCCCCTTCGACCAGCTGCTCGAGGAGGGGCTCGACGCCGTGCTCGACCGCCGCCTCGACGACGCTCATGCGATCTTTACGGCGGCTGGGAGGCTGCGCCCCGAGGACCCCCGCATCGTGGCCAACCTCGCTCGGCTGTTGTCCTTGAGAGAGCGCTAGCGCTCGCCACCGGCGCGCTCTCGTCTCAACCCTCCCCTCATTTTGCCGTTGCTTAGCAACGCCTTGTATTGCATTCTATTCTTTAGCAATCGAGAAAAGGTTATGTCGCAACCGAGAACGGGTTTGTGAGGGAGGGTTTGTATTGTAGCCTATGAGTTAGCTACCGAGAAAGGGTTAAGAGCACCCCCACACATTCGGGACCGAGCCGGGTGCTGAGCTGCCGAGCCGATCTCCTAATGCGCCTAGTCGAGAAAGAGTGAGCAGGCCTCAACGCATACTCGACAGGTCGAGAGCGCGGGCGAACGTGGGCCACGAGGAAAAACCATCCGAAGCTGCCCCGGGGGTAGACGGTCACCCATGCCTCTCTGAGCATTGCAGCGGCCCTGCTTGCGCCCGGCCCGTGATCGATCGGCTCCCCACCGCCCTCCTCGTCACCGATCGTCATGGTCAGATCCGCTTGGCCAACGCCCGCGCCAGCGAGCTGCTCGGTGAACCCGTCGACCATCTGATGGGCGCGGCGCTCGAGCGCGTGCTCGCCCCCCTCGACGAGCTGCGCCGGCAGCGGCGCAGCGGCGAGAAGCGCCATGAGCTCTCGATCGATCTCGATGGGCGGGCGCTGATCGTCGGCTACGCGCTCTCGGAGGTCAACGGGCTGTGTTGGGATGACCGCGACGAGCAGTACGCGATCACCTTTCAGGACATCACCCGTGTCGCCGAGCTCCGCGAGGAGCGCGACCGGCTGCTGTCGATCTCGGCGATCAGCGAGGCGATCCCGACGCTCTTGCACGAGCTGAAAAACCCCTTCGCCGCTGTCATGTCGGCGATGGAGGTGCTGCGCCGCGACGCCCCCGACGAGGCGACCAGGGAGAGCGTGGACGCGATCTTGGCCCAGCTCGATCGGATGCGTCTCGTGCTCGACGGCTTCTCCCTCGGCCACCGCAGCCTGCGCAGCGCGCGACGCGCGCGCGTCGATCGAGAGCTGCGCCAGACCTTCGAGCTGCTGCGCAACCACGCCCGCTCTTCTTCGGTCTTCACCTCCGCCGCGATCGCAGAGATGCCGCCGCTGCCGCTCGACACGACCGTCGTCCGCGCGATCGCCTTCAACCTCTTTCTCAACTCCCTCGACGCCTGTGGCGAGGGTGGCGCGGTCAAGCTATCGGCCCGACTATTGCAGGCCGAGCAGGGATCGGCTAAGCGGGTGTTCGAGATGGAGGTCGCCGATACAGGGGCTGGGATGACCCCCGAGGTGCTGGCTCGCTGCCGCGAGGTCTTCTACACGACCAAATCGAAAGGCAGCGGGATCGGCCTGGCGCTCTGCCAACGCGCCGTCGACGCCGCGAACGGGGTGATGATGATCGACTCCAGCCCGGACGCGGGCACCACAATCGCCATCCGTGTACACTGCTAGCTCAATAGGAGCACGTAGAGGACGATAGAGGACCCGAAGGGTCGCCAAGAACCCGAAACGAGGGAGGCCATGTCCAGAGCCGAGAATCTCAACCGCATCTTGCGCAACCTGCAGACCGAGAGCCCGGACGTCGAGGCCTGCGCCTTGATCTCGGAAGACAGCCTGATCATCGCCAGCGCGCTCCCGCAGCACGTCGAGGAGCTCCGCGTCGCCGGCATGTGCGCCACCCTGCTCAACCTCGGCACGCGGGCCGCGCGCGAGCTGAAGCGCGGTGACCTCAAGCAGGTGCTGATCAACGGCGAGAGCGGCTATGTTGTGATGATGACCGCCAGCCGCGGCACGATGCTGATCACCATGACCACCCCAAACGCCAAGCTTGGCCTGGTGTTTCTCGACATGTCAACGGCGATCGAAGAGATCAGCAAGATCATCTGAGCGGATAGCGCCACAACGAGGAGCGACCCCTATGGGAGCGATCGAGCTCTATCGCGACGGAGACCACGTTAACACCCTGCTCGACGACGCCACCGGCATCGGCCTCGCCGTTCAGGCCAACCATCACCTGATAGCCCACGGCAAGACGGGGATCATCCTCGATCCGGGCGGCCATAAGGTCTTTACCCAAATCTTCGGAGACATCAGCAACTACCTGGGCGGCGGCGAGCTGAAGTACCTCTTCCTCTCGCACCAAGACCCGGACATCATCGCCGCGACGAACGGCTGGCTGATGGTCACCGACGCCGACGCCTACGTCTCGGCGCTGTGGATCCGCTTCGTGCCCCACTTCGGCGTTGACGCGCTCGTAGAAGACCGGCTCAAGCCGATCCCAGACGAGGGGATGTGGCTCGACCTCGAGGGCGCCCAGCTGATGGTCTTGCCCGCGCATTTCCTCCACGCCTGTGGCAACTTCCAGATCTACGATCCGATCGCCAAGATCCTCTACAGCGGAGACCTCGGGGCGTCCTTGGGGACGGACTACCGCGAGGTGCCCGACTTCGACAGCCACGTGCCCTATATGGAGGGCTTCCATCAGCGCTACATGGTCAGCAACGTGGCGATGAAGCGCTGGGCCAAGATGGTGCGACAGCTCGATCTCGAGATCATCGCGCCACAGCACGGCGCGCTCTTCCGCGGTGAGGAGATGGTCAACCGCTTCATCGACTGGTGCGACGGCCTGCCGTGCGGTCTCGACCTCAACGCTGACGTCTACCAGCTGCCGCCGAAGCCGTAGCATGTCGCGACTTCCGCCATGCTAGATTCGCACAGTCGCATGATGGATTAGCACAGTCGACGAGAAAGAAGCGACGCGATGCGCCAGCTGTTGATCCTGGATGACGAGGAGCTGCTGCGAACCAGCGTGCGGCGAGGGCTCTCGTCGCTGCCTTCGGTCGAGATCACCGACGTCGGCACCTTCGCCGCCGCGCTGGCCGCGATCGACCGGATGCCGCCAGATCTGATCCTCTCGGATTTGAACCTCCCCGATCGCTCCGGGATCGAGCTCCTCGGTGAGCTCACGGACCGCAACCTCACCATCCCCGTGGTCTTCATGAGCGCTTACCTTGAGTCGTTTCGCAGCGAGCTCCAGCAGCACCCCTACGTCGACGTGCTCGAGAAGCCCGTGTCGATGAAGTCGCTCTGTGAGCTGGTCGGGCGGCGGCTCGAGATGCTCGACCAGAGCGCCGCCGCCCTCCCCTTCGGCGTGGCGGACTACCTGCAGCTGGCCGGGATGGGGCGACACTCGGTGGTGATCGAGGTGACGGACCAGGGGGATGTCCTCGGCGAGATCGTCATCTACCGAGGCAACCTCTGGAGCGCGAGAGACCGCCACGGCGAGGGCGATGAGGCCTTCGCGCGCCTCGCGACCGCTCAGGATGTGGCGCACGTCGTCTGCCGCACGCTCCGCGGGCATCCACGCAGCGCGCGGATGTTTCAGCGCGGCTGGGAGAGCATGCTGCTCGACGCCGTACGCCAGCAGGACGAGGCGGTGCGCGTCAGCCAGCCCACGAAGCGCGGGTTGGGCGCCCTCCCTACGGTCGACGGCGCCGCCGGCGACCACGACTGGGCAGCTCTCGACGAGGGCTGGGTCGACGCCGAGCCGCCTGCGCCGCCCCCACCCTCGCCCCCTGCTGCGGCGGAGCCCGCCCCAGCGTCGACACCCGCCCCGTTCCTATCGGAGGGGCCGTCGCCGAAGTCCTTCGATAGCCTCCTAGAAGAGGGGCTCGACGCGCTGCTCGAGCGCGATCACGCCAAAGCGGCCCAGGCTTTCCTCGCCGCGCAGGCGCTGCGGCCTGACGACGGGCGTGTGATCGCGAATATCGATCGGCTGCGGGCGTTGGGCCACATCTCCGGCGAGGAGGAGGCATGAGCGCCCAAGGCCCCCAGACGCTCCCGACGGCGGTAGCAGGCGAGACCGTGCCGACCGCGGTGGTGGCTCTGCTGGCCATCGTCGGCGCCGGGCTCGCGTTCGCCGCCACGCAGCTGCTGTTGGCGCCCAGCCCCAGCGAGAAGGCCTCGCTGAGCGCTCAGCGACCCGCGACGACGCCCGCTGCCGGGACCACGCCGGCCGTCGGGAAGCCCGCTATTGGGAAAGCGCCCGCGGTCGGGAGGCCCGGCGTCGAAAAGCCCGCCGTCGAAAAGCCCGCCATTGGGAAAGCGCCCGCGGTCGGGAAGCCCGCCGTCGAAAAGCCCGCCATTGGGAAAGCGCCCGCGGTCGGGAGGCCCGCGGTCGGGAGGCCCGCGGTCGGGAGGCCCGCGGTCGGGAGGCCCGCCGTCGGGACAGAGTCCGTCGGGAGGCCCGCCGTCGGGACAGAGTCCGTCGGGAGGCCCGCGGTCGGGAGGCCCGCGGTCGGGAGGCCCGCCGTTGGGACAGAGCCCGTCGCGACAAAGCCCTGCGCGCCGGTCTTCGGCGTCGCCTTCGCCGCTGGATCTACGACGCCGCGCGACACCATCGCCCGCCCGGCGAAGGCGCTCGCGACCTGGATGCGGGGACACCCGAAGGCCAAGCTCGAGATCCGCGGACACGCCGACGCCAGCGGCCCGGAGTATTCCAACTTCCTGCTGAGCAAGAGACGCGCGGTGGCGGTGCTGAAGATCCTTGGGCGCCAAGGGCTACCGGCTAAGCGCGCCCGGGTGCGCGCCTTCGGCGAGTTCGCGCCGCTGTCGGATAACGCCGCCAGCAACCGCAGGGTGCTGCTGAGCGTGATCGGCCACCCGGCCTGCGCGACCAACAGAAAGGACGCGAGATGACCGGCATGGCGATAGCCGCCGCGGCTGGCGCGACGACATTGCTGCTCCTGGCTGGCTACCTCTTCGGGGCCAAGCGCGGCCAGCGCGCCCGCGAGGCCCTCGAGCAGCAAGCGAGCGCCCAACGACAACAGGCCGAGCGCCTCTCGGCTCAGCTCGCGGAGCAGTCACGCAGCGGCGGTGAGCGACAGGCGATGCTCCAAGAGATCAAGGGCATGCTCGCCCCCCTCGGCCGAGACGATGGCATGAACGAGCTCAGAAGCGAGCTACAGCGCTTGCAGAGCTCGCTGAGCCGAGGGGACGGACAAGAGCAGGCCGCCGCCGAGCTGCAGCGCGACCAGAAGCAGCTGCTCGAGCTGCGTCGCACGATGGAGCCGCTGCTCGAGCGCCAGCAGCGCCTACAGGCTTTCCAAGCGCGGATCGAGACGCTGCTGACGCCAATGATGGCCCGCGAGAAGCTCGGCCAAGACCTCGCCAACATCGCGGTCGGCAAGCGCACGAGCAAGGGGATGGTCGAGATGCTGCAGCGGCTCTGCGATCGCGGCGGCTTCGACGCCGTGGTGCTCACAGACGAAGCTGGCCTGCCTCTCGCGGCGAGCAACAACGCCGAAAACCCCGAGGCTATGGCCGGCGTGTCGTCGCTGTTGCTGATCCTCGCCGATCGTATCCCCCGCCATGGCCTGCCGGCTCCTGACGCCTTCGTGCTACGCGATCGCTCCGGCAAGCTGACGATGCACCGCATCTTCAACGCCAACGACAAGCGCTACCTGCTGACCGTCATCTCCGAAGATCGGCAGCTCTCCCCCGATCTCTTCGACGCCGTCGTGGGCAAGCTCGAGAGCCTCCTCGCCCGCTCGTAGACCTCGCCCGCTCGTAGACCTCGCCCGCTCGTAGACCTCGCCCGCTCGTAGACGTTGTTCTCTCTCTCGTCGCTTTTTTTTCGTTGTTGGGGGAACCTCGCGCGTCGGCGCGTGTCTAAGCCCCGTTCGGCCATGGTCCTCTCTCGCGTCTCATCTCCAGCAAAGGATCCAAGATGTGTGGCACTGACAACTGCCCTGGGGGCGCGCGCCCCGAGGCTGGGTCACCCAATGCCGTCCAGCTGGCGTGTCCAACCCTGGGTTCGAGGGTCTTCGACTCCGAAGACGGGGGTAAGGGGCCGCAAAAGGGCCTCGCGGGACTCCAGTCGCTTGGGGTCTGGGCACCGCTAGCGATCGCAGCGCCGCTACTCTCCCATCGGATCCTCGAGCAGGTGCTTCACAACGAGCGGCTCTCGACCTGGGCCTTCGCCGCCGCTCACATCCTGCCGCCAACCGCGATGGGCCTGGTCGCCATCGCTGTCTGGAGAGTAATCGCGCCCCTGCCCGCTGCTCACCAGAGCGACGGGGCGATCGAGCTGCGGCCCCCTCGACATGGGGGGTTGGCAGTCGCCGCGGGCCTGCTGCTCGGCACGGCCGCGGCGCTGGTCAACCTCCTGACCATGCTGGCGACGCAGCAGGGACGAGGCGCCGCGGGCACTCTGGATCCAGGCACGGTGGCCTTGGTGCTCCACGTCGCGCTGCTCGCGCCGGTCGCCGAAGAGCTCGCCTTCCGCGGCCTACTCTACCGCGGACTTCGCCAGGTCACCCGCCCCCTACCGGCCGCCGTGGTCAGCTCGCTGATCTTCGCCGTCATGCATCCCCACCTCACCCAGGGCGCCTGGGCCCTCGGCCTGGGGCTGCTGCTGGCCTTCGCCTATGAGCAGACCCGCTCGCTGCTGGCGCCGATGCTGGTGCACGCGCTCTTCAACGCCGTCCCTGTGGCGATGGCGATCGTGCGCACCCGTCCAGACGACTTTAGCCCCATCTGGCTCGCCCTCACGATCACCGGCGTGATCTTCGCCTGCGCGGCGAGCAGCGCGGGACAAGGCCTCGCTGAGCGCCGCGACCTGGTCTGAACCGCACGGAGAGCACACCTACAAATCCCTCCCGTCGCCGGGCACGGCACTACCGGCCGCTCTCTATACCTCAGAAAGCTCGCCGTACCGCCAGTACGGCTCGGTTTTTCGGCTACGAAAGCGGCTCGGCAGCTCAGCACCCGGCTCGGTCCGGTATTTGTGGGGAAGCTCTTGATACGGCAAGATACACTCATGAGACGCCCTCGCCCTGCCTTGATTGCTGCGCTGCTCGCTTTCGGCTTGCTGTGTTCGGCTCGGCCCGCTCGAGCGGTGAACACAGACTCCGGCTTCATCACCGGCCTGACGTTCGCCAGCATCGGCGGCGCGGGCGCGCTTGTGGCCGGCATTGGCTCCTTCGCTTATATCGTGCACCGCGAGCATGCCGGCGGTTGGGGCTGGCTCTCGCTGCTCTCTGGCGGCATAACGGTGACCGGGGGGCTCTTGATGGCCGCCAACGACGCGGAGGCCAGCAGCGGAGGAGGCGCCGGCGCGATCGTCGGCGTCGGCGTGCTAGCCGTCACGATCGGGATCGTCGGGCTGACCCTGTATTCGCCAAAAGCGAAGCGACGGAACGCGCTCGAGCGCACGGCGATGGGGCTCTCGCCCCTGCTCCTCGCGACGCCTGCTGGCGATCACGTGCCAGCGCTCGGGATCCACGGCGTCTTTTAGCGGCGTCTGGTCGAGCTGGGCGCAACCTAACGCTGGCCACGGGACGCCGCTGCAGGCGGTGGGCAGCTTCAGCGAGATTTTCAGCATCCGCAGGTAATCATCCCGGTGCACGAGCACCGCGCCGAGGTTGTAGGTGTTGAGGTTGATCACCTGGCAGTCGAAGAGCGCCACGCCCAGCGCGTCAAGGTGGTAGACCAGGCCGGCGAAGGCGACCTTCGAGGCGTTGCTCGCCCGATAGAACATCGACTCCCCTGCGAAGAAGCCATCGATGTGCACGCCGTAGAGCCCACCCACCAGGTTGTCTTGGTGCCAGACCTCGACGCTGTGGGCGTACCCCAGCCTGTTCAGCTCATCGTACGCCCCGACGAAGGCAGGCGTGATCCACTCCCCCTCCGCCCGATGGCAATCAGCGCAGGCCTGCACGACCTCTCGAAAGGCGCGGTCGTAGGAGATCGTGAAGCCGCCACGACGAACCATCTTGCCCAGCTTCCGGGGGAGCTTGACCTCCCAGAAGATCGAGCGAGGATCTGGCGAGTGCCAGCGCACCGGATCCCCAGACCAGGGGAAGATCCCCTGACGATAGGCGGCCAGCAGCCGCTTGGCCTTCAAGGGGCCACCAACGGCGACGACGCCTTCTTCGTCGGCGTCGCGGGGATCGGGGAAGCGGTGCATCGCAGCCAAGACCTGTTTCCGCCTACCGATCCGCGACTCGCGGCCCAAAGAAACGCCAGCCCAGCCGCACGCTCTCTGACGCCGGGAGGCGCTGCGCGACGCGCCACGTTTCAAGAGCAAGCCTCATGACGAAAGACGTTCTGATTGCTGACCACTGATGGCCGCGCTAGCCGCCGGTGAGGGTCTTCCAGAGCTGAATCGTGCTCAGCTCCCCCTGGTCGAGAAAGGTCGCTCCACAGGGCTCACAGCGGTCGATACGCAGACGCTTGGCGGGCCCCAGCCCGCCGCTCATCGGCTGCTTACAGCGCGGGCAGACAGCAGGGACCAGGTCGTGGTCGCTGGCCACGTTGGAGAAGGGAGCCTCGTCGATGCCAGCCCCGCCATGTTGCTCCAAGATCGTCTCGAGCTCGCCAGCGTCGAAAAACAGCCCCTTACAGTCAGGGCAGCGATCGATCTCCACCCCGAGATGAATCTCTGCCCTCATCGGCGTCGCGCACTTCGGACATGGGAGACCGCTCTGTGCTTCGCTCTCACTCATCTGCTCCTCCGTTCGCGCCCATCATACGAGAGGGGGGCGCCGAGGGGGACGGGAACCGCTCGCGTGAAGCGGCCTGAGGATCGAAAGATGGCCGACTACCCGGGGCGGGACTCGAACCCGCACGTCACAAGGACCAGGGATTTTAAGTCCCTTGTGTCTACCCATTCCACCACCCGGGCACACTGTACTTTCAAGGGTTTACCCGCTGACGTCGAGCACGTCAACATCAGCTGTGCCCAAATCGGGCCCAATCGGCGCGACCTGCCGCCTTCGAGGTCAACCCAGCCGCGCTGATATGCGTTGTCCGGAGGGCGGCGACGCGCTCGCCCTGCAGCAGGCCCCCTCGAGCGCTGCGTGGCGAGCCAGATCCGGAGCCAGCGGCGGCAAACCAGCGAGGCGACGACCGCTCGACGGTGACGAGGTTGTGGTGGGTCGCTCCCAAAGAGCACCCGCTGCTCGTCACCGATGATCCAGCGCTGTTTTCGGGAAGGTGGAGACCCTGCGCGGCGCAGATCGCCCGGCAGCGTCTTTGGCGCTCGCGCTCCTTGCGCGCCGCTCGCGCCCGATTCTTGCTGTCACTCTCCACGAGGCCCGCAGCGAGGAGCATGCAACCTGCCGGAGACAACAGCGCGCAGAGGAGTAGCCCGAGGAGCGATCGTTTTCCCAACTTGAAGAGCGACCTCTTCATCGCTTACGATTTAGCCTGAAAGCTCGTCAAGCAGAGGCGATGAACTCCAAAGAGGCGATGAAGTCCAGCTCCTGCTCACCCCCAGGCAAGGTCCAGCCATCGCCGCTGACGCCGCAGAAGCCCAAGACCTCAACGCTGGCGATCGTCGCCCTCGTGTTCTCGCTGCTCTTTTTCATCCCCTTCTTCCCCTTGATCGGCGCGATCCTCGGCATCGTGGCCTTGGTGCGTGTGAGCAGCAGGCTACATCTCAGCGGCAAGGGGCTGGCGATCGCCGCGATCCCGGTCGGCTTTTTCGTCTTTGTGGTGTTCCAGGCGACCATGGCCGCGATCGCGATCCCCGCGTTCACCAGGTACCTTCGCAAGGCGAAGTCCGTCGAAGCTACCGAGGGTTTGGGCAAGATCCGGTTGGGCGCCAAGAGCTTCACCCAGGTAGAACACGTCGACAAGACGAAGGCTCTGCTCACCGCTGGATTCCCGGTTGGCGACACTGGCTGGACGCCGAGTGAACGATGCTGCGCCTCGGGGACGCCGACGTGCACCTCTGCTGCGACGAGCTGGAACACCCCGCTGTGGCGAGCGCTGAAGTTTCAGATCAGCGGTCCCCACTACTACCAGTTTCGCTACACGGGCACGGCTAGCTCCTTCGTCGCCGAAGCGCGAGGCGACCTCGACTGCGACGGCGTCTTCTCCAGCTACACCATCCGCGGCACACGAAACGCCGACGGATCGGTGTGGATCACCGGGCCGGTGATCCGCAACGAGCTCGAGTAGCGGCCGGCGATCCCCCAGACACCCCAGCAACCCCGCCGCTGGAGATCTTCACCGCGGGCTCCCCAGCCTGCACCGCCGGTTGTGCTCGCGGCGTCGTGGGCCTTACGGCGAAGTAGAGCAGCGTCGCCAACGCCAGCGCGAAGAGCTTGAGCGCGAGGTTGTTTTCGCCGAGCTGGCGCACTCGTCGTAGCGCGGTCATTGCACACCTCCGCCCTGCTCTGAGCCCAGCCGCTGCGAGACCCGGCTGGTGTCACCGCTCTCCGGCTCGTCGCCCACCACGAGGTAGCGCGCGGCGCGCTCGATGAAGGTCGGTTCGCGGCTCTTGTGGGCACGACAGCCGAGCAGCGCGCCGAGCCGACGACGCAGCTCGACGCGATCGAGATCGCGCTCCAGACAGCCGCCGAAGCAGAGCGAGATGGTGCCGCGCTCTTCGCTCACCACCAGCGCGATGGCGTCGGTCTCCTCCGTGACCCCCAGGGCCGCGCGATGGCGGGTGCCCAGCTCGCGCTCGAGGGTCGAGCACCGAGACAGCGGCAGCAGAGCGCCGGCTCGCCGCAGCCGATCGCCGTGGATCAGCGCGGCCCCGTCATGCAGCGGGTTATGCGCCGAGGGCGCAAAGATCGCCGTCAGCAGCTGCTCGCTGACCTCCGCGTCGGTGGCTGTGCCCGCCTCGATCAGCGCGCTCACGTCCACCTCTCGCTCAACAACGATCAGCGCACCAACGCGCTGGATCGCCATCGTCTCGCAGGCCGAGGCGAGCTGCTCGATCTTATCTCGCGCGGCGGCGACACGGCGGGGGTTGATCAGGCGACGCCCCATGCGCAGCAAGCCGCGACGGATCTCGCTCTGGAAGACGACGATCACGATCAGCAGGGCGTAGCCGAGGATGCGGTCGAGCAGCCAGCCGACGGTGCCGAGCGAGAGCTGCTTGGCCAGCAGGTACACCCCGACCACGCCAAGCAAGCCGATCAGCATGTAGGCGGCGCGGGTGCCGCGGATCAGCAGCAGCACGCGGTAGATCAGCGCCGCGACGATCACGATGTCGAGCGCGCCGAGGAGCACAGACGCCCAAGGGACGCCCGACAGCCATCCCATGACAGTCGCTAGCATCCGCCCTCCCCCTCACCCTCTCGGCGCCGAGGTGCGAGGGTCGCCTGCGGCGCGGACTTTGGCTCTCGCGATCGCGTCGGCCACCACGACGGCGTCGTGTAGCTCGGCGACGTCGTGCAGCCGCAGCGCGTCGGCACCGCGGGCGATCGCCACGCTGGCGGCGCCAGCGGTCCCCATCACTCTCTCAGCGGTGCCTTTGCCCGTCAGCTGCCCGATGAAGGATTTACGTGAAGGCCCGATCATGATCGGATGCCCCAGCGCCTCACGGAGGCGCCCGGTGGCGGCGATCAACGTGAGCGAGTGGTCCTCCCCCTTGCCGAAGCCCACGCCCGGATCAATCCAGAGCTTTTCCGGGGGTAGGCCAGCCACCACCGCTCGGCGCAGCCTTTGACGCAGCTCGTCTTCCACCTCGGCCACCACGTCGTCGAAATGAACCTCGTCCATCATCGTCGCCGGCTCGCCGCGGAGGTGACCGGCGATGTACAGGGCGCCGGTCTCCGCCGCGACGCTGTACATCGCCTCGTCGAGGGTGCCGCCGCTGACGTCGTTGATGATCGACGCCCCCGCTGAGACAGCGTCTCGGGCGACCTCGGCCTTGTAGGTGTCGACCGACAACGGCACGGAGACGCGCTCCGAGAGCGCCTCGAGCACCGGCAGCACCCGTCGCTTCTCCTCGAGCGCGTCCACCGGCGTCGAGCGGGGCCGCGTTGACTCGCCGCCAGTATCCAGCGCGTCGGCGCCAGCGGCGACCAGCGCCTCACCTCGAGCGATGGCCGCCTCCAGATCGATGAAGCGTCCGCCGTCGCTGAAGCTATCCGGCGTGACGTTCAGCACGCCGAAGATCAGGGTTCGCTGATAGTCCCATCGGGTCCCATCGAGCTGCAAAGGTGGGATGACTAACGACATGTAGGCAATTGTAGCAAGCAACGCCAGATGACCCCAGTTTCTCTTGGGATCATTGACCTCAACCCGACGACTTCAGCAGCTGCTTCAGCGCGGCTGGAGCGTCCGTGATCAGCGGCGCGTGCTCTTTGGGAACGCCCCGCCGCAACCTCGTCGCCATCGAGCGGTAGCCCCCCTGCTGGTTCGTCGCCGCCGGATGCCGAGCTGGCTCGACCACGCAGCGCCCAAGGGCGGCGACGCGCTCGCCCTGCTCGAGCACCCCCTTCTCCACAACTTAGGGGCTTGTTCAAGACCCAGCCCTTGGAGCTGTCGCCCTACGTAGAGAGGATCGCCTCGAGCGGCGGCGTGGCATCCTAGACGATCCCGGTTCTGAAGCGCCCGTCCGTCACCAGCTCGACCTCGGCGATCCCCAGATCGACCAGCACCCGCTCGCCAGTCACGTCGCCCTCGAGCCCGATCTGCGGGCGTGAGGCTCGCTGGCAGATGACCCTCAGCGGATCAGCTGCCGAGCGTCACTGATCAGCACTGGCTCGGCTCCAGCGACGATGCGCACGCGAGTCGGGCGCTCGCGGTAGCCGACGACCCGGTCGTCGGGGGGATGGGGATCGGGCTCGCGGACGCAGCGCCCGAGCACCGCGACACGGCTCCCCTCCTCGAGCACATCCTCGGCGAAGCGCATCCCGGCGCTGGCGTCGATGGGACCGATGCCGCGCTCCTCGAGCAGCGCCAACACCACCTCCGGCACGACGAAGGAGAGCCCGCTGTTGGTCGCGGCGAGCTCGAGCTGCGCCCGCACGAGCTCGACGCAGGCACGCTCGCCATCCTGCTCGAGCCAGAAGCGCTCGTGCGCGCCACGCTCGTCGACCAGGACCTGCCAGGCCGCGTGATCGCCGACCCCCTGACTATGTTCGACGCGCAGCTCGTAGCTCACACCCTGACGACCGCTGATCGGCCCAACAAGCGGCTCCTCCTCGCTATCACGCTGTACACGACCGACGAGCTTGACCAGCGCGCCATCTCGGGCATCGGCGAGGGCCACGGCCCGAGCGCGGCGAAGCAGCCGACGGCGGCGGGAGCGTGGCGACATCAGGTAGCGCGCCAGACCGAGCGCCCCGACGGCGAGAGACCCTCCCGCGGCGAGAAGCACGATTAGATCGCCGGCGTTTTGCATCTGATGGGCGCTAACGGCTCTGGATCGCGACCCCCAGGCGGCGAAACTTGGCCGCCTTCGCCGCGTCCATCACCTTCACGACATCGCCATGGTAGGCCTTCTTGTCGGCGTGGATCAACACGCGGGCCTTGGGGCGCTCCTTCTGCAGCGCCTTCAGCCTCCGCAGCAACGAGTCGATCGCGACGGTCTTGTTCTCGAGCTCCACCTTGCCGTCGCGGCTGATCGAGATCCGCACGTCCTGCTGCTGAGACGTCGACGCCTTGCTCGACGCCTTGGGCAGCTCGACGCCTAGGTTCGGCGTGGTGATGAACGACGCCGTGAGCAGGAAGAACACCAGCAGCTGAAAGATGATGTCGATCAGCGGCGTGAGATCGAGCCCGACCCGCTCCTTCTGCGGGCGAAAGCCCCCGGAACGAAAGTTCATCGATCGTCCTCCTCGACCCGCTGCTCCTCGCCCTCTCCGTCGCCCTCGTCTGCGACCTTGCTGACCTTGCGGGCCTTTCTGGAGGCGCGGGCCTTGGTGGCGCCCTTGCCAGCTCCGCGAGCGTCGTCTTCGTCGTCGCCCTCTGAACCCTGTTGGACCGTCTGGGGTTGGGCTTGACGTCGGTCGGCACTCCCCGAGAGCATCTCGGCGAACTCGAGAGAGTCCTCCTCCATGTCGATCACCAGGGCGCTGACCCGGCCCTGCAGGTACCGATACCCGACGTAGGCGGGGATGGCGACGATGAGACCCGCCGCGGTGGTGATCATCGCGACCCAGATGCCGGCAGCGAGCTCGCCCGGGTTGACCCCTTGGCCGCGGCCAGCGAGCGCCTCGACGCGCTGAAAGGCGCTGATCAGACCGGTGACGGTGCCGAGCAGGCCCATCAATGGCTCGACGGCGGCGATCGTGCCGAGGAGGTCGACGTAGCGATCCATGTGGGCGACCTCGCGGCGCCCGACCTCGGTCACCGACTCTTTGATCACCTCACGGGGCTTGCCTTCATCCTTCAGCGCCGCGCCGACCACGGTAGCCAGCGCCGAGGTGTTCTCCTGGCAGAGCACCTCGGCCTCCGAGAGCTTGCCGGTCTTGACCAGCATGCGCACTCGGCGCCGGAACGCCGAAGGGGTGACCCGCTCGCGTCGCAGCGACCACAGCCGCTCGAGGAAGAGCGCCAGAGCGAACACCGACCCGAGCACGATCGGGTACATCACCGGGCCGCCCTTGACGAAGAGGAAATGGTAAATGTCGTACATGCGTTGCTGTTCCTCGGAGCCGGTCGAGACCGGTGTTGGAGCTACTTCGTCTTCGTTATCTTTGGCGCAGCCTTCTTCTTCATGGGCGCGGCCTTCTTCTTCATGGGCGCGGCCTTCTTCTTCATGGGCGCGGCCTTCTTCTTCATGGGCGCGGCCTTCTTCTTCATGGGCGCGACCTTCTTTGCGGTCGGCAAGGCACCCTTTGGCTTCGCCGGCGGCGTCTTGACCGCAGCGCCTTTGCTGGTGATCGGCTTGGTCACCGTTGGCTTCGGCGGCGTGGACGGCACGCCGAGCACTGTCGGCGCCCCCCAGGGCGGCAGCTTCCGCGTCGGACCCCCGATAATCGAGAGGCCTCCGGCGGTGAGCGCCCAGAGCTCACCGCTGGGTGCACGCCGCAGGTCGTAGACATCATCACTCGCCAGCCCTTGCTCCGTCGTGACGACCTTCAGCGAGCGCGCCTTGCCCTCACCACGCAGCTCGGCGACCCCTCGTGAGGTCGCCGCCACCAGCGTGTCGCCGACGTGGATCATGGCCCGCACCGTCTGGTTCAGCGGGGCCGGATAGTCGAAATGCCAATACGTCGGGCCACGGCGCCCTAAGCCGGCGTAGGTCCCCACCAGCACCTCCGGCTTGTCCTTCTTGGGCCGTGTCGTGCTGAGGGCATAGACGAGCTCGCTAGCCAGCCCCTCGTTTTCGGTGATTTGCACGATCTTCTGCCCGATGACGTGATAGATGCCGCTCCCTGTGGCCAGCCACAGGTCGCCCCCGTGAAAGCATACGTCCCGCAGGTCGTCGGGCAACGCCAAGCTACCCACCGGTCGATCGTCATCGGGGAGCATCGAGCTGCGGTGATACAGAGATGAGCCATCGCGGTTGATCACGACGATACCCCAAGCCCGCGCCTCGCCCTGCGCGTCGCGGTAGCCCAGGCCAATCCAGAACCCGCCCTTTGGGCCCCGGCGGATATAGCGAACAACCGGACCGCCATGGGGCACTCTCACCTCCACGGAGGTCATCACCGAAAAGCCCGAGGCGCTCAACTCGCTGATCACCAACGCCGTCGGAGCGTTGCCTCGCGTATGGATCGCCCACACATGGCCGCGGCCGTCGTCCATGAAGCCCTGCACTCGTGCCGACGGGTCGGGGCTCGGATAGGCTCGTCGGAACCCTCGGCCATCACCGAAGTACCCCTTGCCGTCGAAGGCGACGAAGCAGCCCTTCGCCGTGCAGCCGGTCTTCAGGCGCCTCGCGCTGCCGGTGAACGACTCGCTCCGATACCAACGCAGGCGCTTGCCGTCGAAGGACGCCACGCCCTGCCGCGCGGTACCCAAGAGCACGTGATCACCCCGGTCGAGCACCACGGTTGGCGCCGTTGGCATGACGCGCCGGACCACCGTGGCGTAGTAGTGGGGGATCGGATAGTCCCGAGGCGCTGTCGGCGAACGCTCACCCGAGAGCTCGAGGGCGGTGGCGGGCTTCTGGTCCTTCGCCGCCCGATGGATCTCAAGGACCCGTTTGCCCACCCCGACCAGCACCCGGCCGCCGATCTGGGTCAAGAAGCCGATCTCCACCGCGCGCGGCGGCCAGTAGGCCGTCCAATGCGTGCCGTCGTAGTAGGCCAAGAGGTCGCGCCCTTGGCCGTCAGCGCCGACGGCCAACACGCCGCCAGCCTTGGTGTAGGTGAGCGCTCGCACCCGCCGAATCGGCTGCCCGCTGTCCACTGCGTGGACCGTCAGCTGGCCTTTGGCGAACGCGTAGAGCCCTTCGCCATCGGTGCCGACCCACGCCCCGCGCCCGGCGCGGTTGTCTACGAGCAGGCTGATCTTCGCCCCTGGGAGCAGCCGCTTCCAGCGCCCCTTGGCGAGCAGAAAGAGGCCACCGGAGGCGCCAACCAACACCCCATCGCTTGTGGTGAGCACCGTCCGCGCCTCGCGCGGCGTCCCCTTGGGAACCGCACGCCAGCCAGTCCGATGTCGGTTGAAGAGACCCCGGTCGGTGACCACCCACAGCCCGCCGACGCCGCCGGATGCCGCGTGCACCCGACCAAAGGGGCGCTGGTCGGGGCCGACCACGACCTTCGGCTCGCGCTTGCCTTTCTCGTAGGCGCGCAAGCCAGTGGCGTCGCCCACGTAGACACGGCCGTTGAACTCGGCCAGCGCTGTGACCGGGTGGAGCTCGCTGAAGCTGATCACCTGTGGCTTCGGCGGCCCGCTCTCGCGAACACCGTTGGTCAGCTTGCCTACCCCTGTCTTCGCCGGGCAGGCGGCAAGGAGCCCGCCGGCGAGCAACACGGCGGACACCAAGACGAGTCGAGGGGATCGATGGGACGGGGACCGCGAGTGCAGCATCATCGGGCTAGGACCTCGTTATCTCGGGAGAACGGCTGTTCGTGGCCGAACAGTACTACGGGGGACCGGGATCGCAAGGCGTCGGACACTCGCGCCTCTCGTTTCAGCGCTATCGAGCGAGCAGCTCGCGCTGGTAGTACGGCCGATTCGCGCCGCTCAGAGTCGATTGGTGGTCTTGACAGGGCAGTGACAACTTGCTACTTCCATCGCCGCCGTAAGGGGCTGTAGCTCAGCTGGGAGAGCGCCTGACTGGCAGTCATGAGGTCGTGGGTTCGATCCCCATCAGCTCCACGAGACGCCCACTCGCGAGACCGCGGGTGGGCGTTTTTCTTTGGGGTGACCAAACGGCTGTAAATTAGTGTAACACTCCGAGATCCCATCGCCTCGCCCCCTTCGAAAAACGGCGGGACAGAGCGAGCGTCGCTTGAGTACAGAATCCAACAACGGCTGCGCCATCAAGGCGCCCCTATCCGAAGTAGGACGTCGGAGGTGACATGAGTAGCAAGCAGATCGGCACCGCGAAGCTGAGCTTTGAGGACAAAGAGTATGAGCTGCCCCTCGTCGAGGGCACCGAAGGCGAACGCGCCATAGACATCAGGCGGCTGCGCGCCGACACAGGCATGGTCACCTTGGATCCGGCGTACGGCAACACCGGATCATGCGAGAGCGGGATCACGTTCATCAATGGAGAGAAGGGGATCCTTCACTACCGCGGCTACCCCATCGAGGAGGTCGCGACGCGAGCGCGCTTCACCGAGGTCTGCTACCTGCTGATCTTCGGCAAGCGGCCCACCATCGAGGAACTCTCGGCGTTCCGACACCAGCTGACCTATCACACGCTGATCCACGAAGACATGAAGAAGTTCTTCGAGGGTTTCCCGCGCAATGGCCATCCGATGGCGATCATGGCGGCGATGTTCGTCTCCCTCTCGGCCTACTACCCAGACGAAAGCGACATCACCCTGAACATCATCCGCGCGCTGGCCAAGGCCAAGACGATCGCCGCCTTCTCCTACAAGAAATCGATCGGTCAGCCCTTCGTCTACCCACGCAACGATCTCAGCTGGCCGGCAAACTTCTTGCGCATGATGTTCGCCGTGCCCTCGGAGGAATACGAGGTCGACCCGGTCTTCGAGGATGCCTTCAACCTGTTGCTGATCCTCCACGCCGATCACGAGCAGAACTGCAGCACCTCCACGATGCGGATGGTGGGCAGCAGTGAGTCGAACCTCTTCGCCAGCCTCTCGGCGGCGATCTGCGCGCTCTGGGGCCCCCGCCACGGCGGGGCAAACCAAGCCGTGATCGAGATGCTGCACCGGATCCAGGCCGACGGCGGCGACTACAAGAGGTTTCTCGACCAGGTGAAAGACAAAGACAGCAACGTCAAGCTGATGGGCTTCGGCCACCGGGTCTACAAGAACTTCGACCCCCGTGCGCGGCTGCTCAAGCAGACCGCCGACAGGATCTTCGACAAGCTCGGGATCAACGACCCGCTCCTCGAGCTGGCCAAGAAGCTCGAGGAGGTCGCGTTGAACGATGAGTTCTTCGTCAGCCGACGGCTCTATCCCAACGTGGACTTCTACAGTGGCATCATCTACCGGGCGATGGGCATCCCAACCGAGATCTTCACCGTGATGTTCATCCTCGGCCGGCTCCCGGGCTGGATCGCCCATTGGATGGAGATGCGCGATGAGGGCAACTACCGGATCCACCGCCCGCGGCAGGTGTACACCGGCGAGATCGATCAGACCTTCGAGGATCGCAACACGAAGAACATGTAGCGCCTCTGGCCCTGGGCTCTCGGCTCTCGGTGGGCTCTCAGCTCTCGGTGGGCTCTCGGCTCTCGGTGGGCTCTCGGTGGGCTCTCGGCTCTCGGTGGGCCCTCGGCGCGGCACGCTCAGCGCTTCAGACGCAGCACGCCACAGCTGCAACCCACCGCCAGCACCTCGCTCGCGTTCCCTCCCACCGCCAACAGACACGCCGCCGGAGAGCGGTGGAGGCGCCACGTCTCGCCGTCGTAGTGGATCACGTTGCCCCCCCGAGACACGGCGTAGAGGTCGCGGGGTGAGCGGCCCCAGACGCCAATCAATGTCTGCGCCAGCGGCGTGCGCTCGGCGCGCCACCGCCCCCCCCGACGGCGGAGCACGAGCCCGCCCTCGCCCACGGCCACCGCCTCACGCTCCTTGGCGTCGGCCCACACGGCGTAGAGGTTGTTCATCCTCCCGCTGCTCTCGCGTCGCCAGACCCCTCGACGACGCGCCATGATCACCCCTCGGTCGCCGACGACGATGGGCGACCGGCAGCCCGCGAGCCCTCGCAGGCGCTGCCCGGCTGGCACACGTTCGCCGCGCACCGAGGCCACGCCGTCAGCCTCCTCGATGCGCAGCATCGTCCCCCTGGTGCCGGAGGCATAGATCGTCGTTCCGCAGCGCTGCACGGCGAGCAGGTCCTCCGCCGTGTTGCTCTTGATCCGTCGGTAGGCCTTGCCGTCGCCGATGACGATCAGCCCCCGATGCCCCACGGCCACCAGCGACCGGCCATCGGCGCTCCATAGGGCGCGATAGATGCCACGGATCGGCAGCACGGTCGCGCTCCAGCGCCCCCCTGCGCGTGTCAGCAGCTTCCCCCGCAAGCCCAAGGCGATGCCCTGCCCAGGCGCTGCGGACGCCACCCCGACCAGCGACTCCATCGATCCGCCGGCCTCGAGCTCCCAGCGCCGACCGCGCCGTCGGAGGATCGTGCCTCCCTGGCCGACGGCCCAGATCCCTCCCCCTCCACCGCGGACGTCGTGGAGGGTCGCGATCGTGCCAGAGCGCTCCTTCGCCCACTCCCCCAGCGGCCGCCGCGCGGGGCTGCGGAGGATGGTGCCCCCCTTCCCGACCGCCCAGGCGGTCTTCGGCCCGGTCCCCCATACCGCGCCCAGGTCAGCCATCCCTTGCACGCTCTCTTTGGCCTTGACGCCGTCGAAGAAGATCACCGTCCGCCGGTCGCCAGCGACGAGCACGTGGTCCTTGCTCGAGCCCCAGACCCCGCGGAGGTGCTCGTAGGCGTCAGAAGAGAAGCCTCGCCAGCTCTTGCCGTCGTAGGCCAGCATCGTGCCCTCCCCGCCCACGGCGAAGACGTGGCGCCCGTCGGCGCCCCAGACGCCATGTAGAGAGACCTTCGTCGGCTGCTCGCGGCGAAAGGCGCCCTTGGCGTAGTGCAGCACGACGCCTCCATCACCAACGGCGATCAAGGTGTTGCCATCGGGAGACCAGGCGCCATGAAGATCCGCGTTCTGCGGGGCTGGCGAGCGCAGCAGCCGCCACCCCGCGGAGCCGCGGCGTAGCACAACGCCCCCCTCACCGACGACGAAGATCGCGTTCGCGTCCCGCGCCGCGATCGCGCGCAGGTTCCAGCGGGTCAGCGGCCTGAGGACCCGCCAGCGGCGCTCCCGTCGGCGGCGCTCGAGGATCGTGCCGGCCGCGCCCACGATCACCCCCAGCCCCTTGGGCCCGACCCAGACCGCCTGGAGGTCGTTGGCCTGCGGTGAAGGGCTCTCCCAGCGCCAAGTCGCCGCTTGCCGCGGCGCGTCGGGGCCGACGGCGAGCAGGCGCTTGGCGATCAGGGCGAGCTCGCGACAGCGCTGGTTCCCGCGGTGCCTCGGTCTCACTCGCGCCAGCTCGGCGCAGGCACGCGAGACGTGGTACCAGCGCCGGTCGCGGTAGGCCTGCTCGGCGACGGCGAGCTGGGCCAGGGCCGCGGCGTCGCCGCTGGGGAAGCGCCTCCAGAGCGCCTCGAGGAAGAGCTTGCTGCGCGCCTCCGCTCCGCGACGCAGATAGTGCTGTGCCGCGCCAAGGAGCGTGGTCTGCAGCTCGAAGGCCCGCAGCTTGCCCTTGAGCACGATGATCCGCTCGACCCTATGCCAGGCCTCCGCCGCCTGCTTGGGGCGGCGAGCGCGCTGCTGCACCAAGGCCAAGAGCACGCGCGCCTCGAGGTGATCGGGCTCGGTCCTGAGCACGGCGGCCAGCTCGCGGAGCGCCTCGTTGGGCTGCTTGGCCAACCAGGCGCGCTCGGCACGCCGGAGCTTCGGCCCCGCCCCTTCCGGAGGCAGAAGGGAGGCCGGCAGGCTCGCCGACGGGGGCGGTATGCGCTTGGCGAGTCGCCGCCGCTGCGCGGGCGGGCAGCCGATCAGCGCCACCGTGACGACCGCCAGCAGACCTGCTTTCGCGAAAGGCCCCAGCCCCACGCTCACTTGCCCCCCTTGCGCGCCTTCTTGGCCTTCCGCCCCGCCTTCTTGGGCTTCCACCCCGCCTTCTTGGCCTTCCGGGTTCTCCTGCTCTTCTTCGCGCCAGAGCCGGCCGGAGCGATCACGACCTCGCGCTGCAGCGCGCGCTCGATGGCCATCACCCGGCCACGAAAGGTCTCGTAGGCCGCGGCCGCGATCTCCGGGCAGCTGCGGATCGCGCGCTGCTGGTAGCGGAGCGCGTTGCTCTGCTGCTCGTAGCGCCAACGCCCAAAGACCTGCAGGCAGCGCCCCTTGACCTCGAAGTCCGCCGGCTTGGCGCGAAGCGACGCGCGGGCTGGCAGCTGCAGCACCAGCTCGGCTTTGTTGGAGGTTGGTGGGCCGAAGAACACCGGGTGGCGACGCTCGGTCCAGCGCGCGAGCATCGAAAAAGAGAAGAGCTTGGGCAGCCGTAGCCGCAGAGTGCCCTCCTCCTTGCGGGCGGCGTCGGCATAGCGCGCCTTGACTTGTATCACCAGCGGCTTGAGCACGGTACGCAGGTTTTGAGCCTGCACCCCCTGCAGCGTTGCCCCAGCGAAGCTCCGATGAACCAGGGATTGGGCGTACTGGCGCATGATCTGCTGGTTGGCCAGCGGCTTGCGGAGGATCCCCGCCTGATGGCCCTGCAAACGCAAGGTCAGCGTCCCCCGCGCCGCCCCGGTGGAGTCGAGCTTCAACGCAAAGGCGATCGCCGAGCGGTTCTTCGCGGGGGCCTGGTAGGGCACGTCGACCAGGCGGTGGCCGCCAGGAAAGAGCACCAGCGCGGTGGTGCCCTGCACGTCGCCCCGCAGGGTTTCGATGTCGAGGTTTTCGGCGGTGGCGTCGAGGAAGCGCGCCGCCGCGAGGCCAGGCTGCTTGGGCAGGTAGACCGCCGCGTGGTTGAACTGCTGCGAAGGGACGTTGCCGTGGACCCGACCCAGGCGGCGCGTGCGGATCAAGGCGAACTGGGCCTTGATGCCGAGGGCGCGCAGCATGGCGATGATCAGCACCGATTTATCCTTGCAATCCCCGTAGCCGCGGGCCAGCACCACCGACGCCGCGTGAGGCTTCACCCCGGCGATGAAGGTCTCGTAGTCTTGCTGGTAGCGCACCTCGCCGAGGGCGTGCGCGTAGACTCGACGGACCTTCTCTTCGACGGTCTTGGCCCCTCGGGAGATCGCCGCGAGTGTGCGCCGAAGCTCTGGGGTCATCTCGAAGACCTCGCTGGTCAGACTGCGTCCCCAAGAGGAGAAGTAGCTCCAGCTCGGCACGGTGCTCAGCGTCACGGAGGCGAGCAGGTCGCGGGTCGGCAGCGACCGCGCCTCCGGCCGCAGCGGAGGGACGTCGCGAGCCGCGAAGGTGTGGACGGTCACAGCGTCGCGCTTGTCGACGCGATGCGTCACCTCGCCCTGCAGCGCGACGTTGAGCTTGCGCCCGGCGGGGATCGCCAGGGCCCAGCGGGCCTGCCGCACCTGCCCCAGGGGGTGCTGAAAATACCAGCTGGTGGCCAGATGCTGGCGAAGATAGCCCCGGGGGTGGCGGATGTGTCGGTACTGCAGCACGGCCACCGAGCCCTCGGCGATCTTGGGGTAGCGGACCCGTCGTCCGTGCATCGAGGTCACCTCGTGGCGACGTTCATGCCGATCGATCATGTAGGCGTCGAGCACCTTGACCAGCCCGCTGCTCGGCAGCCGCACCTGGCCGAGGCTGTCTCGCCCGGCCCGATCGACCGCCATCCGCACCAAGGTGACGACGCGCTTCAGCGTCCCGTCGGGCATCAGCCGAGCGGCCTCGTCGTCCATCAGCCAGATCACCGAGGCGCCAGGCTTGGGGCGGATCTGGCGGGAGGCGCGGATCGCCGCGATGATCGCCGGGGGGCCGGGGCGCAGGCGCTCGAGCTCCGCGTCTCGCTCTGGGGCGAGGCGCTCGATGCGATCCCAGAGGCTCGAGTCGTGGGGATCGAGATCGAGGGCCCGTCGCCAGGCCCTGATGGCGACCTTGGTCCGCCCACCCTCGTAGTGAAGCAATCCAATCTGACGATGTGGGCGCCCCCAGGCCGGCACCAGCCGAGCGACCTCGGCGTAGGTCTTCAGCGCCTTGGCGGCCTGGCCGCATTGCCCCTCCATCGCGCCAGAGCGCATCCGCACCCAGCGCGCGTCGGGGTGGCGCTTCAGCGTCCCCCGCTGGATCGAGAGCGCCCTCCCGCAGCGCCCGCGGTTGAACTCGGCGCGCGCCAAGCGGGCGCGATACCCTCGGGAGGCAGGCCGCAAGGAGACCGCCTTGCGAAGCTGTCGCAGCGCCGCGCGGGGTCGACGGAGGCTGGTGAGGCAGCTCGCCCAGAGCCCCCGTGGCCAGGCCCACGCTGGGCGAGCTGTGGCGACCGTGCGCGCCAGACGACAACGGTCGAGCTGCCAGCCTTTCGAGGCCAGCACGCCGTCGTAGGCCCGCAGCCAGGCCTCGCGACGCACGTCGATCGTCGCACCTCGCTTGCCCAGGGCGCGGTCCAGCGCCCGAAGCGACCGATCGAGCTGGCCCCGGCGCCGGAGGATCTGGGCTCGCTCGATCAGAAAGCGGCGCTGGTAGGGTGCGGGCAGGCGTAGACCGACGAACACGCGCCGCGCCGCCGCCTGGTTCTGGCCCTCCCGACGGTGAAGCCACGCCGCGCGCAGCAGCGCCAACGGGTCACGAGGCCAGCGCAGCATGTGACGACGCAGCTGCGCCAACGCCAGCTGACGCAGACCGCGCCGCGCCAGAGCGACGGCGCCCCAGTAGGAGCGATGCGCCGCGCCGAGATCGCGCTTGCCCACCGCGCCGCTGCCCAGCACGTCGAGCTCCACGTCAACACCGACCTGGTAGCGCAGCGGCGGTCTCCTATCCCTGGTGTATTTCTGAAGCTCCAGCGACTGCTCCAGCGACAGCGGCGCCCCGCTCGAGTCGGAGAGGGCGATCCCGACGCGCCAGCGGCCATTGTTCTGGCAGGACTTGACCAGCAGCTTGTTGTACCCCGGCGCGAGCTCGACCAACACCCTCAGCGGACGGTCCATGGCGCCGCGGAGCTGACGCGTCGCCAGGACGTTGCGGTCGTTGAGCCAGATCTTGATGGGATCGGTGCTGCGGACCACCAGCACGACCTTCCTCGCCTCGGAGCTCTTCAGGAAGCTCAGCAGGTAGGCGATATTCGAAGAGAAGGGGTAGAAGTAGTCGTCGAGCCGCATCACCGCACCAGCGCCGCGACGCGCGATCACGCGCCAGCTCGCGCGCCCTCGAGAGGTTGGGTAGCTCTGATCGAAGCGGACCTCGCGCTCTGGACCGTAAGGCGTGTCGTAGCCGCCCCCCTGATCGTTATCGAAGCCCGCGATCGCGCGGAAGCGCCGCAGGCCGTAGGTGGCCGCGCTGAGCTCGCGGACCCGCTGACGCCGATCGAGAGCCAGCTCGAGGTCGAGCGCCGCTCGCGTCGCCGCGCTCCGCGCCCACGGATCCGGATGCTTCGCGATCACGTCGGCGAGCAGCGAGGCGAGCTGCTTGCGCTGACCGCGCCCCATAGACCACGCGGGGAGCTCGGCGAGGTGAAGCGCCCAGCGGACACTCCGCGCGTCGGCCAGGGCCGCCAGCCAATGCTTGCGGGCTCGTGGGCCATCATCTTCGAGCATCGCGAGCTCGGCCAGGAGCGCGTGAGCATCGGCCAGCTGCCCGTCGATGGCGAGCGCCTTTTTTGCGGTCTCGGCGGCTCGCAGGGGCTTGCCTCGCCTGAGGTCCCGCTCGGCCTCTACCACGAGCCGCCAGGCCTCGGTCGTGGCTGGCGGTGAGGTGATAAGCTTCGGTCCGCGTGCGGTGGCGCAGGCCGCGAGCAACGCGACGGTGGTCGACAAGAGACAGATCCGGATCGGCATGCGCGCTCCTTTGAAGACTGCGGTCCAGCGCTGGCTCGAACCTATCGCGCCGTCGTCCGCGCCGCGCATCATAGCGAGATCCAGAAGCGTTTTCAGGAAGAACGCGCCTTGGCCCAGAAGGACTATCGAAGGCTTGCGTCGGGCGTTTCGTGATTCTAAGATGAGCAGGTCCCGATATCGGGGCGACGTACGATAGACGAATGACGACTCAAGAGCACCGCTACAGACTTCTTCCATCGCCCGTCACAGCACTGCCGGCCGCCTTCTCTCCCTCAGAGAGCCCGCCGTACCGCCCGTATGGCTCGTTTGCCCGTATGGCTCGTTTCTTCGGCTACGAGAGCGGCGCGGCAGCTCAGCACCCGGCTCGGTCCCGAATGTGTGGGGAAGCTCTCAACGCTCTGCGTTCGTTTGATTATGGCTTGGAGAATGACTATGCTCCGCAGGATTGGTGTGGCACTAGGGCTGATCGCCACGTTCGGTTTGGGGTCGCTCGCGTGCGGCGACGACGACCCGCCGGCTGTCAAGGATATGTCGATCATCGAGGCGGGGGTCGACGGATCGATCCGCCTCGATGGAGACACCAAGAAGGACACTTTCAAGTGGCCGGACGTTGGCAGCCGTGATGGTCAGGTCGGCGACCTTTGGCCGACGGGCGATCTCTACTCGGGCACCTCCTTTGGCTGCACCACCAACGCCGATTGCTTTGGCCTGACGTGTTGCGCCACCCCCTGGGGCGTGAAGATCTGCTCCAAGACCTGCAACTGAGGTCATCCCCACCTTTTTTCTTCGGTGAGGCGAAAGTTCACGCTTCACGACGGTCGCCTCAGCTGCGCCATCCAGACGTCTGACCGACAGATACGCCATGCCTGACACACGTTCGTGGTGGGTAGCGCTCTCGGTGTGCCCTGACGGTGTCACGCTTGTTCCCCTCAACTCGCCTCAATAACAGCGAACGAGCGTCGATGGGTGGAGATGACGGTAGGTGTGAGCGCTTGGCTCGCCCCGACCAAAGGGAGAATCGCGATGACGCGCAGGCCCTGCATACTCCTGGTCGACGACGAACCGTTGATCCTCTCGTCGTATCGGCGTGCCCTCCGCGCCCTGGATGCGACCGTGTTGCTCGCAGAGGACCCGCTCCACGCGCTCGAGCTCTGCGAGGGCAACGAGGTCGACGTGATCGTCGCTGACTACCGGATGCCCCTCATGAACGGCGATGAGCTGCTCGAGCGGGTCCGCGCCCGGTGGCCCCAGACCGTTCGCCTCCTGGTCACCGCCCACACCGACGTGAACATGATCGAGGAGGTGGTTCGGCGCGGTGAGGTCTACCGCTTCTTGACCAAGCCCTGCGACACCCTGAAGTTCCGCGAAGCGGTCGCCGCGGCGATCGAGCAGCACGTGCGCCTCGACCAACGTGAGCAGGAGTATCGCAAGCGCGAACTCGACCTTCACAGCTACCGCCACCTCTTCGAGAGCGCCCCTGACGCGATGATGTTCGCCGACCTCGATGGCAACATCGTGCGGGTCAACGAGGCCTACGTCCGGGCTCACGGCGAAGACAAGCGTGACGCGCTACGCAACCGCCCGACGTTGGTCAGCGGGCTCTCCCAGGACCGCGAGATCTGGCAGGCGATGCAGGAGGGCTTGGCCGGAGAAGGGCATTGGTCGGGGGAGATCAACCGCTGTGGCTACACCGCTCTGCTCGCGGTTTCGCGGATCGACGACGATGGCAAGCCCTACGCCTACGCCGCCGTCGAGAAGGACATCAGCGAGCGTCGACGCTTGGAGGAGCAGGTCCGCGCCGCGCAGTACGAGGTGATCCTGGCGACCGCCAAGCTGGCGGAGTATCGCGATCCGGAGACCGGTGCTCACCTCGAACGGATGCGCCGC
>PDWJ01001177.1_pt1 | contig 33427 bp, 26 predicted proteins | sample 1430881 | NCBI WGS metagenome assembly PDWJ01 (sample SAMN01162460, study PRJNA174530) | Oral metagenome, whole genome shotgun sequencing project. | biome: Marine environment; feature: Marine mammal; material: Swab sample of the gingival sulcus; isolation source: swab sample of gingival sulcus...
AAGCCAAATAATGAAAAACAATATTCATACGATTATTGCTGGAATTTCTTTACCAAACGAGGCAAGCGTAAAATTACACGAAAAATTAGGATTTCAAAAAGTAGGACAATTTAAAGAAGTTGGATATAAATTTGAAAAGTGGATTGATGTTGGATATTGGCAACTAAAAGTCAATTAAAGAATAAAAAAATAACGAACGTACAACACGGTGTGTAAGCAATTATGACAACCAAACAAACCCCATTCAATCAAAACCTATACAGTGGGCGAGATGAACCCTTTGAAAGTGATAGAGCGTGTTACTGGCACGAATTAATGCGAGCCTATGACACACAAAAAATCGGTTTAGTCGGTTTTGCTTGCGACCAAGGCGTACGCCGTAACCAAGGGCGAGTGGGTGCAAAAGATGCCCCTGATATTATTCGCCAGTCTTTTGGTAAATTGCCTTGTTCAGTGGCATTATTAGACACTTTCGGCACCGATAGACAAGGCGAACTCGCTACCCTTATCGGTGATATGGGTAATATTGAATGCCTTGATAATCAGCAACTCGTTGAAAACACACTCGAAGAAACCCAACAAGCCTATGCCGATAACATTACCAAAATTCTTAATCAAGGGGGATTGGCTATCGGTATCGGTGGCGGACATTCCATTGCTTATGCAAGTTTTTTAGGTTTATATCAAAATCTCAAACATCAAGGGCAGGAAAATAAAAAAATAGGCATTATTAACTTTGACGCCCATTTAGATATTCGTCAATCCGATGTTGCCACCTCTGGCACACCGTTTCGCCAAATTGCCGAGCAGTTGCACACCGATAACCAACCGTTTCATTATTTGTGTATCGGTGTCAGTGAATTTAGCAATACCGTCGCACTCTTTGACCGAGCCGAACAGCTAGGTGTAGAAATGATTTTTGATAATGACTGCTACCGACAGCCGTTTACACAACTTGCTGAAAAAATTCAAACCTTTGTTGATCAGGTTGATATATTGTATGTCACCATAGATATGGATTGCTTTGTCGCAGGGCTTGTTCCTGCCGTCAGTGCCACCGCCGCCAAGGGATTAACCCTTGATTTTGTCGAGCGTTGTCTTGAACTCATTATCGCAAGTGGCAAAGTGAAAGTTGCTGACCTTGCTGAAATTAATCCGACCTATGATATTGACGGCATTAGTTGTAAAGTGGCAGGGCGATTGTTAGCAGGAATAAGCAATCAGTATTTGACGATGAACACACCAAAAATATAGGGGAATAAAAAATGACCGAAAACCCATTACCACAACAATTAGACACACTGATTATTAACGCGAATATTGCGACTTTTAGTGAAGATTTTGGTTATCGTCCAAACACTGATAGCCACAATGAATATGGCACGCTAAAAAATTCAGCTATTGGTATCAAAGACGGTAAAATCGTATGGATAGGCGATAGTAAAGTCGCTGAAAAATATCATAATGCTAATACGCAAATTACCGATATTCAAGACAAATGGATAACCGCAGGGCTGATTGATTGTCACACGCATTTGGTTTATGCAGGTAATCGTAGTAATGAATTTGAGGCACGCTTAAATGGTGCAAGCTATACTGATATTGCCCAAGCAGGTGGCGGAATTTTATCCACTGTCAAAGCCACTCGTGAGGCTGATGATGAAGAACTTTATCGCCAAAGTGAAAAACGCTTAAAAGCCTTGATTAGTGAGGGCGTAACAAGCATTGAAATTAAATCAGGTTATGGGCTAGATTTCGCTAGCGAAGAAAAAATGCTCCGAGTAGCAAAAAAATTAGGCGAAGATTACGGCATTACCGTTAAAAAAACCTACCTTGCCGCCCACGCCCTACCCCCTGAGTACAAAGATAACGCCGATGCCTATATTGAAAAAGTTTGTGAGTGGCTACCGATATTACATCAACAGGGTTTAGTTGATGCGGTGGACGGTTTTATTGAAGAAATCGCCTTTGATTTAGCACAAATTACCAAAGTATTTGATACGGCACAATCATTGGGTATACCTGTCAAATTACACTCTGAACAGCTAACCGATATGGGCGGTAGTGAATTAGTGGCGAAATACAAAGGTTTATCAAGCGACCACCTCGAACAACTGGGCGAAAATGCCATTCAACAAATGGCAAAAAGCGATACCGTTGCCGTCTTATTACCGGGGGCATTTTACACGCTACGAGATGAAACCGTGCCACCGATAGACTTATTACGCAAACATCAAGTCGATATGGCAGTTTCCACCGATTGCAACCCAGGCACATCGCCTGTCACTTCGTTATTATTGATGATGAATATGGCGTGTACTTTATTTTATTTAACGCCCGAAGAGGCACTGGCTGGGATAACACGCAACGCTGCCAAAGCACTGGGGCTAACCAACAAGGGACAAATCGCTATCGGTAAAGACGCTGACTTATTAGTATGGGATATCGAACGCCCTGCCGATTTAAGTTATTTAGTGGGACTTAATCCACTGCAACAAGTGATGATTAATGGTGTTTAAAAGCTTTAATTTTTGTTTAATTTTTTTATAACGGCGTCACATTGATTTATGAGTGGTAAATCAACCATTATGCCATTAATGGCAAAAGTTGCTTCTTTTGTTTTTGTATAATGGTTGATGACTTTTTTTGCAAAACTGATATCTATTTTACTGGTTATAAACGCCTCGTTTATGCTATCAAGCTGATTAGGGTGAATTGCAAGCATGCCAGAAAAACCTAAGTCTGAAACATAGTTAGCCATTTTAGTTAGTCCTTTTTCATCCTTAAAATCAGCATAAATGCTCTCAATTGGTGGGCTTAATCCACTGGCTTTACTTGCCAATAACAGTTGATACCTTAGATGGTTGATAAAATCTTTTTGTGCTTGTGAATTTAAGCTTAAGTTTAGTTCATTACAAATATCTAAGGTACCATAACTAATGGCATGTAAGCCTTTTATATAAGCTTTACTTACAATAGCTTTTAGCATATAAATTGCGTGTGCTGTTTCTAATTGAGCGATGATAGGCAGCTTTGTGGTGTTGTGAACATATTCAATAGTTTCACCATTTTCTACTTTTGGCAGTACAATACCTAAAAGATGTTGTTTTAATTGCTGGCAAAGTAATAAATCTTGTTTAAAGTCTGATGTATCATCATTTTGTTTACCGCCAATGTTATTGATTCTTATCCAAACAGGCTTATTAATTTTAGTTGTTTGTTGTGCAAAAAAGGCTTGCAAGTTTTTTCTTGCGATTGTTTTTTCTGCATTGCTGACAGCATCTTCTAAATCAATGATTATTGCATCGGCATCACTACTAAGTGCTTTACTGATTCTGTCTATACGGTTTGCAGGTACGAATAGGTATGAGCGAGATGTAAATAAGTTAGAGGTATTGTCCATAATGATGCTCCAAAGTGATGATGATTGATGTGAGATAAATTGAACATTGTATCAGTATTGGGTTATCTAATTGTTAAAACATATCGTCAACTTAAATAGTAGCAAGATTTTTAAGAGTAAAATACCTATTAATCACACTTTTATCACTATTTCTTATCTCCATTTAAGCTATAATATCCGTTCAGGTAGCTCAGTCTATTGGTACGATTAATCAAATAAAGGCAAAATAAAATATCTTTGCTGGTTTACGTTTAGTGCTTTTGTATTGATCTTAGCTATAAGCAATTTTTTAATAAAATTTAATTAACTCGATTATGACATCATCACAACCTCAATCTCAAACTCTTTCAAACACTTTTGCCGTTGGACAACGCTATTTATCAGACACCGAAGCCGAACTTGGGTTGGGTGTGGTGATAGATATAGAAGAACGCTGTGTACATGTTTTGTTTCCTCAAAGTGAAGAAACCAGAGTATATGCCCAAAATTCTGCACCATTATCTCGTGTTGTTTTTAAGGCAGGCGACTGCGTGACAGATCAGGACGGCAATACCTATAAAGTTACTGCAACCGATGAGCTAATGGGGGTGCTTAAATACCAAGTAGAAGATAGTGATGGTATTGCTAAGTCTATTATGGAAACACGTTTGGCGACAAACATCACCCTTGCTAAACCGCTAGAAAGATTAATGGCGGGGCAAATTGAGAGAAGTGATTGGTATGATTTACGCCAAGATATTTTGCGTATGCAAGCGGCAATTGATGCACATCCTTTAAAAGGGTTAATGGGAGCAAGAGTTGATATCATTGAGCATCAACTCTACATTGCCCATGAGGTTGGCAAACGTATTGCTCCTCGTGTTTTGTTGGCGGATGAAGTTGGGCTTGGCAAAACCATAGAAGCGGGTTTGGTTATCCATCAACAACTGCTGACAGGTAAAGCTGAGCGTGTGCTGATTTTGGTGCCAGATAGCTTGCAATATCAATGGATGATTGAAATGCGTCGTCGTTTTAATCTTGAATTTTCTTTATTTGATTTAGTACGTACAGCTGCAATTAAAGAACATAACCCAGAGCAAAATGTATTTTTAACCGAGCAATGTATTATTGCCAGTTTGGATTTGCTACTAGATCACCATGATTTATATGAGCAAGCTATGGAAGCTGGTTTTGACTTGTTGGTTGTAGATGAGGCGCATCATTTACATTGGGACGCAGAACATGGTGGCAATGAAAAGTATGATTTGGTTGCCGACTTTGCCGATGAGACAGCTGGGGTTTTACTTTTAACAGCAACCCCAGAGCAATTGGGCGTAGAAAGCCATTTTGCTCGCCTACGTTTGTTAGATCCAGACCGTTTTGATGATTTAGACGACTTTATTGCCAGCTCGGATGCTTTTGCACAAACGGCAATGGTGGCGACTGTGTTAATGGATGAAAAACCATTAAATGATGCGCAAATAGGTGCATTGGCTGGTTTATTGGGAATGCAGCAAGAACAACTGAGCAATATTAATAGCGATGCAAAACTGCGTCAGCATGTCTTAAACGATTTGTTAGACAGGCATGGCACAGGGCGTGTGTTGTTCCGTAATACCCGTGAAAGTGTGCAAGGCTTTTATGGGCGTTGTTGCCAAGCTTATCCTTTGGCATTACCAGAGCAATGGAAAGGCAGCTATCAAACCTGTGGTAAGCTAAAAGAGCAATTGTGGGGCGAAGAAAACCAGCCTGATGGCAGTTGGTTGCAAGATGACCCTCGTGTGCCTTGGTTAATAGATATTTTAAAAACTGAGTTAAAGCAAAATAAAGTTTTATTGATTGCACGCAGTGGTGCAACGGTAGAAAGTTTAGAAGCGGTACTACGCTTGCATGCAGGCATTAAAACGGCTGTGTTTACCGAGCAAATGACCTTATTAGAGCGAGACCAGGCATCGGCTTATTTTGCCGATGAAGAAGGAGCACAAATTTTGTTATGTTCTGAAATTGGCTCAGAAGGACGTAATTTTCAATTTGCCAGCCACTTAATTTTGTTTGATTTGCCTGCCAATCCAGATACGTTGGAACAACGCATTGGTCGCCTTGATCGGATTGGACAAAGCCAACAAATTACCTTACATGTGCCTTATGTTTCTGGCACCGCACAAGAAAGATTGTTCCAATGGTATCACGGTGCATTAAATATTTTTAATCAAATTTCTCCAACAGCACAAAATGTGCAAGAGCAATTTATTATGGAGCTAAAACCATTGCTAGAAGGTAGTGGCTTTAAAGGCAGCGATAGTTTGGATAACAGCTCAAAACTCCAACAAGCATTAACAGGTTTGGTAGATGCAGGTACAAATACTCGTTTGTTATTAGAGGCGGAGTTGCAAAAAGGGCGAGATCGCTTGCTAGAATATAACTCTTGCCGACCACGTGTGGCAGGGCGTATTGCCAGTGCAATGAAGGAATTTGATGAACACAATGTATTGCCAGCCTTTTTTGAACGGTTTTTAGATATCGCAAATATTGACTATAGTGAGCAACGTGATGGTACTTGGGTTATTCATCCACCTGAATCAAATAAACACAGCGATTTTGATAGCTTGCCCATTAGCGAAGAGGGCATGACTTTAACCTTTGACCGCCGTCAAGCGTTAAACCGTGAAGATATTGCTTATCTTACGCATGAGCATCCATTAATGCAATCGGTCTATGAAATGGCAAGCAGTGGTACATTTGGCAATACCGCTGTGGTGATGCTAAAAAGCAATGCAATACCAGAGGGTATGGTAATGGTGGAAGCAAACTATCGAGTGTGTGCGGTTGCACCTAAAATGCTTAATTTGTCTGCTGTTTTACCCATGCAAAATATTCGTGTGTTTATTAGTGAACAAGGGCAAGATTTATCAGAACGAATAAGCAGCGAGATGATTGCCCCATATATTACTCATTTAGACAAACATCGTGCAAGACAAGTGGTTAAAATGCGAGCTGTGTCAATAGAAGAACGTTATCACGACAGTGAGCAACTTGCAAAAGCAAAATTGGTTGCCATTGGAGAGCAAGCAAAACAACGTTTTAGTTTGCAATGGCAACGTGAGATTGAGCGTTTACGTCATTTGCAAGCTATAAACCCAAATGTGCGAACAAGCGAGATTGAACGTTTAGAGGCTTTAAAAGCACAAGGTGAGCAAGCGTTAGAAAACTTGTCATTGGTTCCTGATAGCATTCGGATATTAGTGGCGGTTAAGCCGTAGGTTTTAAGAGCAAACAATTTTTTTGTAGGTTGGGTGGAGAAGTCGACACCCAACCTTTTTTATTTTAATTAGTATCTTTGTGTTCTTCGGGTAATTTTAGTAATTGCCATGCTTCAATAGATAAAGCATTTGCAATTTTCTCAATATTGCTAAGTGATACGTTCCAGCGGCATCGCTCAACTGCAGAGACGTAAGTCCTATCCAACTCACATTCGTGAGCTAAAGTTTCTTGAGACCAACCTTTTTCTATTCGTAACACCTTAATGTTATAAGATAAAACGGCACGTAAATCGTGCTTATGCGGTAATTGACTTGGTTTTTTTAGAGGTGCTGACATATTGACATTAATATGCCAAAATGATAAATTTACATCTACGGAGTATGCTTCACGTATTGCGAAAAATAAATTAATTATGACGGAGTTTTTTATGAAAAAACTATTTAAAAAGGTATTGCCGATTTTGCTTACTGGCGTTATATTGAGTTCTATATCCACAATTTCTTCTGCAAATTCGGATTGTTATGGAAGTAGTAGTTATTACACATGTTATGATTACAATAGTGGGAATACTTATGATATAAGTAAAATAGGCAATACTACGTATTTGGAGGGATATAATTCAAGTACTGGTAGTAGATGGAGCCAGGAGTCTACAACAATTGGTAATACAGTTTATCACGATGGTACGAGAGCTGATGGTTCTAGCTGGAGTACCACTTGTAATTCGTATGGTTGTTATTAATTATGCCTTTGTGGATATTTTCCTTAAATTGAACAACTTGTAAATCACCATTTAATATGCGCATGTCGTATGTAATAACATTAAGCTGTATTGGTAATTAGATTTATAGAACAAAGATTTGTGTTAATTAAACGTTTAGTATAAAAAAGGACGCCTAGCGTCCTTTTTTAATGCCGAATGAGCTAACTAACTATTTATCCTCCAAATTTTTAACAGGTGCTTTTAAATTCATGATTAACGCAACAATGTTTTGTCTTGACCTTTAATGTTAATTGCACCATTGTCACCATCAATATGAACCGTTGTGTTACCACTTTCATCATTTAGGTTAATAGTATTATCGCTCATAGTCTTTCCTTAGATTGTTAAATTAATTGATTGGATGCTTACCATTAGAAAATTTATATAGTACCGCTATAAGTATGATGTAGATGAATGACAAAACTATTAAACAGATGTATGATTAAGGTAAATAGATGTTAATAATCATTTAATATATAGATATGACCCCAGCCATCACCCTTGCCAAACAAAAAAAACTAGATTACAAAATCCATGAATACACGCATGATGCAGCTGCTGCATCATACGGGTTAGAGGCGGCAGAAAAGCTTGGTATACCATCTACGCAAGTGTTTAAAACACTCGTGGTTACTGACGACAAAGGTAAACTGGCGGTTGCCATCTTACCAGTGAATAAAAAACTAAATTTAAAAAAAATTGCCAAAGCGATAGGTGCAAAAAAAACAAACATGGCAGACCCTCAATTAGTAGAAAAAAATACAGGCTATGTATTGGGTGGTGTTAGCCCCTTAGGGCAAAAAAAGCGGTTAACAACCGTTATTCATACATCAGCTAAGATACAAAAAACGATTTATGTGAGTGCTGGTAAACGAGGGTTAGAGATAGAACTGCCACCAATGCAGCTTGTGGAAGTATTATCGGCAAAGTTTGCCGATGTGGTACAACAATAAAAAAGGATAATAAAAAAGCACCCTAAGGTGCTTTTTAAAGAAATAATAAGCTTAATACAGGTGTTAAAAAATAGGTTTAGTCAAGGAATGAGAAATTATCTTCATCCATTGCCATCATGCTTTCGCTAGGAGCCACCATGCTTTCTGCATGCCCTGATGCACGTGGCAAAATCTTATCAAAATAAAACTCAGCTGTTTGTATTTTTGCTTTATAGAATTCAGGCGATTCGGTACCACCATTTTCTAATTTGTCATAAGCAATAGCCGCCATACGTGCCCAGTGATAAGCCATCATAAGGTAACCTGCATACATCAAGTAGTCATCACAAGCGGCAGAGATTATGTCTCTATCTTTACGAGCCATTAACATGATACGAACGGTCAGCGTGTTCCATTCAGCACATAGCTTAGTTAATGCCCAAACATACTTACGCATGTCTTTGTCTAGTGCATATTCCCCACACCATTTCATAACACTTGCGGTATAGTCACGCACCACTTTGCCTTTAGAGCCAAGAATAATTTTACGACCCAACAAATCTAGTGCTTGAACACCTGTTGTACCTTCGTAAAGTGTGGAGATACGTGCATCACGTAGGATTTGTTCCATTCCCCATTCTTTGATATAACCATGACCGCCAAATACTTGCATACCATGTTTGGCAACTTCATTTGATAACTCGGTTAAAAAGCCTTTTAAAATAGGGGTATAGAAGCCAATTTTATCATCCCATTTTTCAAACTTTTCTTGATCGCCAGTTGCAATGCCCTCTGACATTTTATCGGCATAGCGGGCAGAATGATAAATCATTGAGCGACCACCCTCAGTGATGGCTTTCATGGTTAACAATAATCGGCGTACATCTGCATGATTAATGATGGTGTCTGCAACATGTTCTGGATTTTTTTTGCCAGATAATGCCCGCATAGAACGACGCTCTTTAGCATAGGGTAGTGCGTTTTGGTATGAAAGCTCACAGTGTGACAATGCTTGGATACCTGTACCAAGGCGAGCAGTATTCATAAACGTGAACATGGCACGCAAGCCTTTATTGGGCTCACCAATTAAGTAGCCTTTGGCATCGTCAAAGTTCAACACACAAGTTGCCGAGGCATTGATACCCATTTTATGCTCAATAGAACCACAGGTTACCGTGTTGCGTTCACCAACTTCACCCTCGTCATTTGGAATAAATTTAGGTACGATAAATAGTGAAATACCTTTCGTACCTGCTGGTGCATTTGGCAATCTAGCCAGTACGATGTGAATGATATTCTCGGTTAAATCATGCTCACCACTTGAAATAAAGATTTTTGAGCCGTTTAGTTTGTATGTACCGTCATCATTTGGTTCTGCTTTGGTTTTAACTTGACCTAAGTCGGTACCTGCTTGGGCTTCGGTTAAGCACATAGTACCAGACCAAGTGCCTTCAACCAGTTTTGGTAAATATAAGTCTTTTTGAGCATCATCACCATAATGCAAAATCGTGTTAATACAGCCTGTTGATAATCCTGAATACATTGACCATGCCCAGTTAGCGGTACCAATCATTTCTGCTTTAATCAAGTTAAGTGACATAGGTAAGTTCATACCACCGTATTGCTCTGGATAAGCAATGCCTTGCCAACCACCTTCAACAAACTGGCTATAAGCATCTTTAAAGCCTGTTGGTGTGGTCACGACTCCCTTGTCAAAATGGCAACCTTCTGCATCACCAGATTGGTATAATGGAGAGATAACCCCTTCAGAGAAGTCTGCCATACCCTGTAGAATCATATCGACAGTTTCTGGATCGGCATTTTTACCATTGGCGAGCGTGGCGTAATGCTCTTGAAAGTGGAAAACATCGTTCATTAAAAATTTAATATCACGAAGGGGGGCTTTATATGTCAGCATAGTAGCTCCTTGTAAAAATCAGGGGGTTGGATGGCTATCGTTTTATAGAAATGGATAGTTAAACTTGCCTCAAAGTATAGCTAAAAGTTAGCAAGAAAAATACCATATATAACTAAAAGTCATATACGATGTGGTCATTTATGGTTGATGGTTATGATTTATTGTTAGCTTATCACTTATTAATATCATAGCTTATTTACATCAATTTTTTTGCCTGTCCATAGCTCAAAACTTAAGGCTGCCTGCCCAATTAACATACCTTTGCCATCGCTCACGCTTGAACCTTTAGCTAAAAAATATTCTAAAAATGGTAGGTTGCGACCATACATCATGTCATAGGCATGATTACAAGTTAACTCATCATCCAAAGGTAGCTTGTTGCCAGATAAACCAATCGAAGTTGCATTAATAATGATATCAAAATGCCCAGTGAGGCTTTCAATACTGCCAAAACTTAAATTAGCTGTTTGGATTAATTGAGTTGTATCGTTACTTAAAGTGGTTAGTTGTTTTTGGAAGTCAGTAATTAATTTTTGGGCGTTGCTGACTGTGCGATTGGCAATATGGATGTTTGCCACCTTAGCTAACAGCATCGGTAAAATAACCCCACGGCTAGCACCACCAGCACCGATAATGGCAATTTTTTTATCTTGCAGGCTCCAGCCTAAATTTTGTATGTGATTCACCAATCCTTGTCCATCGGTATTATGCCCACAAAGTTTGCCATTTTTTATGTAAAGGGTATTAACTGCACCAGCTACCTTTGCATGAGTGGTTAAATTATGTTGGCATAACTGGTATGCCATTTGTTTAAAAGGCACGGTTACGTTTGCTCCAATACCGCCACCATTAAAAAATGCGTTAACCACTGCGGTAAAGCTGTGCAGGTCATTAGGGCATAGTTGGCGGGCATAGTTAATTGATAAACCAACCTGTTTTGCAAAACGTTGATGTATTTGCGGTGATTGGCTGTGTGCAATTGGATTGCCAATAACAATAAAGTGTTGTGTTGACATTAAACTTCCTTTTTAGTTAAAAGTCGTTGTAACCTTGGTTAAGGTGAGTGTGTTAAATGTATGAAAGCTTGTGCTAGCATAACAAATCTGTATCAAAACGATAAGTGAATATAAGAAAACTGGTTAAAAATAACCAGATTGAGTACACTATTAAATCAGTTATAAACAAAACGTTAGTAATTATAATTAATACTTGTTTGCGACATAAAGATAAAGGTAAAAAAATAATGAATCTTTTAATAAAATTTAAGTTTGCTATTGCTTTTTCAATCAGTGGTTTGATGTTATCGGCTTGTGGTTTGCCTGAAAGCAAAGAATTGCCTAGTCATAAAGAAGAAATGCAACAAGAAATAAAAACTCAACCAATAACCGCCAAAAAAAAGCAGGCGTTAGAAATACAAGAGCATGATATTATTAAAAATACAGGGATTCGTTATAACTCTCATTTATGGTCTACTGGTGCTACCACGCCAATTGATATTGATGATGTGGCATCAATCAAAGCCGTTTTAGGCGAAATTAAATCGACAGATAAGCAGATGTTGGATTATCAAAGTAATCCAGCCAAGTTGTATCGATATATGAAAGATGAAGAACCTTATCTAGATTTAATAAATTCTGATGAATTGATAGAGTTTGACTGGTATTTTGCTTTGCCAGAAAACACAGAGAATGAGCGTATTACCAGCGTTAAACATGCTAAAAACATGCATGGTTTGGCACGTCAGTTGTTGGGGGTAAATGGCGGTGTGTTAGTAAAAGATATGTTAGCAGGAAAGGTGAAGCAAAATGTTACCATAGGTGGTCAACAAGTGAAGGTTGCAAAATGCCGTTTAAATCGTTGTTTATTAGTCATTAAAAAAACTAAAGCATAAGCCTGCAACAGTTAACTAAAAAACGCAGCATTAAGCTGCGTTTTTATGGTTAATAACTTATTAGTTTTTTGTATTAAAAAACTATTCGCTGACAAAATTAACAGGTGGCTCACCAGGGGTTATAATAAACGAACCAGAAACTTGAGTATCTAAAATATCACCTTGCTGATTGATGGTATAACAGATTGTACTTTCTCCTTGATTATCATGTTTTTCTATGGTGCATAGTTCAGCTGTATGATTATTGGCGGCATTTAACTCCCATGTTCCAAGCATAGGTATGGTTTCTGCTTTATCTTCGAGTGCAGAGCTGATGCCCTCATATAACTTGCCGTGAGCACCAATTTGGGCGGTGGCTGGTGGTGTAAAGTTTTGAGTGACTATGTCGATATCAAAATTTGCCGTATTTGTACCAGCATACATCAAACTATCTGCCATGATATACTCTTCGGCATTTAGGGTATATAGCGTTTGCTCATTGATTTTAATCTCTGACACGCTGTTGGTTTTAATAACTTGTTGCTTGTTAAAAGTGGTTAATTGAGGGTTGTTCATATCAATGGGATCACGTTTGTAATTCATAGTGATGGTAATGTCTTGATCACCCATAACCTCGTTTAAGTCGGTGATTAATGTTTTGTTCACGCCATTTAATCGTGCTTGTTTAAGCACGGCAGCAACAGGATAGGTGGTTGCATTTTGATTTATATTGGTGGTCATGGTATTTACACAAGCGGTTAGCGGTGAGACTAAAGCAGCGGTGATAATAAGTTTATTTATGGTTTTTTTCATGCTGTCATCCATTTATTGTGTTGGTTGTTTTATTGCATTTCTTAATATATTTGTTTTTAGTCGCCGATGCTCTTGAAGACCATAGGTAACTCATCTTTATCTTGAGAGTAGGAAATAATTTCTATTGTTTCATCTAAGATATTACCTTGTGGGTCAATGGTATAACAGAATGATTGATCTTCAGTTGTTTGGTCTTCGATAGAATCCGTTGCAGGAAGCCTATGGTGGTATAAGCAAAGCTGAGCAGTGCTAGTGTCATTAGTGCTAGGTTTTAACTCCCATCTGCCTGTAAAAGTGCTACTTAGCTGACCGTATTCAGTGCTTTTCCCTTGATACATTAATTGAGAACTACCGACTGTGGCTGTTTGTGGAATCGGTGTTTGGTTTGTGACGATTTCTTTATTACCGTTGTTATAATTGTAGTATCCAACCCAATCATAGTTGTTGGGTGCTGAATAAACTTTGGCAAATTTACGTTTTAACGTTTTGCCATTCATTTTAATAATAATTGAATTATTTCTGACCAGTACTTTTTGTCCATTAAACCGTGTGAATAAAGTTTGTGAGTTGATTGGAGGTAGCGTATAGGTAATGCTAAGACTTTTCATACCAAAATCATCTGGATTTTGTAACGCTATAACTGATTTATTCCATCCTTTTTTATTAAGTTGTTTAATAACTGACTTAACAGGGTAATGCTGAAAGTTATCAACAGCGTTAATACTTGCTTGTGCGTTAAGACTAATACCTAAAAACAGGCTGAATAGCAATCTTTTTTTCATCAATGTCCTTATTTATGGTTCGGCTTTTTAAAGTTGCCTGTAATTTTGCTTGTTTTAACTGTTGTTATTTTTTCTAGCTCACAGATTTCTTGCTCAATCAATTTTAGCATATTTTGTATATGCGGCAGTACATCATCACAAGCGGTTATGCCAAACTCAATTTTGTTTACATAGGTTGCAAGGGTAATGTTTAGAGCTTGTCCATTCATTAAAATAGAGGCAGGGTAGAGTGCTTGTAGCTTTGCACCATTCCAATAAAGTGGCTTATTTGAGCCAGGTACGTTAGAAATAATTAGGTTAAATGCCTGTTTTTTTGGGTATACACTGGTCATTAAATTTAACATAGCCCAGCTATAGGCAACCACGCTGTAGTTAATGACCTCGGCTTGAGTCATACGGCTAAAACGTCGTTTACCATCATTCATGCTTTTGTGGATGGTTTGAAGCCTGTCTAATGGGTGATGCAAATGTGTGCCTAAGTTAGCTAAAATAAAAGAAATTTGGTTGCCATTTGCACTATTATCTTTACGTAATGAGATTGGTACAAAGGCAATCAATGGTTTTTTGGGTAACTCATCATTTTCTATTAAGTAGTTACGTAGTGCTCCTGCACAAACGGCCAATACGATATCGTTAACAGTCACTTTTAATTGTGTTGACAGGGTTTTAAATCGCTCTAAACTGTATGACTGAGTGGCAATACGGCGTGATGCGGTAATACGCTGGTTTAGCATACTTGGTGGTGCATCAAAGGTGCTAACAAAATCAGGGTGTTTGCCAGTTAGTTGTATGGCAGAGTTTTTGAGCTCTTTAAATACAGGGCGTATGGTGCTGATTTGCTCTTTAATTATTTGTTTTGTTGTTTTGTTGGTGGGTAAAATAGCATCAATTTGATTGCGATGTCGAGTTAATAACGACCATAAAGGTAATGTCATCTCTTCTGTTTTTGAATGCGATAACGACTTTTGCATTAAACGCATGGCAGCAATGCCATCAACCAGTGAATGATGAATTTTAAAATATAAGGCAAAACGGGGTGGTTTGCCTTGTGTTTCAGGCTCTATCCCTTCAATAATGTGACACTCCCACATTGGGTTGTCTTTATTTAGTAGCTTACCATGCTCTAATGACACATATTGTAAAAGCTCTCTTATCCTTGCTGGTTTGGGCAAAGCGATATGCCTAAAGTGCTGGTATATTTCAAAACTTTCATCATCTTGCCAAAAAAATAATTTGTCTAACACTTGGTTAAAAGGGAAGTTAGGAGGTGTGTTGGTGCTTTGCATTTTTTGCATAAGTTCAGAAGCAAAATAATCACCGGCATTTTCTGGTGGTTCAAACAAAAATAGACCACCAACATGCATGGGTTGAGTACGAGACTCTAGTTGGATGAAGATTTGATCGATAATAGACAATAGACGCATAGTTTTTACTGGTTTCTTGTACTTGGCTGTTTTAATATTGTTTTTGATTATAACACTTTGAGATTTATTTAAGGCAAAGAGGTGCAGAAAAAATAATTACATCAATTTTGCTAAGTAAATGAATTTTTTATAATCTAGACACAATTGTAAGCAAAAATTACAAAAAATACGATTTAATTTGTTATGATGTTTATTCATTTAAAAATAAAAAAATATCATAATCATTATAAGGTTTAAATGATTTGGTTAGGCTCAAACTTAGGCATAAAAAATGATAGAAAATTGGTCAAAACAGTTTATTATTCAAAGGTTACTCGCAATTAGTTTGTTAATCGTTTTGTTTATCTTGTGCTTTAGTGTGGTTAAGTTTTTTATTGTGCCAGCTTTGTGGGCAGCGATTATTGCGTATGTGACTTTTCCGCTATACAACTTTTTTTATACTAAGGTTAAATTAAGTCGCACTCTTAGTGCATTTATTATGACATTTTTTGTGTCGTTGATGATTGGTATCCCAATGCTTGTGGGCATTTTTATTTTGCAGCAAGAAGCGATAGATTTGTATGGTATGGTTTTACACCGTATCCAAGCAGGGTATGTGGATTTACCATCACTAATTAAAGAAATCCCAGTAATTGGACAACAAATTAAGGATGCCTTGTGGGAAATCAATAAAGATCCAGAAGGCACCATGGAAACCATAAAAACCTTGGTGCAAGAGCATTTGTATTATGGCAAAGTAGCAGTGGATGCTGTGTTACGTAATTTTGCAAAAATGGGTATGGTTATTATGACCTTATTCTTTTTTTACCGTGATGGCATAAGTTTGGTTAAGCAGGTACGCCAAGCGTTACGTAATATTATTGGTAACCGTATTGATGCCTATATTGATTCAGTTGGGGCAACCACACAAGCGGTAGTTTATGGGATTGGCTTAACAGCACTGGTACAAGCATTGCTGGCTGGTGTAGGCTATGTGTTTGCCAATGCACCAAATCCACTTTTGTTGGTATTAATTACCTTTGTGTTGGCACTTATCCCTTTTGGTACACCGTTTGCTTGGGGTGGGGTGTCATTATGGTTAATGAGTCAAGGACACACGACAGAAGGCATTGGTTTGGCACTTTGGGGTGTTTTTGCCATTAGTTGGGTGGATAATTTAATTAGACCAATGGTGATTAGTGGTGCAACCAGTATTCCATTTATTATTATATTTATTGGCGTACTTGGCGGATTAACCGCATTTGGGTTTGTTGGGTTATTTATTGGACCTGTAGTGCTTGCAATTGCTCTGGCAGTGTGGCGGGAGTGGATTAACCAACATAAACATGATGTATTTTATAAAAACCATGCCGAACAATTAACGCTAGAGTTTAACCCTACTGATATGCAGCAGTAAAAAATTATAATTAACATGCAAAGTATTCGAACGTCAAAAGCGTTGACCATTGTCGCAGATGCTAATATCTCACATCTTGGTGATTATTTTAATCTACAGATTTTGGGTGTGGATGTGACTGTCATCAAAGTGGCAGGGCGTGAAATCACTCATGAGTTGCTTACCTCTGTTAAACCACAGGCATTGCTTGTCCGTTCTGTGACATTTGTTAATGAATCATTATTAGTGGGGCAAGATAGTGTGCAATATGTTGGTTCTGCAACCATAGGCACAGATCATATTGACCAAGCTTATTTAAATCAAAAAAATATTGGATTTGCCAATGCCAGTGGTTGTAGTAAACATTCAGTTGCTCAATATGTGCTTACATCTATCCTAACGTTAAGACCGCAATATTGGCAAAAACCGATAACGCTTGGTATTATTGGGCTTGGTAATATTGGCAGTACGCTTGCTCATTATGCTAATGATTTAGGCTGGCAAGTGCTTGGATATGACCCTTTTTTAGAATCAACGCAACGCAATCATAAAAATAATAACGCCAGCTTTAAACAGTTGTTACAGCACAGTGATGTGATTAGCTTGCATGTGCCTTTAACGACGAGTCAACAATCTAAATATCCAACTTATCATTTAATTGATGAAAATGCTTTAACAATGATGAAAACAGACACATTGCTTGTTAATTCGTCAAGAGGCAAGGTGGTGAGTGAACAAGCTTTACTTGCTGAACAACCTGATAGCAAGCGTCAGGTTGTATTGGACGTATTTGAGCATGAACCATTTATCAGCACTCATTTGCTTGACAAGCTTGCTGTTGTGACACCACATATTGCAGGCTATAGTGTTGAAGGCAAACTACGAGGTACCCAGATGATTTATGAGGCGTTTTGCAAGCATTTTAACCTACCCATTAATCAAAAAATACAAAACTTATTGCCTGCCAATCAATATAACTGGGCAGATCTTAAAAAAATGCCTGATAGGCTGGTTGATTATTACAATATTATGCAAGACGATGCTGATTTGCGAAACGTTTTAAACCAGATTAGCAAGCAAGTTGATGGCAAAGATTTTGATGAACTTCGTAAAAAATATGAGTTAAGAAGAGAGTGGACATTCTAGGTTTTGATTAAAAAATAGGTTTGTGACAGTCTTGTGGTAGACCCTTACAAAACTATACATTTTTTTAATTTATTAGTACATTTTATATTTAAATAGCACCTAATTATTGTTATAATATCCAGCCATAAATTTTATGGTAAACACTTAAGGAAGCCTAATGGAAGTCCATGCAATTAAAACTTTAGATTTATCAAACCACGGTATTTTTGTTGATGCTTATCACAATGTTACCCCAGCTGTTTTATATCAATTAGCTTTTCGTAATGATAGACAAGCATGCCTTGCACATTCAGGTGCTTTAATTGCTTTTTCGGGTGAAAAAACAGGGCGTTCTCCTGCTGACAAACGCATTGTAGAAAATGCTGCATCAAAAGACAACATTTGGTGGGGGGATATCAATATTGCTTTGTCTGAGGACTCTTTTATTAAAAACCGTGACATTGCTAAAAACTTTTTAAGTGATGCTCCTAATGTTTATGTCGTTGATGGCTTTGCAGGGTGGGATACCCGCTACCGCAAAAAAATTCGTGTGATTACTTCACGTCCGTACCATGCATTATTTATGCACAACATGTTAATCCGTCCCACTGCAGAAGAGTTAGCAGAGTTTGGTGAACCAGATTATGTAATTTACAATGCTGGTGAACAAGCTGCTGATACCTCGGTTGAAGGCGTATCAAGCGAAACGAGTGTTGCATTGTCATTTGAGCTTGGCGAAATGGTTATTTTAGGTACCGAATACGCAGGTGAAATGAAAAAAGGTGTATTTACCATTATGAACTACCTAATGCCACTTCAAGGTGAGTTACCAATGCACTGCTCGGCAACTGTGGCACGAGGTGGTAATACCTCGACAATTTTATTTGGGTTATCAGGCACAGGTAAAACCACATTATCAGCTGATCCAGCGCGTGAGCTAGTTGGTGATGATGAGCATGTGTGGACAAAAAAAGGTGTCTTTAACATTGAAGGCGGTTGTTATGCGAAAGCGATTGACTTAACAGAAGAAAAAGAGCCAGATATTTACCGTGCTATTCGTTTTGGTAGCGTGTTAGAAAACGTGGTTATTAATAACCAACACATTGTTGATTTTAGTGATGTATCAATTACTGAAAATACGCGTGCGTGCTATCCAATTGAGCATATTGACAACGCACGTTTGCCATGTGTTGCTGGTCAGCCTAAAAACGTTATCTTTTTAACGTGCGATGCGTTTGGTGTGTTACCACCGGTGGCAAAACTAACACCAACACAGGCAATGTATCACTTTATCTCAGGTTATACCGCCAAAGTTGCAGGTACAGAAGTTGGTGTCACAGAGCCAGAAGCAACCTTCTCAGCTTGTTTTGGGGCACCTTTTATGGTTTGGCACCCAACCAAATATGCTGAACTATTGGCAGAAAAAATCCGTGAAAATAACGTCAACGTTTGGTTAGTTAATACTGGCTGGGCAGGTGGTGGCTATGGTGTGGGTGATCGTATTAAATTAAAATACTCACGTGCCATTGTCGATGCCATTAACTTAGGTAAATTGATTGATGCCCCAACGCAAACGGATCCACGTTTTGGATTTGAGGTTGTGACTGAATGTCCAAATGTACCTTCTGAAATTTTATTACCAGAAAATAGCTGGAAGGATAAAGAAGCATTTGCAAAAGTTGCAAACCAATTGGCACAAAGCTATGTTGAAAACTTTGATGCTCATTATGCAGACCAAGCAGATGATGAGTTGTTAAGTGCTGCACCTAAGCCTATTTAAGCCAAAAATTAAGATAGAACTGAAAGGTGGGCAAAAGCTCGCCTTTTTTGTCAGTTAATGATGATATTTTTTTGATAAGATGATGCTAACGACCCAAACCTACCACCCAAGCTTAACATTAACTATGGCACATAAGCGAGCCAAATTGTACGCTACCATTCGTCAGTTTTTTGCTCAACGTGAGGTGTTAGAAGTTCAAACTCCCATACTAAGCCAAGCAGGCAATACCGATACATTTTTACAATCGGTATCAGCAAATGTTAATTACCTAGATAAGCAGGTGACTTATTACCTGCATACCTCGCCAGAGTTTGCAATGAAACGCTTGCTTGCCAGTTGGCAAGTACCGATTTATCAAATTTGTCCTGTTTTTAGAGATAACGAGATTGGCGGACAGCACAATATTGAATTTACCATGTTGGAATGGTATCGTCCAAATTTTAGCCTGGCTGACTTAGCAGATGAATTGAGCGACTTGCTTGCTGTTGTTTTTGCTAAACCACAAACATTAAAACAGTACCGCTATATTGATGCTTTTACTGACCATGTAGGGATACACCCATTACAAGCAACTGCTGAGCAACTTGCAGAGGTCGCCAAACAAAAAGGGCTAACGATTAATTTGGCTGATGACCACCAAGGCTGGTTAGATTTGCTATTTAGCCATTATGTAGAGCCATACCTAGGGCATGACAATCCAACTATTATTATCGATTACCCACCTGCCACAGCCGCTTTGGCGAATATGGTGATAGATGATGAGGGCAATCAAGTCGCCAAAAGATTTGAGCTGTATATTAATGGGGTTGAAATTGCGAATGCCTATGATGAACTGGCGGATGTACAAGCTTTACGGCAGCGATTTGAGGCAGACAATGTTGAGCGAGCAAAACTTGGCATGCCTATTATGCCGATTGATGAAAACTTATTAGCCGCCTGTGATGAGTTGCCTGTTTGTAGCGGGATTGCCTTGGGTGTGGACAGACTATTGATGATAGTTACAGGGGCAAAATCGATAGATGATGTGATTGCCTTTACCAGTGCTCAGGCTTAATTTTTATAAAACAACCAGCCATTTATTCATGAATGGTGATCAGAGGGTAAGAGAGGCGGCAATACGGGTTATTTATAATGCTGATAAAACTGATTACTAAAGACCTCATCAGGGTCATATTTAAGTTTTAAGCTAAAAAACTCATCCGCTTGCGGGTAACTTTTTCTCATAGTTTGTTTATCAACATGTAAGCGGTAGGGCAGATAATAAGTCCCTTCATTATTAATGGCGATATTGACTAGTTTTTGGGTTAGCTGTTGCATAGCACGCTCATCTTTCTCATCTTTTTGTTGATTAAATAAGAAGACAAAACCAAATACATCTTCACGGGCATAATTTAAAAAGCTATCTTCATCTTTATTAACCGCACGAATGGTAATGTTCATTAAATCAATGTCGCTGGCTTGTAAAATGGGTTTAATATCAGCAATATAATCATAAAAATGCCGCTGTGGAATAAAATACTCATGCAAAATATCAGTAGAATTATGGTTTTTATTTTTGATTAAACTGACATCTGAGTTAAGTATCTCGTTACGAGAATAGACAGCACGTTCAGTAACGCTATTCATAATATTTTCTAAATCCCAGCGGAGACGTTTGCCATATTCATTATTTACGCTACCACGAAACACCAGACGTTTGGCTTCTGTTTTAGCATCAGTTGCCATAGAAGGAATGGGTTTATCAACTTGTTTAAAGACGGTAATGGTTGCTTGTTGTAAGAAATTTTTATCAGAAATACGTAAACGTCCAAATGCGAGATTGGCATTAGGGTTATCAGTGACCATCTGCTGATAATATTTAAGATAGTCTTTGGTGTCTAAACGCTTTGCATCAGGCTCAAGAGCAACATTATCAACCACTTGCAAACGCACATCTAAAATAATGCCAAATAGCCCATAGCCACCCATTACCAAACTAAATAGTTCTGCATTTTCGTCTCGACTACAAGTGATGATATTGCCATCATGGGTCATTAAATCAAAAGAAATAACACTACTGGATATGGGTGGCATGTTTTTTTGCCAACCGTGACCATTAACACTAATAGAACCACCAACAGAAAAAGAGCTAAACGCTTGCATGCGTGCAACCGATTTGCCATAGCCATCGAGATAGTGCAGTGCCTCTTGCCATAACGCTCCTGAACCTATGGTTAGTATGTTGTTATCGCTATCTAGGCTCATATGTTTGTATGGCAACATATTAATCACAATCCCATCAGGATACATGGTATGCCCACCCATGCTGTGTTTAGCACCAGCAAGTGAGACTTTAAGGTTGTCTGCTTTAGCAGTTTTTAGAATATCTTGTAACTGTTTGATGATTGCTTGTTTGTCAGTTTTTACAGGGATGATTTGATGAACTTTGGTTTGATTCAATTGGCTAGCGTCGTCGCTATAACCTTTGAGGGTAATGTGGGTTACATTATCTTCAGCGATTTTCACTACGGTTAAATGATTAGCGATACGAAACATGAGTATGGCTAATATTAACAGTGCGATTATACTAACAATCATTAATGGTTTTTTTAATTTGCGTTGCATGCTATTAACTCTTAGATTTATAATGAGCTGTTATTGTAATCAAAATTATTCGCTGGATTTCAATCGATTTGTTACTTTCATCAGAATTATAATATATGATAGAATATGTCGGTTGACTATTGAAAGTATGGTTTAAACAGTTGAGTTTTTATAAAACTCTCCAATTTATTATTACAGGTAATAGTCCATCAATATAATAGTATAGTCGTCGATTAATACAACATACAGATAAATTAACCCAGCCACTTTCTTATTCAAGAATAAAGCCAATAATATAATCTACTTGCAAACTTTGCTATGGTTGAGCATAGGTAAGTTTTGCTATGCAAAATTGCAAGATTTAACAGGAACACACCCAATAATGTCACAATTTATTGCTGATTTGAACTTACACCCAGACTTTAGACTTATTGAGCATCATAAAATAGCATCGTTATCAATTGATGTGCTAATTTGTGAGCATAAAACAACAGGGGCAATGCACTATCATTTGGCTCACCCAAGTGATGAGAATGCCTTTTTGGTCGGTTTTCGTACCCAACCGATGGATTCAAAAGGCGAAGCACATATTCTAGAACATACCGCCTTATGTGGTTCAGCAAAATATCCAGTACGTGACCCGTTTTTTTCGATGATTAAACGTTCTTTAAATACCTTTATGAATGCCATGACCGCTTCTGACTGGACGGCATACCCATTTGCTACTCAAAATAAAAAAGATTTTTTTAACCTATTGTCAGTTTACTTAGATGCTTCTTTTTTCCCAAATATTCATCCACTGGATTTTGCACAAGAAGGCATAAGGGTAGAGTTGGATGAAAATGACAAACCACAGTTTAAAGGTATTGTATTTAATGAGATGAAAGGTGCCATGAGTGGTGAAATTGACCAACTTTACCATGCTATCGCTCATCATTTATATCCGACAACAACGTATCATTATAACTCAGGTGGTGATCCTGCCGATATCCCAGATTTGACACATGAAGAATTAGTCCAATTTCATCAAAGTCATTATCATCCAAGTAATGCGGTGGTTATGAGTTTTGGCAACATCCCTGCACATGAAGTGCAAACAAAATTACATGATGATGCATTTTGCCAATTTGGTAAGGGTGTAAAACATACATCGGTTAAAGAAAAACGCCTAAATGCACCAATTAAAGTGACTGAAACCTACCATGTTGATGAGGTGACAAAAGAGCAAACACACCATGTATTAGCATGGTTACTACCAACCATTACCGACCCTCGCCAGCGTTTGGCACTAAGGTTACTTGAAGGTGTTTTGGTAGAACATGCAGGCTCACCTTTGCGTGCTTATTTAGAAAGTAATCCGTATGCAGTTGCACCAACGCCAATGTTAGGGCTAGATGATAGTCATTATGAGATGGTGTTTTATGCGGGTGTACGAGGTAGTGAGCCTGAGTATGCTGATGTGGTCGAGCAAGGTATTATGGATTTGTTTACCCAGCTTGCAACTGGAGAAATTGATGATGAAACGATAGAAACCATTTTACACCAAATTGAAATTGACCAACGTCATATTGGTGGTGATAGTATGCCGTATGGTTTAAACCTAATGATGGAAGCCTTTAGTACCGCTATCCATGATGGTAACCCAGTTGATGTTTGGCAAATTAACGAGCATCTTGATTGGTTACGTGAGCAAGTTAAAGATCCTAAATGGTTACCAAGTTTGTTAAAAGAACACTTAATTGATAACCCCCACCGTGTGCGTTTGAGTCTTGTACCAGATAGTAACAAAGCTAAGCAACAAGCACAGGCAGAACAAGCCCGCCTTGATGCAATAGAGCAAAATTTAACCGAAGAAACTAAAGCACAATTGCGTAAACAAGCAAATAACCTTGCAAAGCGTCAGGCAACCGCAGATGACTTATCACTATTACCAAAAGTTGGCTTAGAAGATGTGCCAACCAGCATTAGGTTTGAGCAAGGCAATGTCATAAATGTGAGCTTATCTGGACAAGCCAGTAAACTGTATCAATACACAGCTGGTACAAATGGTTTGTATTATTATCAGGTGATTGTGCCGTTAATTGGTCAAGAGGGTGAGCCTGAACAAAATGACATTGTTAACCATCCATTATTGCCATTGTACCTTGGTTTAATTAGTGAGTTGGGTACAGACAGCTTAGACTCACGAGAAATGCAGGCAAAACAAGCAGCGATGTCATCAGGTGTCACTGCCCGTATTAGCCAACGTACCAGTATTGACGATAGGGATAAAATTCATAGTTACTTTGTGGTGGCAACACGTGCTTTAAACCGCAAACCAGAAGCAATTGAGCTGTTAAAAGAAGTGATGAACCATAGTGTGTTTAGTGAGCATGAACGCATTAAAGAGTTGCTAAAACAAAAGCAAACTGGGTGGCAATCTCGCATTGCACGAGCTGGGCATGCTTATGCCATGCAAACAGCAACACGTAATATGAATAGACAATCGCATCTTGAATATGTGCGTAGTGGTTTACCTGCATTGCATTCATTAAAACTATTTTTAGATAAAGCAGAAGATGATGACCAGCAGTATGAGCAACTTGCCACCGCATTAATGGCACTGCATAAAGCCATTATTAATTTACCTAAGCAAGCCGTTATTGTATGTGAAGCGGATGAGATGGTGCGTCTTAGTGGTTTGATTGAACAAAGCTGGTTAAAGTCTAATCCTGAAACTTCTTTAGATGTCACTGTTGAACAGGATGTTCCAACAGAGTTTATGACAAAACTTACAGCCAGCAAAGACTTACCAAGAGCTAAAGGAGATAACTTAGCATGGTTAGTGGCAACCAATGTTTATCATAATGCAGCAAGTTATGAGGCTGTACCAGCAGGGCATGAAGATGCAGCTGCATTGTTAGTGTTGGCTCCTTATTTACGCAACGGCTATCTGCATGGTGTGATTCGTGAAAAAGGCGGTGCTTATGGTGGTGGTGCAAGCTATGATTCAAATGCCAGTGCCTTTAAGTTTTATAGTTACCGTGACCCACATTGTGCCGAGACCTTTGAGCACTTTAAAGCAAGTGTTGATTGGTTGCTAAATGATGAACAAACCCCAGAGCAATTAGAAGAAGCCATTTTGGGTGTGATTGCTGGTATGGACAAACCTGGCTCGCCAGCAGGGGAGGCGATTAAGGCATGCTTTGCTGATTTGCATGGCAGAGGTGAAGCATGGCAAACCACCATGCGTGCAAGAATTTTAGGTGTTACTTTGGCAGATTTACAACGTGTGGCAAAAACATACTTAATTGATAAGCCATACTCTAAAGCAAGTATTGCACCATTTGATAAAATTGATGTACTTAAAAAAATGGGTTTTGTGGTAGAAAAAATAGGATAACATGAGTTTGTTAGTAGAAATTGTTGCTATTAACACAATTTATGTTTTTTTGCTATTTAGTTTTGAAACAATTAACCATACAAAGATGGACAAGTAGGCGACTGTATCAACCCAGCCAAAACACTGGTGGCAAAACTACCAGCAGGCAGTCTAAAATCTAATGTCAAGGTGGTTTCATTTTGCCAATGCCAACTGAGATGATGAACCAGTAACCTTAGTGGACGGCGTGCAGATTTAATGTGTTGTGTTTGAAGTCCGTTTGCAAGGCGTTGTAATACCTCATCGTTGTGTATTACGTCAAGTTCAATTGCCAGTGCTTGCCCCTGTGGTGATGATTTTTCATTAGGTATGCCCCACATTGCACCAGTTGGGTGGATATCCTGTTTGTGCAGTCTTTTACGCAATACTTCGTCTAGTTGCTTAGTTTGAAAGACAGATCCACTACCTGCAAGGTTAAAAACTTCGCCATTCATACCCGTTAGCCAACTGCCATCATTAACCCGTTTGGCAAGAATTTGGTTAAAAATAGCACTACGAGCTGCTGATAATAAAATAGATTGTAACGCTCTATTTTTATGCTCAATTTGTTTGTCTTTTTTACTTAACCGCCCTTTTTTTGACCCAATATGGACAGGCTTACCATATATAGTACCTTGTTCAAACCATTCTAATGCAGTGGCAATGTTATTACCATCATGCCCAAATCTCTGTTCGCCAAAATAGTTGGGTACGCCTTGCTTTTTTATGGTAGATAACACCTGCTCAATTTGATTTTTGTTTCCCTGAACATCTCGTAACCTAATGATAAATTGGTTAAATTTATGGCTACCACGGTTTAACTTTTTGCGGTGCCAATGTTGTTGTACAACTTCTGCAAATTCGCTGTTTTCAGTATCTTTAATTGCAAAAGGATGGGCAGGTAACTGACCCGTTGGGATGCGTAAACTAAACCATTGAGTGGTGATGGCATGGCGGTCTTTTAATCCAGAATAACCCACATCTCTGCTTGGTATTTTTGCCCATTTTGCTAATGCGTTGGCCACATAAGTTGTGTTAAGGGCAGTTTTTTTTATTAGTAGCCAAAGGTGTTCGCCTTGATTGCTAAAATCAAGTGATAGTATCTCGTTTACAATAAAGTCTTTAGGGGTGGCTTTATAAATTGCTGAGATAATAGGTCGTTTTGTGGGTTGTGGCAAAAGTTTGATGCTGGTTAAAGCAGTGTTGTTAGTGGTTGGCATTTTATTGTCTTAAATTTGATGTCTAAAAATAGTTCAATTAGATATTTTTATTTAGCAAGATTTATTTCGATAAATCCTTAGCTAATGAGGGCAATAACTCATTAACCTTTAATTGCTGGTAAGCTTTTGCACCACGAGAAACCGTGGCAATGCCAACTCCCAGTTTTTCGCTAATTTCTCTTTGTGGTCGCCCTTGTTGTAGCAGTGCAAAAATGCGTAATCGATTGGCAAGCTCGTGTTGTTCTTTGTCTGTTAATAATGCTTCAAGTATTTGTGATAGGTTTTTTGTATCGTTGTTTTCTGCCAATAGCATTAACAAATATTGATAAGCAGCTTTGGTAGAATCAAGCTCAATGTGTGTGAATGAGTGTTTAGAAGTTGAATTGTTTTTTGTCATAACTACTACTTATATTATGGTTTTATTTATCGGCGGTTTTTATGTTCTAGTCTATTGAAATGATAGATAAATTGTCATAGTTAGTCAAGTTGCAAAAAAAATCACTTAAAAGGTTGATATATTATTTTTGTTTTATTAGAATATGTATCAACACACTAGAACAGTGAAATAAACTTTAGTTTAAAATGCAGTTTATTTGAATATCATTATTTTTTAATCATTTTAAGGTTTTATTATGGCTCAAGATGCAGACTACGGCTTACATGCTTCAACACTACCTGATGAAAACGGCTTATTTGGTGAGTTTGGTGGAAAAATTGGACACCCCCAACTTGCAATAGCAATGGATGAAATTGAAAAAGGATTTCATGAAATCATTGCTGATGAAGACTTTATTAAAGAAATGAAGCGTTTGCGTCGCACTTATATTGGTCGCCCTAGTCCAATTTATCATGCACAGCGTTTAAGCGAAAACTGTGGCGGTGCACAAATTTATTTTAAGCGTGAAGACTTAAACCACACGGGTGCACATAAAATTAACCATTGTTTGGGTGAGGTGTTGTTGGCAAAAAAACTGGGTAAGAAAAAAGTAATTGCCGAAACAGGTGCAGGGCAACATGGTGTTGCATTGGCAACCGCAGCGGCATTGATGGGCTTAGAGTGCGAAATCCACATGGGCGTGGTCGATATTAAAAAAGAACATCCAAATGTAAGTCGTATGAAAATTTTAGGTGCTAAAATCGTGCCAGTGTCACGCGGTGCAGGGACATTAAAAGAAGCTGTTGATAGTGCTTTTGAAGCGTATTTAGAAGATATAGAAAATAGTATGTTTGCCATTGGTTCGGTTGTTGGTCCTGCACCTTATCCAGAAATGGTGGGTTATTTTCAATCAGTTATTGGGCATGAAGCACGTGAGCAATTTTTAGCAAGCACTGGTGAATTGCCAAGCAAAGTCATTGCCTGTATTGGCGGTGGCTCAAATGCTTTAGGCTTGTTTAGTGGTTTTATGAATGATGCCGATGTACAAAAGGTAGGTGTAGAGCCCGCTGGTGAAGGCTTAGATACCCCAAACCATGCCGCTACTATGACCAAAGGGGTTAAGGGTGAAATTCAAGGTTTTAAATGCTATGTATTGCTTGATGAAAATGGCGACCCAGCACCTGTGCATTCAATCGCTTCGGGGCTTGACTACCCAGGTGTTGGACCACAGCATTCATACTTAAAAGATGAAGGCTTGGTAAGTTATGAAACCGCCACAGATGAAGCGTGCTTAGAGGCATTTATGGCACTGCCACGTTTAGAAGGTATCATCCCTGCGTTGGAGTCTTCGCATGCTGTTGCGTATGCGATGAAGATTGCCAAAACCATGTCGCCAGATGAAAAAATATTAGTGAACTTATCAGGACGTGGTGATAAAGACATTGATTATGTATTAACCAAAATTGATGTCAAATAAATAACAAAACTGAGCTTGAAATTTTGCAATACTGAATGCTAGTTTAAACTTATTTGGTCAATTAAGGTCGTGTTGTTAATTAAAGATGAACCTAGCTCTAGCTAGGCTAATGGCTGGTTGGGTTTTTTGTTTGTCTATGGCTAACTTTAAACATGCAAAAAACTCTACCATCCTGTGCTATTCTTTTTAGCAATACTTCGTTATAAAATGATGCGTTTAGATAAAAGTTTGCTTACCTATATAAAAAACGAGTACTATGCTGTCATAAAGGCTTACTTCGCCAAATAACCCATAAATTATCTATCAACAAAAGGAAGTTGTTGTGAATTTTTTTCAAGTCTCTTCAATTTTATCACCTTCTGCATGGTTAGATTTAGATGCATTAGATGCAAACATTGCATTGGTTAATCAACAAATACAAAATAAAAAACTACGGATTGCTTCAAAATCTATTCGTAGCGTTGACGTACTACAGTATATTGCCCAACAATCTCCAAACTTTGTTGGGGTCATGAGCTATGACGCATTAGAAAGTCAGTTTTTAATACAAAATGGGTTTAGTGATGTATTGTGTGCTTATCCTCAAATTAATAAACAAGCAGTATTAGCCTGTGAGAAAACTGTCTTAGAATACCAAAAGCACGGATATATGCAGGGTAAAGAGATAAAAATGACGTGGATGGTTGATAGCTTAGAACAATGGCAATTATTGGAAGATGTTGGGCAATCATTAAATAAAACGTTACGTATTTGTATTGATGTTAATATGTCGAGTAAATTTCCTGCTGTATATTTTGGCACACAACGATCATCGATTACCTCTGCTAAAAAATTAAAATATTTGTTAAAAAAATATCGTAAATCTGTTAACACACAAGTAGTTGGTGTAATGGGGTATGAAGCACAAATTGCAGGGTTAGCAGAGTTAGCAAAAGGTAAAGAGTCGCTTGCTCCTATCATTCGTTTGTTAAAAATACGTTCAAAAAAGCATGTTGCAAAACTTAGACAAGACTGTGTAAAAGTTTTACAAACGATAAAGCCAGATGTCGAGTTTGTAAACGGTGGTGGTAGTGGTAGCATGCAATGGACATGTAGCCAACCAGAGGTAACCGAAATAAGCGTAGGGTCTGCTTATTATATGCCAGGATATTTTGATGGAATGGATAGTATGCAAGGTTTTACTCCAGCAGCCGGTTTTGTGCTGCCAATTACGCGTAAGCCCTACAACAACATAGTGACTTGCCATAGTGGTGGGTTTGTTGCTTCTGGTGCTATGGGTAAAGACAAACAACCTGTCATTATTTATCCTCAAGGGCTTGAATATCTATCAGATGAAGGCTTTGGTGAGGTACAAACCCCCATAAAGATAAAAAAATCACAACCGCTAAAAATTGGTCATAATATATGGTTAAGGCACGCAAAAGCAGGGGAGCTGTGTGAGCATTTTAATGAGCTATTTGTGTTTAGAGATAGCAAACAAATTGATACATTTAAAACATATAGAGGACAAGGAAAATGTTTTCATTAATTGACTGGCATAATAGTGAACAATGGAAGAATTGGGTAGGGTATGAGCAAGCAACACCAGAACAAAAACTGACCCCAAATTCGGTTGAAGAATTGCAAGAAATAGTACGCAATGCGGCTGTAAATGGCAAAAGAGTAAGAGTGACAGGTGCAGGGCATTCGTTTTCACCAGTTGCCAAACCTGAAGAGATTGCCATTAGTTTGCACCACATGCGTGGTTTAGTGAGTGTGGATAAACAAAAAATGGAAGTAACTATAAAGGCAGGTACTTATTTACATGAGGTTGGTCCTGCACTTTTGGATCATGGTTTGGCACTTATTAACATGGGTGACGTACAAAACCAAAGTGTGGCTGGTGCCATGTCAACCGCCACACATGGTACAGGTATCACGCTTGGCTCGGTAGCAGAACCAGTAGTAGGTTGGAAGTGGGTTGATGGGCATGGCGATCTGCATAGCCATACTCGTATTGATGGCAACACTAATGATGATTTATCTAACGCATTGCATTTGTCGTTGGGGATGCTTGGCATTATGGTAGAGTATACGATAAAGGTTGTGCCAATTTATGGCTTGCATGAAAGCAGTGAGGCATTAAAGTTTGATGATGCACTCGCAAAGTTTATGGATGTTACTCATAATGTTCGTCATATGGAGTGGTTTTTGTTTCCTGGTACCAACAAGGTACAGCAAAAAGTGCTTAAAGTCTGTGCGCCAAAACCAATGAGCAAAATTCAGCACTTTAAAGACAAACTAGAAGGTAGCGTCGTGCTTAATGGTGCATTTTATTTGATGTCAGAATTTGCACGAAAAAATCATAAACATATTAAAACGGTTAGCAAAATATCTGCTGACAATATCCCAAATACTGTGAGACAAGGCTACAGTTATGAAGTCTTCCCTAAGCCAAGGGGGGTGTTTTTTAATGAGTCAGAATACTTTGTAGACTTAGATAAATATCAAGCATGCCTGAGCTATTTTAATGAGGCATTAATGGAAGATACCCGATTGTCGCACTTTCCTATCGAGGTTCGTACTCACAAAGGTGAAGCAGGGTTTTTAAGTCCTACTCAGGGTAAAGATAAATTAGTTATGTCGTTTCATGTCTATAAAGGCATACCTTCTGACCCATTGTTTGATTGGCTAAAAAATGAAATGAAGGCTTGGCAAGGTCGCCCACATTGGGGAAAAGTAAACAAACTGACACATGATGAGCTTAGAGAATTGTACCCAAATATGGATAAGTTTTTGGCAGTTCGTGAGCAGTTTGATCCCAATAGAGTGTTTATGAACCAATTTTTACAGCACAAATTTTTGGGTGAATAGTCGATTATTCGTTTTAAAAAACTATCAACATGACACTGTGTAAAAGATGATGTTAAATCTTCATTGTTTATGTAAATAAGTTCTCTATATCCACCCTATACCTGTACGCTAAAAGATAACACGGTTTTATTTATGCCTGTGTCAATCTAAACTTAATCTAGGATATAAAAACATTAGAGAAAAAAGAAGCAAATGGTTTGATTGAGCTGGAAAAATGATAAAAGATAAGTTAATTTAACTAAGCTTTATTTTGCACCTTATTTGTTTGTAATTGTGCTAAAATTTAGTTGAGTTAAGCATATAATTTTGTGATTAAAATATTTACGATAATGGAGAACAAACGTGGCAAATGCAGAATTTGGTACCGTATTTTTTGATGAAATAACTTTAGCAACTTTTGATGGTCAAGCATGGTCAGATACAGCTTTTGTTCCTTCTGATAGCTTACCACTACATCCAGCAACACATGTTTTGCACTATGCCAGCACCTGCTTTGAAGGCATGAAAGCCTTTAGAACTACAGATGGCAAAATTAATGTTTTTCGTATTGATGATCATATTGCGCGCATGCAAAACTCTGCACGTGCCTTATATCTGCCTATACCAGATACAGAACAACTAAAAAGCATGATTATCGACTTGCTGGCAAAATATCGTGAGCAAGTGCCTGCCTTTCCTGGTGCCGCATATATCCGCCCAACACTTATGGGCACAGATCCTTCAATTGGGCGAGCTGCTTCGCCTAGTGAAACGGCGATGTTGTTTGTGCTTATTTCACCTGTGGGCGATTACTTTACACCAGGGGCAGAAATGCGCGTATTACTAAACACCACCGACTTACGTTGTGCCCCACATTTTGGTGCGGTTAAGTCAGGGGGTAACTATGCATCTGCACTAGGATTGGTGATGCAAGCAAAAGAAAAATATGGTACCCATCAAGTTATTTTTGCACCAAATGGTGATGTTCAAGAAACCGCAGCTGCTAACTGTCTATTAATAAATGATGAAGAAGTACTGACAAAAGGGTTAACCAGCGAGTTTTTACCAGGTATTACCCGTGACTCTGTATTAAAGGTTGCACAATCTTTAGGTTATAACGTGACCGAAAGAGATATTACAGCTGAGGAACTCATGCAATGGACAAATTCTGGAGAGATTGCCTTGTCTGGCACTGCGGCGGTTTTAGCACCCGTAACAGAAGTTGTATTTGATGAAGATATTTATATGGTTGCAGGTGGTGCAGACTCCCCAAATACCATGAAAATACGGCAAGCACTAAATGATATTCAGTGTGGTAAAGCAGAAGACACATTTGGTTGGGTTACTCAAATTTAAGTTGAATCCCAACTATATCAAGATGCTATTATGCACCATTTTTTTATTATCTGATATTGACTGAATGGTGCACAATGGCTTATAGCAAACTTAATTTTGTTTCCTAAATTAATATATGAAGTGTGATGCTAGATAATATTATAAAAAACCGTTAATTTCTTTTAAATTATAAACACTTCTTGATATAGTCCTAATTTGTACTATAATGGTACGAATTAGAACTTTTTTTGGAACTAATCAACTAATCAACTAGATTTTTATGTAAGTTTTTTAATTAAATTAGTTAATCAAGGGGCTACTTATGAACTACCGCCAACAAATGGATAATATTGCCGTGCATATAGGTACAATTACTAAAATTTATCATGAGTTTGCCAAATTACAAGGCTTGACTTATAACACTATGATGGTATTAGAGGCTTTGCGACAAAGCCAACCCTGTACACAAAAGCAGATTTCTGAGGAGTGGGGACTACCAAAACAAAGTGTCAATAGCGTGATAAAAGACTTTGCTAAAAAAGAGTATATAGAACTGTTAGCAGGACGGAATAAAAAAGAGAAACTTATCGCTTTTACCGAAAAAGGCAAAACTTTTGCTGATAGTACATTACAGCCGAGTTTAGCCATGGAAGAACGGGTATTACAACGCATTGGCGAAAAAGAAAGCCGACAATTTGAAAATACGACGGCAAAATTTGCTCAATTTTTTCAAGAAGAATTTTCTGCTCATCAACAAAGTAACAGCTTTTCTAACATAA
>PDWJ01002674.1_pt1 | contig 33405 bp, 32 predicted proteins | sample 1430881 | NCBI WGS metagenome assembly PDWJ01 (sample SAMN01162460, study PRJNA174530) | Oral metagenome, whole genome shotgun sequencing project. | biome: Marine environment; feature: Marine mammal; material: Swab sample of the gingival sulcus; isolation source: swab sample of gingival sulcus...
GAAGCTGTTCACTCACAGTCTTATGGATACATGCTTGACTCAATATGTTCACCTGAGAAGAGAACAGAAATACTTTATCAATTTAGAGATGATGAGCATCTGCTTAGAAGGAATGAGTATATTGGAAACTTGTATAATCAATTCATGGAAAACCCAAACAGGGAGAATTTGATTAGAACATGTATAGCTAACTATATACTTGAAGGCATATATTTCTATTCTGGTTTCATGTTCTTCTACAATCTAGGTAGAATTGGAACAATGATGGGTTCTGTACAGGAAATTAGATATATAAACAGGGATGAGAATACTCACCTTTGGTTATTTAGAAACATTCTATTAGAACTAAAGAATGAAGAACCTGATTTATTTACACCTGAGAAGATTAAAGAATACGAAGAAATGCTAAAAGAAGGGGTAAGACAAGAAGTTGATTGGGGTATGTACATTGTCGGCGATGATATCCCAGGTCTTACAAAAGAGAGTGTAGAGGGCTACATTAAATATCTTGGAAATAAGAGATCAAAGGATTTAGGATTCAGTGTATTATTTGAAGGTTATGAAGAAGAACCACCTAACATGGAGTGGGTTGATGAATATGCAGATCCAAACCTAATTAAGACTGACTTCTTTGAAGCTAAATCAACAGCATATGCTAAAGCTGGTGCAATAGTAGATGACTTATAAAAATATTTAGATCAACAATTTATATTGTTGGTCTTTATTTTATTGACAAAGTTTTTTATTAGGAGTAATGTAATTATTGTGTTGAAAGGAGGGCTAATATATGAATGATCATCTTATTATAGGTGTATCTCTTTTTGTTATAACATATGCACTTATTGTTACTGAAAAATTCAATAGAACTTCAATTGCAATATTTGGTGCAATGCTTATGCTGATATTCAATGTTGAAAATCAAGAGATGGCATTTGAAAGCATTGATTTTAATACAATATTTTTACTTATCGGAATGATGATTATAGTTAGTATAATGAAGAGAACGGGTATATTCGAATATATGGCTATATACATAGCTAAATTCGTTAAGGGTGATCCTTGGAAAATGGTTGTACTTTTTTCGCTTTTAACAGGGGTTTCATCAGCTATACTTGATAATGTAACAACGATACTTCTTGTTGTACCGGTTACGATTGTAATTGCAGAAGCGCTTGACTTGAATCCTATTCCTTTTTTGATACCAGAAGTAATTATTGCAAATATAGGAGGAACAGCTACCCTTATTGGAGATCCTCCAAATATTATGATAGGTAGCGCATCAGGACTTGGCTTTAATGACTTTTTAATCAATTTAGCACCTATTGTAATTGTTATTGTAGCGATTACATTAATAGTTTTAAGATTTATATATAAACAAAAACTTGTCTGTGGTGAGCAGTCAAAGGCGAGAATAATGAATATGGATGAATCAGTTGCAATAAAAGATAAAACTTTACTTATAAAATCTTTAATAGTTCTATCTATTACTGTTATAGGTTTTCTGCTTCATCAGTATCTTGGATATGAATCTGCAACAGTGGCACTGTTTGGAGCTGGTTTACTCTTATTAGTTAGCAAGATAGATCCAGAGGAAATACTATCGGAATTAGAGTGGCCAACAATATTTTTCTTTGCATCACTGTTTATATTAGTAGGTGCTCTAGAGAGCGTTGGAGTTATAGAATTTCTGGCTGAAAAAATGCTCAGTATGACAGGAAACAATTTGTTATTAACGGTTATGATTATACTTTGGGGTTCTGCAATAGCCTCTGCTTTTCTAGATAATATACCGTTTGTAGCTACAATGATCCCACTTATTCAAAATTTAAGTTCAATGACAGGTATGAACATAATTCCTCTTTGGTGGGCACTTGCGCTTGGTGCTTGTCTTGGAGGCAATGGCACAATGATAGGTGCTTCAGCCAATGTTATTGTGGGAGGCTTATTAGAGAAAAATGGATATAAGTTATCATTTAAAGATTTTATGAAAGTTGGATTTCCATTAATGATACTATCTGTTGCCATAGCTAGTGTATATATGTATGTGGTTTATATATAGGAGGAGTTTACAATGAAAAAATTAATTGATGCTGAAGTTGCTTTTAATTCAATGAAGCTCCGTCAAATGGGTGCTGATGTAAAAGTAATAAACAGTAAAATGAGTTATGTAAAATTTGATATAAATGGATTTAAAGTATCTTATGTTTATAATATAAACAAGCATGGTAAGTATTTTCTTGAGAGAATATCGCCATACCCAATAGCACTCAGAGAGTTTGATGATGAGGATGATATTATAGAGATTATAAAAATAGATTTAGAGCAATTTAGAAATGCTGTAAAGAGTCACAATATAAAAAGCTTTATTGATATAAACAGGAGACTTAGTGAGGTAATAAAGAAATTTGAAGATTTATTTCTTTACTATAATGTACCTGAAGAGGAAAACACTATTATATATGAAAAACTAAATGAGATTGAGAAGGAAATTGAAAAGACTAAGAACTCTGCAAAGAGAGTTTATCATAAAAAAGACCCAGACTTCCTTAAGTAGAAAGGATAGACATGATAGATTTTAATAAATATGATGCGGTAATATTTGACCTTGATGGTACACTTATTGATTCCATGTGGATATGGAAAGAAGTAGACATAAAGTATTTAGACAATATAGGAGACGCACAATACTCAGATCAGTTACATAAAGATATAGAAGGTATGTCAACAACTGAAACAGCTCTATATTTTAAAGAAAAATTTAATATTGAAGATGATATAGAAGATATGAAAAATGAGTGGGTTGAAATGGCACGCGATTACTACAAGCATAAGATATTCTTAAAAAAGGGTGCCAAAGAACTTCTTAGATTTCTAAAAGATGAAAACAAGAAAATTGGTGTTGGAACATCTAACTTTAGGGATTTAGCAGAGGAAGTGTTAGGCAGTAATGGGGTTAGAAACTATTTTACTGTAATAAGGACTTCTTGTGAATTCAAAAATGGAAAGCCTTTCCCAGATGTATTTCTTGGAGTTGCAAAAGACTTAGGTGTTGAACCTAGTAAATGCCTTGTTTTCGAAGACACACATGCAGGTGTAAAAGCTGCAAAAAGTGCTGGTATGGATGTTATAGCAATAGCTGATAATATGTCGCTTAAGTATAGAGATGAAATAGAGAGTGATGCAAATCACTATATCGAAGATTTTACAGTTTTGTTTAAATAGGAGAGAAAATGGATTTTTTATTAAGTATCATGTTTTTTGTATTTGCTATAATAATATTTATAGTAGTTTTCAATTTGGTTAGAGTAAACGCTCAATTGAAAAAATCAACTTATGGAAGGCAAGTGGAAATTCACTCATGAAAATAGCATTTGACAAGGGAGTGGGTGGAGAGTTTTACACCTATCGCTTGCTTGAGAAATGCGGCGAAAAAAATTGTTCTAAGTTAGTTTGGTCAGCGTATATGGTTAAGGCAGGAGTTGATATAGATAGAAATAAAGGCTTAGGCGTATATCCAAACGATATATTATATTACAGATATTCTAGAGTTTACAAAACGCTACAAGTACAGATATTAACTATGGTAATACGAAAGCAAGAATTATTTTGTTTAATGAAAAGAATTATATTCAATATAAAGAAAACGCATACAATCTTAGTAGTATAGAAGTATTAAACAAAAATATTTTTTATCAAAACAAATATGGTGTAAAAAAACTAAGTGATGATAATAAACAACAAAAGATTCTAGGAGATAGAGACACGGCTGGATATTGTAATTCAGGAATCTTAAATGATTTAAATTTCTATTATTTTCTTACAAATGAAGGACAGAAAAAAAATAGGTATGCATCACAAGTTATAGTAGGAGACAACAAAAAACAAACTTTAATTGAAATTGATGGCTTTGTAGAAGCTACAGGAAATGATGGAAGCAATATATACTTATTAACAGAAGAACATAAAAACAAATTATTCTTTCAAAGAATATCAATTGATAAAGATTTAAACTTTAAAGTTGAGAGAAAGCCCTTAAATCTAGAAGGAAACTTCTATTCAGGTACAAATATTATAGTAGATGAGTCATCCATTTATTGTTATGCAGTAAATGATGGTGATGGATTCTATATACTAAAATATTCAAAAAAAACATTAAAGTTAGAATCTAAAGTTAAGGTTTTTAAAACAGATAATGAAGATTATATGTGCAGTAATGCAAATGCTGTGTTTGGTTCTGATGATAAAATATTTATTGTGACTAGTATTGGTAAGGTTTTTACTTATAATAAGTTAAATGATGAATTTAAATTATTATTTTCTTTAAAAGAATTCAGTAAAGAATTGAATTCGATGTTCACAGTACATTATAATAAATCAAGCGATGATATTAATGTTATTTATTATGGTAATGAACAAGAATATATTGTTGTGAGTTACGATTTGAGAGGAAACATTAAAAACAAATTTAATCTTAAGTTGCCTAAATCATTGAACGAATTACATATTCATTCATTTAAAAGAATCAAGTAAATTAGAATCTAACTGAGTCTTATCAAGTAGATAGTTAATAAAAATTTATAAACTGAGTGCTACGCCCCGATATTTTGGAGCAAAGCACTCTATTTTTTAGATAAAACAGTTCCCTTTTTATTATCCATAAGAAACTACTAGGGTATCTAAGTTCTATTGGGTATAGGATGTTAAGTGTTGCATAAATAAAACCAGAGACAAACTATTAAATTTGCCTCTGGTAAAAAGTACAACTTTTTGGGGTCACCTCATTGATACTATAGGTGCTTCTATTTAGTCGTTTTCGTTTAACCATTTAGTTAATACTTTCATGTATTTTTCGTTTTCTTCAACACACGGCATATGTGAGCTGTATTGGAATAGTTCCCATTTAGAGTTCTTTATATTATCATATAATATTTTAGAAATATAAGGTGATGAAAGATCCCTTTGCCCATTTATTATTAGACAAGGCGTATCAATTTCTGATAGTCTATCAGTGAAGTCATAGCCTGAGAGTGTTCCTGTTGGTAGGAACTCGTTCTTGCCCCAAGCAGTCTCATATGCTTCAACACCAGCCTTCTTTTCTCTAGTAATACACTCTACATGCATATACTTGCTTTTATCAAAGCAGTACATTCTCATAAACTCATCTAATGCTTCTTTATACTTTATGTTATCATAATCATCATTTTCTACAGCATCATTGATAGCTTTTTGCATATCAAGTGGCATATATGATATTCTTCTATATTGTTCTTCTTTCCAAAGTTTTGCAGAAGATAATGTTGATGATAGAGTATAGCTCTTAACTCCTTTTGGCTTTCTTTCAATCGCATAATATATTTCAAGCATTCCACCCCAAGAAGATCCAAGTAAGTGGACTTCATCAAGTGATAGATGTTTTCTTAAACTTTCAAGTTCATCTAACCAGGTATCTGCATGAAACAATTCAGGGTGACCTTCTATGAAAGACTCTCCACATCCTATCTGGTCATACATGATAAGTGGTCTATCGTCATCAAACGCTAACTTATCTAGCACTTCAAAGTAGTTATGAGTAGATCCAGGACCACCATGTAGCAAGATAAGAGGTGTTTTTTTACCATCAGGGTTAACTATTCTATAATAGGTTTCAAATCCCTTAAAAGGCATTTTAGCTTCTTTTATTTTCATATTAGTCCTCTACTACTATTAAGTCCTTAGTAACTTTATTTAGGACCTCACATCCGTCTTCAGTTATAAGTACTAAATCCTCTATACGAACACCAATTCCTTCTTCTTGAAGGTAGATGCCAGGTTCAATAGAGAAACACTGTCCAACTTCAATTACAGCCTCATTTGCGCTAGATACATCACCATATTCATGTGCCTCAAGACCTATTGAGTGTCCGGTTCTGTGAGTGAAATATTTTCCAAAGCCTTTTGACTCGATATAATCTCTACACGCAGCATCTACATCACACATTCTGTTTCCTGGTTTTGCAGCTTCTATTCCAAGTGCTTGAGCTTTTTTAACTATTTCATATATTTCTCTTTGTCTATCGCTTACTTCACCTATGAATACAGTTCTTGTCATGTCTGAAGCGTAGTTTTTGTACATACCACCAATGTCAAGTATAACGCAGTCGCCATGCTTACCAAAAGACTCATCTGGTTCATGATGAGGGTCAGCCGCTCCTTTTGCATATGCAGTGATAGGCTCAAAAGAATATTCTTTAATTCCGTGTTTAGCATATATTTCTTTTACCTTGTCGCTAAGGCCGATTTCACTAAGGCCTTTAGTAACCCAAGGAATTAGCTCTTTTATCACCTCATCATTTATTAGAGAAGACTCTCTCATTGCTTGTTTTTCGTCTTCGTCTTTAATTTTTCTAACTTCATCAATTAGAAGTGAGCTATTGACATACTTTTTGTTAGGTAGTAGTTCTTGTAACCTTAGTAAAAATCCTGATGGCCAAACCTTATCAATACCTATAATTTTTTCATCGTTTATAAGCTTTGATAATACTTCTACACCATCTTGTACATCGTTATACCAAACAAATTCAAGTCCCTCAACTTTATCTTGTGGGAATAGCTCATTTATAACTAGCTTTAAGTTACCCTCATTAGTTATATATAGAGCCATGAGTCTTTCTCCAGATTCGATTTTTTTGCCAGTTAGATAAAATATAGCAAGTGAATCACTAACTATTATTTGAGGTACACCGTTTTTCAACATTATATCTCTAACTTGCTGAATTCTTTCTTTATTCATTTGATACTCCTTTTAAATAGGTCTTGTATACACTTCAAGCCACTTAGATTCTTCCTTTGTTAGGAAAGGAGATACTTTTTCAAAGATCATACTATGGTAATTATTTAAATATTTCCTCTCTGAGTCACTTAATAGACTAACATCTATAGCATCTAAATCAATTGGAACAAATGTGCACTGTTCAAATTGATAGAATTGCCCATACTCATTTTTCACAGACTCTATAACAATCATTTCATTTTCAATTCTAATGCCATGAGAATTTTTTATATATATTCCAGGTTCATTAGTTATTAACATTCCAACTTCGAGTGGGCGTGTTTCACCTCTAGATGGGTTCATTAAATAATGGAATCCAGAAGGACCTTCGTGTACATTTAGTAAATAGCCTACGCCATGGCCAGTACCATGCTCATAGTTTAAATTGTGGTCCCATAGAGGTTTTCTTGCAAGAATATCTAGAGTGTAACCATAAGTACCCTTTAAAAAGTTTGCTAAAGCTAAATTTATATGACTTTTTAGAACAAGTGTAAAATGCTCTTTTTCTATATCGCTAATTTCTCCTAAAGCCAAAGTTCTAGTTATATCTGTGCTTCCTTCGTAGTAGTTTCCACCAGTATCTGATAAATAAAGACCTTTAGGTTCTAGGTATTTAGCGGTGTCTTCACTAGCGCTATAATGAACTATAGCTGCGTTATCAGCATATCCAGATATAGGAGCAAATGATGGCCACAAATATCCATCTTGTTGTTTTCTAAAAGATTCCAATTTGTCAGAAGCTTCAACTTCATTTATATGTAAATCTTTTATATTGTTTTTTAGCCAGTACATAAACTTAACCCAAGCAATACCATCTTTTAAATGTGATTTTCTAATATTATTTAACTCTGTTTCATTTTTCATAGCTTTAAATAATATAGATGGGTTTGATTTTTCTACAATTCTAGATTCACTAGGTATGTTTTTATAAAGTGCATAGTTTGTTTTTCTAGGATCAATCAATATAGATGTATCTTTATTAAATCCTTTTACAAAGTTATAGATTTCATCGTAAGGCTTTATGATGGCATCAATGCCTTCAAGGTTACTTCTAACCCCTTCATCTATTTTACTTTCATCCATAAATAGGTATACATCTGTATCGGTTATAACAAGATATGATAATACAAGTGGTGAGAACTTTATATCGTCTCCTCTCATATTTAGTATCCAACAAATATCGTCAAGTGAAGCAATTACATGTGTGTTGCAATTGTTTTCTTTCATCTTTTCTCGTATTCTTTGTATTTTACTTTTAGAGCCCTCTCCAGAATAGCTTTCATCTAAAAAGAATGTTTTTTTCTTAGATAGAGAAGGTCTATCTTTCCATATTTGTCCTACTAAATCATACTCATAAATAACATTGCCATTTTTTTTACTCGCCAATTCATAATACTTCTCTCCAGCGGATAAAGAAACTGTTCTTCCATCAAAGCCTATGTTTGCTGATTCGGGAAGATTCTTTTCTAAGAATTCAAATAGTGTAGGAACACCTTCTTTCCCCATTTTTTGCAAAATAACTTCCGAGCCCTTGAGTTCTATTTCAGCTTGAATGAAGTATCTAGCATCTGTCCATAAATAAGACTTCTCTTGAGTGATTAAAGCAAATCCAGCTGAACCAGAAAATCCAGTAATAAATTCCCTTGATTTAAAATAGTCACCTACATATTCACTCTGATGAAAATCTTCAGAAGGAACTATGTAGGCAAACACTTTCTTTTCCATCATGGCCTGTCTTAGCTCCATAATTCTATTGTTAATCATGTTCGCCTCCTGTAACTTGTTTATAGCCTAACGAAATTCTAGCATAATAAGAAGAAGCAATCAATAATTCGGATTTATTTATTTTAAAAATATATAGATATTATTACAAAACTCATAGTATATTTTTTAGCTATATATATATGAAAATTTATAATAAAAAAGCAGCTAATGCTGCCTTGAGTGTTATATTAATTCTTCTATTTCTTTATCAGATAGTACCTTTCCCACTGAAACTACCTTTTCGTCGATAACAAGTGCTGGTGTTTGCATAACTCCGTATGACATTATTTCTTGTAGGTCACTTACTTTCTTTACAGTTACATCTTCTCTGTTTTTTGATGCCTTAATAGCATTCTTTTCAAGATTGTTGCATTTCTTGCAACCAGTTCCAAGTATTTTAATTTCCATTTTTCCTCCTCAATATAAAACTAATTAAACAAAATATTTTGTACTTGACTATTTTCTATTATCTTATACTTATTAAGTATTCGGTTCTCTTTATCATATCTTCAATAACTCTTTTTCTAATCTTTGTGTTTTTCATTATTTTATTATTGTTTTTTTTCTTAAAAAATGACAATAAAATTATTGTTAGCGCCAAAATGTCAGATGATATATATAAAGCAATCATTGTTTTATAGGATATAATATACCAATAAAAAGAAAGGATACTTGCTATTACTAAACTAGCTAAAAATATAATTGCAATCATTCTATTGCTTCTTTTCCTAAGTTTCTTTAAATACTTTAATAATTTATCTTTATCATGAAATTCGATAAAGAAAGGTCTTAACTCTATTTCTTCTTCTTTTTTAAATTTATTATAGAAAATGTACACACTTGTTATCGTTGAAAATATAAATGCTAATATTTTCATGAGCATATTCTCTATGATAAAAATGTCATTTAACAAAACAAGTGAATGATAAAAGATAATAAAAGAAGTATAGTTACTTGAAAACGATTGTTCTTCTTGCCAAGAAGAGAATAACTTATCACTTTTTTCATCATAATATATAACTTTGTTTTGAAACTTTCCTATGAGTATTAAGTCATTAAAATTAATGTTATCATCCATTTAAAAACACCTTATATTACAAATTTAATATTCTAAGCTGAATCTCTATACTATAAGGTTAAATATAAACCCATTTATTATTATTCCAATGCTTACAAGCGCTACAAATATTACAAGTAGCTTTGTTTTTACAACTTTCTTAAGCAGTATGAGTGATGGAAGAGAAAGTGCGGTTACTGCCATCATAAACGATAGTGCAGTTCCAAGACCTATTCCCTTTAACACTAGTGCCTCTGCGATCGGTAGAGTACCGAATATATCTGCATACATAGGTATTCCGACTATGGTTGCGAGAAATACTGAGTACCACTTATCATCCCCTAAGAATATTTCCAACATATCACTTGGAATGTAGTTATGTATTATAGCTCCAATTCCAACTCCTATGAGTATATATATCCAAACCCTTTTGATTATCTCTACTACTTTTTCTTTAGCAAATTTTATTCTCTTGCTCTTAGTTATGTTTTCATAATCTGCATCTTGCATTGAGTTGTTAAAGACGAAGGGTTCAACATATTTTTCAAGTTTTAGCTTCGATATAATAGTTCCTGATACAACAGCGATTATTACTCCAATTATTACATAAAGTATTGCTACTTTAAAGCCAAATATACTTGCTAGAAGTATAACTGATGCTAGGTCAACCAATGGAGATGATATTAGAAAAGAGAATGTCACACCGATAGGTAATCTAGCATTTGTAAAGCCTATAAATAGCGGTACAGATGAGCATGAGCAAAATGGTGTTATTGTGCCAAGTAGCGCTGCTATTATATTTGCTTTAATTCCTCCGATTTTACCAAGTATTTTCTTAGTCCTCTCTGGAGGGAAGTTGCTTTGTATATATGAAACTGAGAAAATCAGAATTGTGAGCAGTATAAATATTTTTATTACATCATAAATATAGAAATGTATGCTGCCTCCAAGCCTTGAATTCAAATCAAGTCCAATCACATTTTCTATAAACATATTAACTAGATTTTTTAGCCAGTTCATTTTTAGAAGTTCGTCATTTATAAAATTGAGTATAAACATATGTGTTGTTGTCCCCCTTTATTTTTAAACAAAAATATGGTATTATTGTTTAGGTGTCTAGTATACACAATTATATATCAAAATTGTGAATAAGTCACACATATTTAGGGTATACTCGCTATGATAGGGGGTTTATAATGCCTAAATTAAATAATGTTGGATTAGTTTTAGAAAAGGACGAATTTAAAGTAATAAAGAAGAGTGTTGAAGCAGGTGGTTCTATAGTAAGACATAACCATCCTGGACATCACATACTATTTACGGTAGTTAAAGGTAAGGTAGAACTAAAATACAACGATGATGAAGTTAATAATTTGAAGCCTGGAGATATTTTCTATTTTGATGGCGATAATTATATAGAAGCAAATATTATAGACGATTCAGAGATATTTGTAACTTTGATAAAGAAACAGTAAGGAGAAGATATGAATCAAAAACAGTTAGAAAAAATGGGTACAGCAAAAGGTTTTATTGCTGCGCTTGACCAAAGTGGTGGAAGTACTCCTAAAGCATTAGCTGCTTATGGAATCGAAAAAGATAGTTATGATACAGAGGAGAAAATGTTTGAACTAGTTCACGCTATGAGAACTAGAATTATTAAGAGCGAAGCTTTTAATGATAGTAACATTATTGGAGCAATCTTATTTGAGCACACAATGAATAATAAGATTGACGGCAAATTTACTCCAGATTTCCTATGGGAAGAAAAGGGAATCATACCTTTCTTAAAGGTTGATAAAGGACTTGCTGACCTAGAGGGTGGAGTTCAGGTTATGAAGCCGATGCCAGAACTTGACAAGTTATTAAAGACAGCAAACGAGAGAAATATATTTGGAACTAAAATGCGTTCTGTAATTAAAGAAGCAACTGATGAGGGAATCAAGAAAGTCGTTGCTCAACAGTTTGAAATCGGGAAACAAATATTAGCTGCAGGCCTTATGCCAATAATTGAGCCAGAAGTTGATATAAATATTCCAGATAAAAAAGAAGCAGAAGTAATTCTTAAGAAATATATTCTTGAAGAGTTAGATAAACTTGAAGATGGTAAGCAAGTAATGCTTAAGTTAACTCTACCAACAGAAGCTAATTATTATAAAGAATTAGTTGAGAGTCCAAAGGTACTTAGAGTCGTAGCATTATCTGGTGGATATTCAAGAGAAGTTGCAAATGAAAAACTTGCAGCAAACAAAGGAATAATCGCATCATTCTCAAGAGCGCTTGCAGAAGGTCTTAGTGCACAACTTACTGACGAAGAGTTTAATAAAACAATCGCAGCAAGCATTAAGGACATTTACGAGGCTTCAGTTAAGTAGTTTATATAAAGTAGCTCTTTAAAAAGGGCTACTTTTTTTCCGGGAGATAAAAATGATAGGTGTAGTTTTAAACGGATTCGCTATAGTAGTTGGAACGATAATAGGTGCTTTAGCAAAAAAATTAATACCTGATAATGTGGCTGATAGAGTTATGCAGGCAATGGCACTAACTGTAATTGTCATAGGTATAAAGGGAGCTATTGGCAGTAAAAATTTATTTATACTTTTAATAAGTATGGTTATTGGTGTTGCTATAGGTGAAATAATAGATATAGATAGTAAATTTTCGAATTTTGCACATAGGCTTGAGGTCAGGTTTATGAAGAATTCTAAGTCGGACTTTTCCAACGCAATAATAACATCTAGTTTAATATACTGTGTTGGAGCGATGGCTGTACTTGGGCCACTTCAAGCAGGTATAAATGGAGACACTACTATTATTTTTACTAAGTCTATACTTGACTTTGTATCTGCAATAATACTTGCATCAACTCTTGGTATCGGTGTTATATTCTCAGCAATTTTTGTGCTTATTTATGAAGGATTTATTCTTATATTTGCTTCACTGATTGCACCGTTTTTAAATGCTGCTACTACCAATGAGATAAATGCAGTTGGTTCTTTGATACTCATAGCTCTTGGGCTAAATGTTTTAAAAATTTCAGAATTTAAAATCGCTAACTTTTTGCCAGCGATTTTCTTACCAATTATTATTGGTTTATTCTTATTATAAGCTATTCTTGAACTATTTTAGAATAGGCTTTGTTGTAATAGTACATATCAATTTCATTCTCAAAATACTTTGAAGTTTTTTGATGTACATATTTAGCAAATTTTTCAATCGCTTGCACATTCTTTTGTGAAGCGTTTTCTTTTATTGTCAGAAGTGCACTATATATCGAGAGTATAACCGATAGATCCTCTTTTGCGTAGTGAATCAATTGATAAAAGCTAAAATAGATATCTTTTTTGAAATTGAATTCCTTATATATAAGTACATTCTCATTGTCGGCAAAGATTATAAATTCATCTTCATAGCTACTCAGCTTTGAAAAAAGGACTCCCAGTAGTCTTATACAATGAATTGCAGTGTTTGGGTCATTTGTTGATGGTGATACTGCCCTTAGTGCTATTTCCGCAATTTTTTGAAGGGAGTATCTTACATCAAGTTCTATAGATTTTGTCTTAGTTATCTCTATATACTTTATTAGCTCATCTTCATCTATTTCACTATTATTTGAATAGACCTCAATAAGCACATCTCCCTTGTTTACATATTCACCTATTCGTTCAGGAATATTTATTGACACAGAGTGAGTTTCACAGTATGATGTTAACTTGTCTAGATATACCAGATTTAAATAACCAAATTCTCTTGAGTTTATCTTATGTGTGTATTCAGATTTAATAGAAGGCTTATCATGCACTGTATTATTTTTCTTTGTAAGGTCTATTATAGAGTCAATTATCTTATTTGCATCAAGGTATAACTTGTTTATCAGTCTGTTTGCCTGAATATTTGATGAAACCGAGAATATGAACTGCACAAAATAGTAGAGGCATATAAAAATATATAAAATGGATATAGTAGCTCCAAGAATAACCTTTGTTTCAGGAATAGATTTGATAAAATAAAGCGTCAAAATATTGTAAACAAATCCTCCAAGAAATATTCCAAGTACCCTGATACTGTTATACTCTTTTATGAAGTTTTCAACTATTCTAGGTGAGAACTGAGATGAGTACATAGTGAGCACAACCATGATGGTTGAGAAGGTAAAAGTTGTCATTGTGAACAGCGAAGCAGCAAGGCTTATTAGTATGGTCACAGACAAGTTTTTTGAAATTCCAATAAAATCAGGTATAATAATAGCAGAATTATCTATAGCAGAAATTACTATAGAAAGAAATAGTGAGTAAATTGTGTACTTTAAGGTATATAACCAGATTTTATTATTTCGCATGTATCTGTATATCTTTTGTTTCATAATTCCTCCTAATTAATTATAACATATTTTCATGGTATATAATCCGTTTTAATCTAATGGGAAAGGGGCGACAAATGAACAGAACAAAAAGAATCTCTGTGATATCAAATATCTTAGCTAGAAATCCTGGGGTCAGGTTTTCACTATCATATTTTATGAAAAAGCTAGATGCTTCAAAAACTTCTATTAGTGAAGACATTGATATGATTAGGGAGAGCCTTATTGAATATCAACTTGGTTCAATTGAAACTATAGTGGGTTCAAATGGTGGAGTTAAATATTTACCGCTTATAAGCCCAGAAGATGAAGAAAAAGGTATAGACCTTATAGAAGAAAAACTAAATGAAAAGCATAGACTTCTTTTCAATGAGTACATAGTATATGGAGACATATTATATAATCCTATTCATCTTGAAGTGGTCTCTAATTTCATAGTAAAGAATTGTTATGGTAATAAGATTACTGGGGTTATGACTATGGAAGCTAAGGGTATTCCTTTAGCTACAGAAGTCGCTAGAAAATTAAATGTTAAAATGATTGTTGCTAGAAAGAGCAACATGGTTACAGAAGGAAATACTAGTAGTGTTCATTACATGAGTGCTACAAATAAAAGCGTTCAAAGTATGTATGTTTCAAAGAGCGCTATAGAGAAGAATGACAATATAATAATTGTAGATGATTACATAAAAGGTGGAGGCACCATTCGAGGTATGATAGAATTAATACAGGATGCAGGTGCAACATTTGATAGTGCTTACACATTTATTATAGAAAGAACTGAGTTGGAAATAGAATTTAAATACCATGCGCTATTTAAAGTAAGTCGCAGTCCGGTATTGATTGAGAGGATAAAATGAAATTATTTATAAAAAGACAAATGTTATTACTGCTTGGATTTGTAATGATATTTGCACTTTTAAACTTTGATAGTTATGCTGCATTAAAGCCTAGAGTTGAAGAGTGGTTTAGCATAATGCAGGATCAGTATATCGATAAGCAAGGCGTTGATGATGTGAGTCTTAACCTCAGTTCAGGCTATGGGCAGTATCAATGCACACAGATGGCTTGGCATTATAGCAAGTATATATTTGATTTAGACTTTGCACCGTCTATAATAAACGGTAATGCGGGTTCAATGTATGAAGATGCAGATCCAGATTATTTTACTAAAATAAAAAATGCTCCTGGCAAAAAAGCAAAGAGGGGAGATATCATCATCTGGAAGAATGGTGGTGCTGGTCATGTTGCTATAGTTGAGAGTGCAAGTGGCAATGACGTAACAGTAATAGAACAGAATGTGGATGCACCATATAAGGGACTTGGACAAATTGTAAGAAGAAGACTAAAGAAGAATTATCAGATGTACTACAATAAGGTCACAGCATATGGCTGGCTTAGACCAAGACCTGAAAAAATAGTTGCTCCTTCTGGATATAATGCACCTAAACCTACAAATTTGGGAAGCAGTAGATTAGTTAGAATTAAAAATATTTCTTCAAATCTAGCGCTTTCACTTGATGGAAGTAATGTAAAACTTAAAACTTCAAATAAGAGTGATGTAGGTCAAGTGTGGAAGATTAGCAAGTACAATGATGATAAGTATTATTCTGTAAAAAATGCTAGTAACTTAAAGGTTTTAAATGCAACAAGTAGTTCAAACAACGTAAATACCGCAAGCTGGAATTCTTGGAATTCTCAGTTATGGCAATTTTTAGGTTCAAAAAATGAAGCGATAATAAAACCTAAGAGTAGTACTGATATAATTGATAGCAATAATTCAAATGTAATTACTAGAGAAGATAATGATGGACAAAGTCAAAAATTTAAAGTGGAGTATCTATCTGCACCTAAACTAAAGTTAGCTATTAATAAAGAAGGTACTAATGTAACCTTCAGCTGGAATGATGTAGGTGAGAACTATATCCATGAGTTAGTCACATATAAAAACGGAAATATGCTCAACTATTACAAAGTAAATGGATTAAGCAAGACTATTGCGCTTCAAGGAGGTTCTTACTCAGCAAGGGTAAAAGGTTATAAGAAGTATATCAGTGGTGGAGTCTATGCACCTTCTAAAACGCTTAGATTTAAGCTTGGAAGCAAGAAGCTTAGACTAACTGAAATGGTTGCTATAAAAGATTCTGCTAAAGGCAATAATCTTGGATATTTAAATAGAAACACAATTGTTAACACTAAAGGATATGTAGAGGACTACGATGGTGTTAAGTGGTATATCTTCAATTATAATGGAACATCGGGGTATGTAAGTGCTTTAAGCACAAGTACTGACTTGACACCAGAAAATCAATTTGTAGTTAGAACTACTAAAAAACTAAAAGTCTATAATTCTGGTTTTGATAAAATAGGAAACATAAGCCATAATACACTCAAGACTGTATATGGATACAAGAAGGATAAATCAGGAAACACTTGGTATAAGATCTGGTATAACAACTCAAGTGCTTATATCAAAAAATCTGGAACAAGCAAGGACCTAAGGTTTAATGTTAGAATTTCAGATAAAGTAAAGGTAAGAAAAACTCCAAATGGAGAGACCGTCGGATACTTGTACAAGAATAAGGTTAAGACAGTATATAGCTATACTACTCAGAGTTCTGGTGGAAAAATCTATAAGATTTGGTATAAAGGACATTATAGATATATTCACAGTTACTATACAGATGACAACTTAGATAAGGTTAATGACTATAATGTTCAGACAACGACCACTCTAAATGTGAGAAAAAGTCCATGGGGAACAAAAGTTGGAACTTTAGCTAAGGGAAAAGTTAAGACAGTATATGCTCAAAGAAAAGATGGAAATGACTTAGTATGGTATAGAATTTGGTATAATGGCTCAGCAGCATATATTAGTAGCTATTACACTAAAGAACCTGATAGAGATGTTAGAATTACAGATGATATAAACGTAAGAAAAAGTCCATGGGGAAATACTATAGGTGGACTTAGCAAAAATGATGTAACAACTGTCTATGGTTCTAAAAAGGATAGTGAAGGCGTTGATTGGTATAAGATAGAAATAAACGGAGCTGAAGGTTATATTTACAGTCTATTTACAGATGAAAATCTAAAACCAGTATCAAACTTTAATGCTAAGGCTAAGGTTACACTAAATGTTAGAAAGAAACCTTGGGGTAGTGTGCTTGGTACTTTGAATAAAGGTGATATTAAGACAGTATATGCTCAAAGAAAAGATAAGAACGGTAAAGTTTGGTATAAGATTGAGTTTAACAACTCAAATGGATACATCAGTGCAGATCACGTAACTAAGATAAAAATTGAGAACAAGGTTAGGACGACAGATTTAGTAAACATTAGAAAATCACCTTGGGGAACTTCGCTCGGTTATTTAGGTAAGAATAAAATAAAATCTATATATTCTACTAAGGAAGATATCGAAGGAGTTGAATGGCATAAGATTAGTTTCAACGGTGGCTATGGATATGTTTACAGTCTGGCTACAGATACAAATTTAACTTCAGTTTCAAATTTTGATGTAAAAACTAATGTTGCACTTAACATTAGAAACAAACCTTGGGGAGATGTCAAAGGCACCCTAAGTGAAGGGACTGTAAAAACTGTTTATGGACAGCGAAAAGATATGCAAGGTGATACGTGGTACAGGGTGTATTATAATGGCAAATATGGCTATCTGATTGCAAAACATACGACTAAGGTTCACTCAAGCGCTAAGGTTAGAATAACAGACAAAACTGAGGTCAAAAAAAGTGTAAATGGTTCTAAAAAAGGATATCTTTATAGAAATAAAATAAAGTCTGTTTATGGAACTAGCAAAGATAGCAATGGTATAGACTGGTACAAAGTTAGTTTTGATAATGGATATGGTTATGTAAATAGTTTATGTACAGATCAAAATTTAAATCCTGTTTATAACTTCAATGTCAAGGTAAAAACTGCACTGAAGGTAAGAAAAAAACCATGGGGAAATCAACTTGGAGTATTATCAAAGGGAACAATTAAGACAGTATATGGGCAGCGAAAAGATAATAATAACAAGACTTGGTACAGAGTTTGGTATAACGGTGGTTATGGCTATGTAATGGGTAGTTTTACAACTAAACAGTAAATGAGATACGGAGGGCGCTTTTAAGCGCTCTCTTTACTTGTTTTACTTAAAATAGCTATGTGTTTTAAGTAAAAATTATTTAATTTTCCACTCCTTAATCTAGAGTAAAAATATGTAAAAAAATACACTATATTTCTTGATAAATTATAAGCAATGTGTTAAGATTAGGTGACTAAATTTGAAAGGTGGATAAAATACATATGAATATTACAGATGTAAAAGTTCGCAGAATTAAAACTGATGGGAAAATGAAAGCAGTAGTTTCAATAACTATTGATGATTGTTTTGTTGTTCATGATATAAAGGTAATTGAGGGAAGTAATGGCTATTTCGTTGCTATGCCTAGTAAAAAAATAGGAGACGGTAATTTTAAGGATATTGCACATCCTATTAACGCAGAGACAAGAGCGCTTATTCAAGAAGTAATTTTTAAAGAGTTCGAGAATACAAGTGAGCCTGAGCCAAAGGTTGAAGAAGAAGTTGAAACAGTAGACTTTGAGACTGAAGACGTGGGACTTGGAACAGAATTATAATAAAAGAGGACTTTTTGTCCTTTTTTTTCGTGTAAGGAGATGCTATGAAGAACACTATAATATTAGCTGCAGGTGGTAGCAAGAGACTAAAGTCTAAAAAGTCCAAGGTGTTACATGATATTCTTGGTAAAAAGGTAATAGAGTACGTTTTAGATGCTTCAAAGAATGTGAGTGATAATACGATTATTATTATATCAAAAAATGATACAGAAATTCAGAGCTCACTATCTGATAGAGGAGTAAAATTTGCTGTTCAAGAAGAAGCGATAGGGACTCAAAATGCCGTTAAAAGCGGACTTCACCTAGTTGAAGGAACTAGTGTGTTAGTACTATGCGGTGATACACCAGCATTAAGTCAGAAGACAATAAGTAGGCTGTATGAGATTCATGAGAGTGAATCAAATAAGCTCACAATGCTAAGTGTAAAAATGGAGGATCCAGCTAGCTACGGCAGAGTTAAAAGAGTTGATGGTAAAGTTGAATGCATAGTAGAAGCTAAGGATGCAACTGAAGAGGAACTTAAAATTAAAGAGATTAACTCAGGGGTTTATATATTTGACTTCAAAGAGTTAAACAGGCTTATTGATAAAGTTACAAATGATAATGCACAGGGAGAGTACTATTTAACTGATTTAGTAAAGATATTTAAAAATGAAAATCTGAAAGTTGGGGCTCTACTCATTGATGATCCTACTGAGATAATAGGTGTAAATAATAGAATTGATTTACACAATGCTACTGAGGTAATTCAGAAGAGAATAAATGAAAATCATATGCTCAATGGTGTTACTATGATTAATCCTAGCTCAATATTTATTGATTTTGGTGTTAAAATAGAAAGAGATGTTATAATAAAACAGGGAACAGAACTCAAAGGTAATACCACTATTTCTGAAGATGCCATAATAGGTCCTAATGTTACTATTGAGAATTCTTCTATAGGAGTGGGTGCACAGATAAGCAATTCAACTGTGCTTGATTCTAAAGTGGGAGATTTTACCAAAGTTGGTCCATATGCGTACTTAAGACCAAATTCAGTGGTAGGCAGTAATTGTAAAATTGGAGACTTTGTTGAAGTCAAAAACTCAAACATAGGTGATAATACCAAAGCATCTCACTTAAGTTATATTGGTGATAGCGATCTTGGTGATAATATAAATGTAGGATGTGGTTCAATTTTTGTAAACTATGATGGTAGTAATAAGCATAGATCTAAAGTTGAAGATGGAGTATTTATTGGATGCAACGCCAATATTATTTCACCGGTAACAATAGGTAGTGGAGCTTTTATAGCTGCAGGAACAACTGTAACAAATGATGTTGAGTCAGATGCTCTATGTATTGGAAGAGTTAGAGATACTCAAAGAAAGGGTTGGGTTAAAAAGAAGTAATATGCATAAAAAAGGTGATGTTGCAAAAATATTTGCAGGGAATGCAAGCAAGAAGTTAGCAATAAAGATATGTAACCAATTAGGTCTTCCTCTTGGAAAATCTGAGGTAACACAGTTTAGTGATGGTGAAATAAGTGTAAATATAAAGGAAAGTGTTAGAGGCGCTGATGTATTCTTGATTCAGTCTACAGCACCACCAAATGTAAATAGAAATATCATGGAGCTACTTATAATGATTGATGCATTAAAGAGAGCTTCAGCTGGTAGGATTACTGCGGTACTTCCATACTATGGATATGCAAGGCAGGATAGAAAAGCTAAAGCGAGAGATCCAATCAGTGCAAAGCTATTAGCCGATTTAATAACAGTAGCGGGAGCAGATAGGGTTCTAACAATGGACCTACACGCAGCTCAGATTCAAGGTTATTTCAATATCCCAGTTGACCATCTTTGTGGACAGCCAATTCTTGCTGAACACGTAGCAAGCAAGGGTATAGAAAACATTGTTACTGTATCTCCTGACTTTGGTTCGGTTACAAGAGCGAGGGACTTTGCTGCAAAAGTTAATAGTTCAATCGCGATAATTGAGAAGAGAAGACCAAAGGCAAATGAACTTGAAGTTATGAGCATTATTGGAGATGTAAAAGATAAGAATGTTGTACTCGTTGATGACTTAATTGACACAGCGGGAACATTAGTTAAAGCGGCAAGCGCACTTAAAGGTATGGGAGCTAAATCAGTTATTGCATGTGCAACTCATGCGATTCTTTCTGGTGAAGCGGTAGCGAGACTTAATAATTCAGAAATAGAAGAATTAATAGTACTTGATACCATTGAGCTTCCAGAAGATAAGAAGTTAGATAAATTAAAGATATTATCTTCTGCTGCGACTTTCTCAGAAGCGCTTAGAAGAATATACAGAAATGATTCTGTTTCAGAATTATTTGTAAAGGGTTAGAATGAAAATAATAGTAGGTCTTGGTAATCCAGGTGGCAAATATGAAATGACAAAACATAATATGGGCTTTTTAGCAATTGATTCTCTGCTTAACTCACTTGGTCTTGATGCAAAGAAGATAAAGTTTAAGTCGCTTTACGCAGAGACAATAATTGGTTCAGAAAAGGTAATCCTTGTAAAGCCACAGACATTTATGAACCTCAGTGGGGACAGTGTTAGAGACTGGGTTAACTTCTATAAGCTTGAAAAAGAGGATTTACTTATCGTATATGATGATGTAGATTTAGACTTTGGAAAGATAAGGCTTAGAAAACAAGGCTCTGCTGGCACTCACAATGGGATGAGAGATATCATTTATAAGCTTGGGTTTGATGACTTTTCAAGGCTTAGGCTTGGAATAGGAAGAAATAAGGACATCCCTATTGTTAATGAAGTCTTATCAACTTTTCAAAAAGATGAAATAGAAGAATTAAAGAAATTATTTAAAAGGACTAATGAAGTTATAGAGTCATTTATAACCGAAGGGCCTGACATGACAATGAGTAGGTATAATGGATGAAAATTAAAAGATTTTTAGATAGCTATAAACCTTTTAAAAAGAATAATAAATCAACTATACTATTTGGCGCCAGTAATTCTGAGTGCCTTTTTTTTAGCATTGCTTATACTTAGCTCAAAGAGTCTTATTCAAAAGAATGTGGATTTAAACGAATACTATAATAGTTTTTTAAATTTTGAGGTTGGAGTTACATATGAGTTCAATGAAGTCTTAGAAAAACTTATTTCACTTGGTTATTCTAGGGAGTATTTTGTTCAGAAGTGGGGTAGCATTTCAAGTAGAGGTAGCATAATAGATATATTTGCACCTGGTAGTGAGTATGCTTATAGACTTGATTTCTTTGGAGATGAGTTGGATGAGATAAGGGTATTTGATGTAAACACTCAAAAGCAAGTGGAAAAACTTAGTAAGGTATTAGTTCCACCTATTACTGAATTTGATATACATACAAAAATATATAATGAGACACTGCGAACTGATATGTATAGTGAAGACAAATATGTAAATATTGATAGATTCTTAGAGCCAAAAAGAATAAATGTGCTTGATTATTATAAATGGAATATCTTTATCTTTGATGAGGCTACATGTATTAAGTCTATGCAGATGTATTATGAAGATTACTTGGATAGACTGACAAGCGCCATTGAGAAGGGTAAGGCTCGTCCTAGTGAAGAAGACAATATATTCTCACCTAGTGATGTATTGAGCAAGCTCGATAATAGAAATGTTACATCCATAAATGATTTTAGGTTTAAGAGTCTAATAAACTATGATAATGAAGTGAATCTTAAGATAAGGAACTCTCATAGTTATAGAGGAAATACTGATCATTTAGCGAGTGATATAAAGCTGTTTAAAGAAAATGGATACGAGGTCTATATATCTGTTAATTCAAAGAAAGAAGAGATTAGAGAAATCCTATCCAATAAGGACATAGTATTTAGCTATAAGAAAAATGATAGCGTAACTTTGATAGAAGGTTTTATCAATAATGGCTTTATCGATGATAGTGCTAAAATAGTTCTAATATCAGAAAATGATATTTTTAAGGTAACTGCTGTAAGAAAGAGAAAACTTAGTTTTGAAAACTCGAAAAAGATTACAAGTCATTATGATTTAAAGAAGGGCGATTTAGTAGTTCATATTAACCATGGTATTGCTAAGTACCTGGGGACAGAGAAGAAATTGTTTGACGGTGTTACTAGGGACTATCTAGTACTTGAGTATAAGGGTAATGATAGACTCTTTATACCGGTTGAGAATGTAGAATTTGTTCAAAAATATATTGGGGCGTCTACTGGAGTCAAGCTCAGCTCACTTAATTCTAAAGCCTGGGCGACAAAGAAGAATAGAGCTAGGAAGAGCATAGAATTAATAAGTGATGAGCTCATAGAACTATATTCAAAAAGAGCAAATTCTAGTGGTTTTGCTTTCTCTAAAGATTCTGCTTGGCAGCATGAATTTGAAAACAGTTTTGAACATGAGGAAACAGTTGATCAGATAAGAAGTATTGAGGAAATAAAGAAGGATATGCAAAGTCATATTCCTATGGATAGGCTTTTACTTGGTGATGTTGGATATGGGAAAACCGAGGTTGCTTTAAGGGCAGTATTTAAAGCGATTATGGATAGCAAACAAGTTGTATTCCTAGTTCCAACAACGGTTCTAGCAGAGCAGCACTATGCAAACTTTATTAAGCGCTTTGAAGAGTACCCTGTAAAAATAGCGAAGTTATCACGTCTAACACCACAGAGAGAAGAAAAGTATATTTTAAATGGGCTAAATAGTGGAAGAATTGATATAGTTGTCGGTACTCATAAAGTGCTAAATAAAAATATCAAGTTTAAGGACTTAGGACTGCTTGTAATAGATGAGGAGCAGCGCTTTGGAGTAAAGCATAAAGAAAGGATAAGGGTTTTAAAGAACAATTTAGATACTCTAACTCTTAGCGCAACACCTATACCAAGGACCTTAAATATGAGTTTATCTGGTATAAGAGATATATCTCTTATAAATGAACCTCCACATGATAGGTATCCTGTTGAGACTTATCTTATGGAGTATGATATCGATAGGATAAAGTATGCAATAGAGAGAGAGTTAGATAGAGGTGGTCAGGTATACTATATTTATAATAAGATAGAGGATATTGAAGATATTACTAAGAAACTTAGTAGGCTTATTCCTGATGCAAAAATGACATATTCTCATGGTAGGATGAGTGCGAAATACATAGAAAAGACTATGTTGGACTTTGTTGACAAGAAAATAGATGTACTGGTTTCAACGACTATAATCGAAAATGGTATAGATATAAAGAATGCAAATACAATAATAATTCATGACTCTCAAAACTTAGGTCTATCTCAGCTTTATCAGCTTAGAGGTAGAGTTGGCAGATGGAATAGAACATCATTTTGCTATCTGTTCTATCCTGAGAATAAGGTGTTAAATGAAGTTGCGAAAAAGAGACTTGATACTATAAGGGAGTTTAGTGAATTTGGAGCTGGCTTTAAAATAGCTATACGAGATCTTGAAATAAGAGGTGGTGGAAGTATATTAGGTACTACTCAATCGGGGCATTTCGAAGCCATTGGTTATGAGTTATATATGGATATGCTTAAAGAGGCAGTAGCAAGGAAAAAAGGTGAAGTGTTATCTGCTAAGAGAGAAATAGTAGTAGACATAGATATATCAGCTTATATACCTGATGAATATATACAAAATGAAGATGGTAAGATTGATTACTATAAGAAAGTGCTTGATATAGATTCAAGAGACGCATATTATGAACTTGAGAGCGAACTGCTTGATATATTTGGGGATATACCTGATGAACTCTATAATTTGCTAGATATATCTTTGATAAGAGCATTCCTAAACAAGTTGCCATTTATAAAGATTAAAAAGGTTGAATCTGGTTTTAAACTCGATTTTGATACCAAGCAAAATTTAGATAGTGAGCTTGCTATTAAGATAAAGGGTTTACTTGGGAAGTCTATAAGATATCACTTTGGAAAGAGTTCTTATATGATAATTGAAGAAGATAGTATATCAGAACTAATAGATAAACTTGAAATACTAGTAAAAAAACTAGATTTTATGTTAATATAATAAAACGGAGGAATTAATGAAGAAATTATTATTATTGATTTTATCTTTGCTACTTGTTTTAAGTGTTGCATGTAGCTCAAACGATGCTAAAGAAGAGGGTAAAGATAATAAAGAAGAAGAGGTAGTATTAAATAGTGGAGATATTGCATCAGTTAATGGTAAGTCAATACCAAAAGATGAATATGACAAAATGATTGCATTAGTAAAGTACTCATATGAACAGATGTATGGAGATGACTATTTTACTAAGAAGGGCAATGAAAACTTATTAAGCGAACTAGAGAAACAACTAGTAGATGAGATGGTAAATGCAGAACTTATGAGACAGTATGCTGATAAGAATAGCATTAAAGTGGATCCAAAAGTATTAGAAGTAGATTTTGAGAAAGCTAAGGAAAAGATTCAGGGAGAGCCTAAGCTAAAGAAAACGCTTGAAGACAATAAGATTGATGATGATTTAATAAAGAAGAATATTGAGGAACAGTTATTAAGTAAACTTATTATTGATAAGTTAATTGAAAAACTAAACGCTGATGAGCAAAAACTTAAGAAGATTGAAGAAGAATATGTTCTAAGAGTTAAGGCTAGCCATATCCTTGTTAAGGACGAAAAAGAGGCTAAAGAAATCTTTGAAACGCTAAAGAAAGAACCTGCTAAATTTGCTGAGATTGCAAAGAAGAAATCAGTTGACCCAGGTTCAGCAAAGAATGGTGGAGATTTAGGTTTCTTCAGTAGAGGTAGAATGATACCTGAATTTGAAATGGCTGCCTTTACAGGTAAGATAAACGAGGTTCAAGCACCAGTAAAAACTAACTATGGTTATCATATTATTAAGACTACCAAAAAAGAAACAATTAATTCTATGAAGAATTCAGGTGCTAAGAGCAGTGAAATAGAAGGCGCTAGAAATAGAGTCATATATGATGAGAGTATAAGAGAACTGAATTCAGAGTTAGAAAAACTTAAGAAAGAATCAAATATAAAGATTAATAAAGAGTAAGATTATGATATATATAGTAGGACTAGGATATACCAAAAGTGAATATACAGATGAGATAAAGGACCTTTTTGATAGGTATCCAGTTTATGTTAGAAGTGATTGGCATCCTATTATTAATGAGCTTGGTTTTAAGTATAAAAGCTTTGATTACATTTATGATAGTAAAGACACGTTTGAAGAGGTGTATGAAGAGATTGTCTCTAGTCTACTAGAGCTCTCTAAGCAATCCCCTATAGTCTATGTTGTAATGGGGAATGCATTCGTGGCTGAAAAAACAGTAGAAATGCTTGTTGAAAGAACAGAGACTGTTGTAATCAATTCGCTTAGTTTTGTTGAGAAGATTATTAATGAGCTTAGAATAAACCCTGTTGAGGGGCTTCAGATAGTTGATGGTCTGGATGATTTTTCTATAGATGTTAAATCGAATGTAATTATTGCACAGGTTTACTCTAGGACTAGGGCATCTGAAGTTAAGCTTAAGCTTTTGAAATACTATAATGACGATACAGATATTAAAATACTTGATTCAATTGGAGTTAAAGGGGAACAGAAGATTATAGACTGTAAACTCTATGAGCTCGATAGAGCGGAGCATTTTGATCACCTTACTTCAGTTTATATACCGAAAACACAGAATAGAAAATATACGATTGATGATTTAAGCTTTGATAATAAAAAAACTGAGTACATTGATGAAGATATAATGGCAGAAAAGCTATATGAGATACTCAAAACAATAGACAGTCAAAGGGCTATGGGCTACTATGATTTAACAGATATTATTACAAAAATAGCTAAAACTATGTAAAATTTATGGTTTTTTTTCAAAAAAAGCTTGAAATTTAAAGCGTTTGTGTGTATTATGTATATAGAAATTCTTAAGGAGGAAAAATGAATAAAACAGAATTAGTTGCAAAAGTTGCAGATAAGACAGGTCTTACTAAAAAAGATTCTGCATTAGTTGTTTCTGCATTTGTAGAAACTGTAGAAGAGGCTTTACAAAATGGTGAGAAGGTACAATTAGTTGGATTTGGTACTTTCGAAGTTAGAAAAAGAAAAGCTAGAAAAGGAAGAAATCCTCAGAAGCCTGAGCAGATTATGGAAATCCCAGCTTCTAAAGCTCCAGTATTTAAAGCAGGTAAAGGCTTAAAAGAATTAGTAAATAAAAAGAAAAGTAAGAAGAGAAAATAAAAAGCAGTCTAACTGCTTTTTATTAAACTACAATGAGAGTTGATAAATTTTTAAAGGTCTCTAGGATTATTAAGAGACGACAGATTGCTAAAGCTTTTTGTGATAAGGGTAGAGTTGAATTAAATGGTAAAGTTGTAAAGGCATCGGAGAAGGTAAAAGTAGGAGACAAACTGAGTGTTACGTTTGGTGGAAGAATTAATTCTTATATAATAAGGGAGATTAATAACACTACATCAAAGGCAGATGCTGGAAATATGATTGAGGAGGTATAATGCGCGTTATTTTTAAAAACAAACTATTACTAACGTTTATAGTAATTGGTTTAATAATTTTTGTTGCATATACTAAGATAAATCAGCAACTTGAAATGGAAAAGCTATCTGAAGATAAAGCAAGACTTGAAGCCGATATCAACAGACTAGAACTTCTGAAAAAGAATTTGGAAGAAGAACTTAGGAATGTTGATAGCAAAGAGTTTGTAGAAGAATATGCAAGAAAAAAATTTAGAATGGTAAAAGAAAACGAAATGATTTTTATCATAAATGAAAATTAGATCAAGTATTTGGTCTATTTTTTATAGGAGAAAATAATGAGGAATGCAATAATTGATATAGGATCAAATTCAATAAAAATGAGAATATATGATAGTTTTGATCTATATCATCCACTTTATTTTATGAATGTTACAAGGCTTGCAAAAGGGCTTGTAAAAACAGGTAGATTAAATGATGAGTCTATCAAAAATAGCCTCAATACTATAATTGAATTTAAGAATATAGCAGATGAGAGAAAAGCAGAAACGATTCATATTTTTGCAACACAGGCACTTAGAGAAGCTTCAAATTCAAAGGATTTTTTATTTTGTGTAAAAGAAAAAACTGGTCTTGGAATTGATATTATTGATGGAAGTACAGAAGCTATGATTGGTTTTTTAGGCGCGTCTAATGAGATAAGCGGTGATATCACTTTAATAGATATAGGAGGTGCTAGTACTGAAATAGTAAGCAGAGAAGACAAAACTAGCTATCCAATAGGTGCGGTAAAACTAAAAGAAAGTGATATCAATCTGAAAGCGCTATTTGAGGACGTCAAAATAAACGGTACATTTGTTGGAATAGGTGGTACAATAACTACCATTGCAGCAATAAGAGATAAAGTTGATTATTATACGAGAGAAAAAATTCAAGGTTCAGTATTAAGCCTTGAAGAGATAAAAGAAATAAATAGCAGACTCCTTTCAATGAGCTTAGAAGATAGAAAAAATGTTGTTGGTTTAAACCCTAAGAGAGCAGATATAATTTGTTATGGCATAGAGATTCTAATCTTTGTTATGGAAAATAACAATATAGGGGAAATAACAGTAAGTGATTTTGGCTCAATGGAAGGGTATATGAAGTATAAGGGATTATTATGATTGATATTTCATCACAAAAATGGCTAAAACAGGATATAAGCGTATTAGTTGCATTCTCTGGAGGTGTCGACTCCAGGGTGCTTTTTGACGTCTTATATAGCCTTAAGGATGAATTCAAAATCAAACTCTATGCCTTCCATTTAGATCATAATCTTAGAAGTCAGTCTAAAGAAGATGCTGACTTTGTTGCTAAAATTTGTAGTAATCATGGGATAGAACTTTTTAGTTATTCTCTAGATATAGCTTCTATTTCTAAGGAGCAAAAAGAGAGTATAGAACTTACAGCTAGAAAAAAAAGATATGAGCTTATTGATAGCCTTGTAAGAGACAAAAAGATTGACTATGTTGCTACGGCTCATCATAGTGATGATAACGTTGAAACATTTCTTCTGCACTTATTTAGAGGTTCTGGTATGAAGGGACTTAGTTCAATGAAAGAATGTGAAGGAAGTATAATTCGACCTCTAATTAGGTATAGTAAGAGTGAAATAGAAGATTATGCGAGTGCAAATGGACTTGAATACGTGACTGACCACACTAACTATGAAAGTGATTATTCGAGAAATAAAATAAGGAATGAACTTATTCCACTTATAGAAGAACAGTATTCTAAAAACATAAAAGAAAATATAGTTAAGGCAATTGATGCAATTAGGCTTGATGTAGAATTAGTAGATGAAATATTTAGTGAATTATACGATTTTTCTAAAGAAAAGTATGAATTATCAAACTTAAAAAATAAGAGTTATAATCACATAAAAACATTTGTATTAAAACTGCTTGAGCACAGGTTTAGTCTAGTTGACGTAAACAGCTATCAGATAAATTTACTTACAAGCCTTATTATAAATAATGATAGCGGAGAAATTGAAATAAATAATGTGAAATTTTCTATTGAATCTGGGTATTTAATGTTAGTAATAAATAAAGATAATACAATTGAAAAAAAAGCACTTATGGTGGGTGACAACTATTATGGTGATTACAGGATAACTATTTCAAAAGGTGAATATGTAGATAATAAAAATACGATAAGTATAGCTGAGAGTGAAATAAAAGGCTCTTTATATGCTAGAGGTAGAGAAGCTGGAGATAGATTTAGACCTAGTGGGATGAAAGGTACTAAAAAGCTAAAAAATTTTTTTATTGATTCTAAAATAAGAAAAAGCGAGCGAGATAGAGTTCTTATAATAAGCGATGATATAGACATTTACTGGGTATATCCATATAGAAAGAGTGAACGTAAAGTGGATTATAATGGTTCATTTTTAAATATAACCGTTTACAAAACACGATAAGTAATGTATTATTTATTGGTACAGAGTAGGAGGATACTTTATAATGAAAATGGGTAGAAATTTTTTCTTCTATGCACTTATTTTGATTGTTGTAGTGTATGCAGGAATGAGTTTTTTGTTAACAGAAAAGAAGGAAGTAAAAGTAATTCAATTTAGTGAAATAATGAGCATGATAGAAAATGATGATGTGGAGACGCTCATCATTGAAGACAAAAGCTCAACTTCAAGTGACATTACTTCTTCAATAAAAGGCGTTACAAAAAAAGACAAATTAAAATTTAACGTATATATTCCAAAGGTTTTTGAAGGTGCATATGGACAGATGTTACTTGATAAAGCTAAAGAGAAGAATATACCGATACAGACAATAAAACCAGTTGAGACACCTTTCTGGGTGAGCTGGATACCAACAATCCTATTTATTGGGATACTTGTCGCTCTTTGGTTCTTTTTGATGAACAATGGACAGGGTGGAGCAAATAAGGCTATGAGCTTTGGTAAGAGTAGAGCTAAACTGCATAAACAGGATACATCTAAAAGGATAACCTTTGATGATGTAGCTGGCCTAAAAGAGGAAAAGGAAGAGATGCAAGAAGTTGTAGATTTTCTTAAGAATCCTAAAAGATATAAGGATCTTGGGGCTAGAATACCAAAGGGTGTATTAATGGTTGGATATCCTGGTACAGGTAAGACTTACCTTTCTAAAGCAGTTGCTGGTGAAGCAGGAGTTCCATTTTACAGTATAAGTGGTTCTGACTTCGTTGAAATGTTTGTAGGTGTTGGTGCATCAAGAGTTAGAGACCTTTTTGCTACAGCTAAAAAAGATTCACCGTGTATTATATTTATAGACGAGATAGATGCGGTAGGTAGAAGAAGAGGTGCCGGTCTTGGTGGCGGTAATGATGAGAGAGAGCAAACTCTAAACCAACTATTAGTTGAGATGGATGGTTTTGGTGATCATCAAGGTATTATAATTATTGCAGCTACAAATAGACCTGATATTTTAGACCCAGCCCTACTTAGACCTGGTCGTTTTGATAGAAGAATTGAGATTGGACTTCCAGACTTACTTGAGAGAGCAGCTATTCTTAAGGTTCACTCAAAAGCTAAACCATTAGATGAAGATGTTGACTTTAGGACACTTGCTAAGAGAACTCCATACTTTACTCCGGCTGACCTTGAGAATCTCTTAAATGAAGCAGCGCTTATGACAGCTAGAAAAAATGAGAGAAAGATTAAAATGAAGACTATCGAGGAAGCTACAACTAAGATTATTGCTGGAGTTGAGAAGAAGTCTAAAATGGTTACTGAGAAAGAAAAACGTCTTGTATCTGTTCATGAAGCAGGTCATGCGCTTATTGCTCATATGTTACCTGAGACGGATCCAGTTCATCAAGTTACTATAATACCAAGGGGAAGAGCTGGAGGATTTACTATGCAGCTCCCTGATGAAGAGAAAAATTATGTTACTAAAACTCAGATGTATAACGATATAGTTGTACTTCTTGGTGGTAGAGTTGCAGAGAAGGTTATTCTAGGTGATATCAGTACTGGAGCATCAAACGACTTAGAGCGTATTAGTGATGTAGCTAAAGACATGGTAGTTAAATATGCGATGAGTGATAAATTATCACAAATGTCATATTCATCTGGAGATAATGTATTTATAGCTCAAGATATGGCTGTAAAGAAAGATCACTCTGAACAAGTTATTGCAGAAATAGATAGAGAGATTAGAAATATAGTTGATAAAGCATACGATCAAGCAATATCTATTATTGAAAATAATAAGGATAAGCTTGAGAATATAGCTGCTGGATTATATGAATACGAGACTCTTTATAGAGAAGACTTTGAGTTTGTACTTGAAAATGGAATTGAGGCACTCAAGGAGAAAAAAGAAAATACTAAAACCGAAGAGGAAAAAGAGGCGTAGTTAACTATGCCTTTTTTTATTAAAATATCTTTTATTTGCAACCATTTTATGGTATTATTGTCTATGTATTATACCTTTATTTTAGTGTTTTAGTTACACTAAAAGAATGGTATTTTAATTTGAAAAAATAAGGAAGGTTCTTATATGAGTTTTGATTTATTTGGCTGGATGTCAAACAGCTTTATTCTTATGTTTGTGGCTGTTGTAACAGGCCTACTATTTGGAAAGATCAAATTTGGTAAATTTAGTTTCGGTGTATCAGGAGCGCTTTTTACAGGAATTGCTGTTGGTTGGTTTATTGAGAAGATGTCCCTTGATGTTATTTCAAAGGCTAATGCTTCTGAAAAGATGATAAGTCAAGCAAATGCATTAATTAATAGAGGTGTTATAGAGAAGGGCTTCTTTTTATTATTCTTAATATTATTTGTTGCATCTGTTGGATTACTCGCTGCAAAGGATATGAAGGCAGTGCTTAAGAAGTATGGAGTAAAATTTGTTGTTTTAGGTATTGTTATAACATTTGTTGGTGCATCAGCGACATATCTGATGACATTTGTGCCATCGTCGTCAACAAATTATGAGATTGCAGGAGTTTATACTGGAGCTCTAACATCATCACCAGGTCTTGCTGCGGCGATAGAGACAGGTTCTGATAATGTTAAAAATAAACTTGATAACTGGGAAAAAATAACTGATGAAAGAAAAGAGCAAATGCTTTATATTATCGGGGATGATAGAAAGGCAAGTGAAGTAATAAAACTTACTGAAGAAGAATATAAAGTAATGTTTGAGAAGTCAGTTGCTGGAATAGGTGGTGGCTATGCAATAGCTTATCCATTTGGCGTTATTATCGTAATATTTGCAACAAACTTCTTCCCAAGAATATTTAAGATAAATGTTGATGATGAACTTGAGCAGTTCCATAGGGAAATGGATGAGGCAAGACAAGCAACTGGTCAGAAAGAAATAAAGGAAGTTGATTTCGATCTAATCGCATTTATTGTAGCCTGCATATTCGGGTACTCTATAGGAAAGATTGTAATAAGTCTAGGTTCATTTGGGTCACTCTCACTTGGAGCAACAGGTGGAGTTTTAATAGGCTCACTTATACTGGGATATATTGGTAAAATAGGATTCTTAAACTTTAGAATGAATAATAAGATACTATCTGTAATTAGACAGTTTTCACTAGCATTCTTCTTAGCGATTGTTGGACTAAGATATGGATATGGTGTTGTAAATTCAGTTAGTACAGGAGGTGCATATCTAGCACTTGTATCAATCGTTGTAGGAGTAACTGCAATGATGGTGGGATTCTTACTAGGTAGATATGTGTTTAAGATAAATTGGATATTATTAGTAGGTGCAATATGTGGTGGAATGACATCAACACCAGGACTTGGTTCAGCAATTGATGCGGTTGGAAGCGATGATCCAGCAGCTGGATATGGTGCAACTTACCCATTTGCATTACTTGGAATGGTTATATTTACTATAGTACTTTACAATTTACCTATGTAGTAGGTTAAGGAAGGATTATAAGATGAAAGACAGAGTTAGAAGTGAAGAGTTGTTAAAGAAGGTAACTACAGCAGATGAAGCTGCTAAGTTTATAGAAGATGGTATGCTTGTTGTTACAAGCGGATTTACTCCTAGTGGATATCCTAAGTCAGTTCCTCTAGCGCTTGCTAAGAGAGCGGAAAATGGTGAGAAAATAGGAATTACTCTTATCGCTGGAGCATCAGTAGGAGATGAGCTTGATGGAGCACTTGCTAGGAGCGGTGTACTTAAGAGAAGATATCCATACCAGACAAATAAGTCAAGCAGAGACGGTATAAATAATGGTGAGATTGCATACCAAGATATGCACTTATCACATGTACCACAGTGGATTGACTATGGTTTCTTTGG
>PDWJ01003239.1_pt1 | contig 33382 bp, 52 predicted proteins | sample 1430881 | NCBI WGS metagenome assembly PDWJ01 (sample SAMN01162460, study PRJNA174530) | Oral metagenome, whole genome shotgun sequencing project. | biome: Marine environment; feature: Marine mammal; material: Swab sample of the gingival sulcus; isolation source: swab sample of gingival sulcus...
TGCGGAGCGGGAGCGGGAGGTGCGGCTGGCGTCGCTGGAGTGCGCCGCTGGCGCGGCCCGCATGCTCATGGCGACGTTGGACGCGCGTGCGCATGCTGCCGGCGGTCCGCCGGCGTAGGCTGAACTGGTGGATCGGCGCCAGGGCCCTTCAGTTCCGGGCCGTGGTGGACAATACTAGATACCCCCCTACCGACACACCGCCTAGAGGAGGCACATGATGTTCGACTACGACGATGAGCTGGCCAGCGCGACTGGTGACACTGCTGAGGTCTACGACAGCAGCGCTCACTTCCGGATGGTCGCTTCGCGGCGTCGCCCGTACCGGGCCCGGTCCTCTGAGGAGGACTGACCTCCGGGCCCCTCCCACGGGCCCTGCGGCCCGCCCAACCCCCTTACTGCACTAGAGAGAGAGAGGCACTACCGTGGCACGTTTCGACCAGGACGGCGAACCGTTGGACCCGCAGCGCTCGCTGACGTTGATTGAGGAGAATGACACCGGTCGCGAGTTCACGATCGGCTGGATGGAGGACAAGTTGTACTTGTCTTTCGACGCCGGGATGCACATCACCCCGCTGGGCGTCGAGTACCTGGTGGAGTGGCTGGCCGCGTCGCTTGATGAGCGCGGCGTCCCTGAGCTGGAACCGGACCCGGATATGAGAGGCGTGGGCGGCGCGTTCACGAACGCTCAGGGCACCCCTGTCCTGACGATGAGCATCACCCGCTGCGGCTGCGTACTGTTCGAGGAGCACTCGGAGCTACAGTCGTTGGTCGGTATCTCGACGGCTTTCGCGGAGCGGATGCTGCTGTGGCTAGAGGCGCAGCTGTGAGCCCGGCGGCGCGCGGCTCTGCTGGAGGCCGCGGCCGATAGGCTGCCCGGGTGGTGCACCGCCAGGGCCCTTCAGTTCCGGGCCGTGGTGGGCGACACTAGATACACCCCTATCGATACACCGCCTAGAGGAGGCACCCGAAATGACGACCTGCACTGCGACCGACCTGGCCACCGCTGACTTGAGCGCCGTTGACATGGGCAGCGTCCGCGCGGCTCTGCTGGAGGCCGCAGAGGTGCTAGATGAGCTTGGCGCGGCGTCCGTGGAGGGCTGCGCTGCGTATCGACAGGCTGCGGCCGTCTGCGCCGACGCGGCCCTGACGGCCGTGGAGCGTGTGACCAGCTCCGATCCGGTGCTTGGGGAGGCCGTGCGGCGCGTGTCGACTGCGGTGGAGACGTGCTTGAACCCGTCGGACGGCGCGGCGCGGTTCCGGGAGCTGGCTGCGGGGCGGGAGGTGTTGGCATGAGAGCGCTGGGTCACCTAGAGGCGTGCCTGGGGGACACGGTGCTGGACGTGCACCTCCGGGACTACCCGGGTGTGGCTGCGGGCCTGGAGAGGGCCGCGGCCGCGCTGCCGGCGGCGCTCGCGGAGGTACAGCAGGCGGGCCGCGGCGCCGCAGCGCTGCTGACGGTGGCGGAGTACCTTCGCACGGCAGAGCACGATAGTGCGCTGGAGCGGTGGGTCCGCGTCCGGGCCCTGGTGGAGCTGGCGCACCTCACGGTGTGGCGGCTGATGGATGAGGATGAGGAGGCGTGGCAGCTGGACCGTCTGGGGGCTGTCTGTGGGTACGGGGCGGAGGACCGATGACTGACGGACTGACGGCGGGGCAGCGGTACGCGGACGAGTGGTGCGACCTGTATCGCACGGCGATCGAGGCGAAGCGGGCGCTCATCCAGGCGGGCGCCTGGCGCCAGGAGTGGGAGGAGCGGGTAGAGGAGCTGACGCGCCCTGACGGCCTGGTGGCCCTGGGGGCGTTCCAGCGGTACTCGGCTGCCCGCTCGCAGACACGGTATTGGGTGCTGCTGCTGGACCGGGAGGCTGACCGGGTTACCGGACCGCACGCTTAGGCCGGTTGGGGGATGCCGGCACCGGGGCCTTTACTTCGGGGCCCCGGCACCTGATACTGGATACATCACATCGACACAGCCTAGAGGAGGCACCCAAAATGATCGTACGCAATGCTCTCGACCTGACCGGCATGAACCTGGCCGACAGTGACCTAGAGGGCGTAGACCTGAGCAGCGCCCGCGCGACGGGCCTCGACGCCCGCGGCGCCAGCTTCAGAGGGTCGTTCTTAAGCTTCGGCCTGTTCGACAGCAGCGACTTCGACGGGGCGGCGTTCGGAGGTGCGCACCTCAGAGGCGCGTCGCTCCGCGGGGTGTCGGCACGAGGTGCAGCGTTCCCTGGCGCGGACCTCCGGGGTGCGGATCTGCGCGGCGCGTCCTTCGTTGGTGCAAACTTCCGCGGGGCGGACTTGCGGGACGTGATCGTCGACGAGGCCACGTCGTTCGCGGCTGCGGATCTGGAGTGCGCCAGCGTGCCTCTTCACGTGCTGGCGACAGCGCAGATGAGGGGGGCGCACATCTGACGCCGGCGGGACGGGATGACACACAGACGCCAGGGGCGTCGGGCACGATACGGTCACGGCGGTGGTGACCGGCCCGGCGCCTCTGGCGTTTGGCACTTATACAGTGTGACGCGGGGAACCGTGTGCACACGTGAGGTACCGCAGACGGGCCCTAGGACCGTCGCCCGTAGGCCTACTGAGCACACATGTTCCCCGCGTCCTGTGTTTTCCGACCAGTACCCGGGCTGGTCGGTGCCCGCGCTGCGGCCGTATCCCTTGACGGCAGTCCCTTCCCGCGCGGGCTTTGCCCTGGCGTGTGTGGCGCGGCGACCCCGCTGCCCCGCGCCGGGGCCATATCTTTAGGAGGCAGCGTGGCTGGTGGCTGGGCATCGTCTAAGCGCGTGCTTCCCCCTGGCTGGCAGCGCCTACGGCTGCGGATTCTGCGACGCGACGGCTACCGCTGCCAGATGAGACTTCCCTCCGGGGCGGTGTGTGGCGAGATGGCGTCAGATGTCGATCACATCGTACCCGGAGGGGATCACCGTCCGGAGAATCTGCGGGCGCTGTGTCGCGAGTGTCACGCGCGGAAGTCTTCGGCTGAGGGGAACGCAGCGCGCCAGCGCCGCCGGCGGCCGGGTGAGGATCATCCTGGCGGCTGCGCTGTGTGATGCTGTGACGACCGTCCCCCATCCGGGCTACCCGCTAGCCGGAACGGATGACCTCACATACGCCTCTCTGAGGCTCTGAGAGCCTTTCCAAGGCATATTTGGTACACTAAGAGCTGCTGGCCCCGGGGATGCCCGGGGAGGGACCCCTCCCCGGCCCTCAGGGCCTCCGGGGCGGGATGCATAGGGGCCGCCTATGCGCGCGGGTCTGGGGGTTTGTAGTATACACCGCGTATACCGCCCTTATACGCTCCGTAGCGCCGCCCGGCCAGTCCGGCCTTGCCCGACGCCAGTCAGTGGATCGCCGGCAGGCGGCCCTGCCGCCCAGGCCGCGCCTCACCTGCGCATCTGCGGCGCCGCCCGACGTCCGCTGAGCGCCTCACAGACCACTGGCCGTGCCGCGTGGCGCGCGCCTGTCCATCATCACTAGGGAAGGGAACCCAAGATGGCTAAGAAGGTATCCGCAGCTCAGGACGCTCAGGGTCCGATCACCGTCACCTGGCACGGCGTGTCTCTGACGGTCTCGGCACCGACGGAGTGGCGCCTGAGCGCGCTGGCGCACATCGAGGACGGGCAGATTGCCAGCTTCCTCCGGGCGATCCTGGCTGCCGACGAATGGGCGAAGCTGCTGGAGCTCGACCCCGCCGCTGGCGAGTTGACCGAGCTGTTCGACACCATCGCCGCAGCGACCGGCCTGGGAAACTAGCCGGGCTCGCTCGCTTCGTCGAGGAGCATGGTGACGCCGTGGAGGCTGACCTGCTTCAGTACTACCGTGTGGACCTGGCTGATCACTGGCGTGGTCGCCTGACGCTGCGGCGGCTGTGGGTACTCATCTCGCAGCTGCCGCCAGAGTCCCGCGTGGCGACGGAGCTTGGCGGGCCTGGGTGGCGCGCTGGGGACTACGTGACCGCTGACGTCTTCGGCGCCCTGACGGGTGAGCTTCACCCGACGCTGGAGGAGCTGAAGCGCGCCCGTGCGCGCGAGAAGCGCAGGGGCATCGCTAGCAAGCTACGCGCTCAGCAGGAGCGCCTGGCTGCGCAACAATCTGAGGAGTAGAGATGGCTGGCAGGGGCCCGGCGCCGAAAGCGGCGCGGCAGCGTGACCGCGATACGCGTCGGTCCCATGCTGGTGAGGTGCGCCTCCCGCGCGACGGGAAGCTGCGCGGCCCGTCGCTGGAGGACGCGACCCGTCGCTACGACTGGTCGGACCAGACGCGTGACTGGTGGGCTGACTGGCAGCGCGCCCCGATGGCGGCAGCGTTTGAGGACACCGAGTGGCGCCGCTTGGCCATGCTGGCCGTGCTGGTGGAGGGCTATTACAAGCGCCCGTCGGCGGCGGCCATGTCCGAGATTCGTTTGAATGAGGAGAGGCTCGGGGCGCTGTTCGTGGACAGGCAGCGGGCGCGCATGGTGATTGAGGATGAGCCTGAGCCGGAGCCGGAGACGGCTGTTCAGGCCGCTAACGTGCGGTCGATCCGAGACCGCCTAGGGTGACGACCGTGAGGAGGCGCTGTGGAGCCCGTTCTGTCCGTAGCGCCTTACGCGGATGAGCCTAGCATCGGCTGGGGCGTCATCGAGCACATCGAGTCGTGGCTTGTGCAGCCTGACGGGGATGAGGCTGGGCAGCCTTTCCAGCTGACGCGGGAGCAGCTGGATTTCGTGCTCCGGTTCTACCGGCTGGACCCTGCCGACCAGACGCGCCTGCTGTACCGTCGCGGCGTGCTGCGTCGCAGCAAGGGCTGGGGGAAGTCGCCGGTCATGGCGGCGCTGGCGTTCGCTGAGCTGACGGGCCCGGTGAGGCCGAGCGGTGAATTCGCCTCTGACGGGACGCCTCTCGGGCGACCCGTGGCCGCGCCGTGGATCGTGATTGCGGGCTACAGCGAGAAGCAGACGGCGAACACGCTGGACGCGCTTCGCGGCATGCTCACCACGGAGTGCGCAGAGCATTTCGGCCTGGACATCGGCCTCTCGCGGATCCTGCTGGAAGGTGGACGCGGGAAGATCGTGCCTGTGAGCGCGAGCGCCGCGACCGCTGAAGGTGCGCGACCCACCTTCGCCGTGCTTGACGAGACGCACCACTGGACCGCGACGAATGGCGGCGAAGCGCTAGCCCGGACCATCGCCCGGAACCTCGCAAAGGCACGTGGGGGCGACGCCCGGCTGCTGGAGACGACGAACGCGCACGTACCGGGGCATGGCAGCGTGGCCGAGGTGTCGTACAACGCATGGCGGGCGATCGCTGAGGGCCGCTCTGCCGCAAGCGGTCTGCTCTACGACTCGCGCGAAGCGCCTGCGGGAGTAGACCTTTCGAACGACGCTGAGCTGACGGCCGGGTTACGTGCCGCATACGGCGACGCGGCGTGGATCGACCTTGACCGGATCAAGGGCGAAGTGCTCGACCCGGCGCTGCCGCCGGCGGATGCCAGGCGGTTCTACTTGAACCAAATCGTCGCGGCGGAGGATGGCTGGCTGGCGCCTGCGGAGTGGGACCGGAACCGCGCGGAGAGTATCGCCCCGCTCGAGCCGGGTGACGAGATAACGCTGGGATTCGACGGGTCGCTGACGGATGACTCAACGGTCTTGGCGGCGTGCCGCGTGGCTGACGGCAGCGTGTGGCTGCTGGGGGCGTGGGAGCGTCCTACGGGTCCTGGTGAGTGGGCCGTGCCGAAGGATCAGGTGCGGGACGCTGTGGAGTACGCGCGCGAAACTTACCGCGTGAGAGGGTTTTTCGCTGACGTGGCGTGGTGGGACACGGACGTGGACCGCTGGCGCGATAGCTTCGCTGAGCATCTGGAGGTCGCGGCGACGTCTAGCCATCGGGTCGGCTGGGATATGCGGACCCGGCGCCTGGAGACGGTACGTGGCTTGGAGGCGCTGCACCTGGCTGTGTGCGAGGGTGAGGTCCCGTGGCGTCAGCATGAGACGCTCCAGGGGAAGGACGGCGCGTCGATCTTGACGCGGCACATGATGAACGCACGCAGGCGGCCGAATCGCCACGGCATGTCCGTGGCCAAGGCGACGCCGGACAGCCCGCACAAGATTGATGCTGTCATGTCGGTGATGCTGGCACGGACGGCTCGCACGCGGCTGCTAGCGCGGCGCGCGGAGGGCAAGAAGCCAAAGCGGGTCGCGAGATTGTATGGTTTCTAGGAGGTTTCACATGCTGGGATGGCAGGACGGTACGCGCGGGGAGTTGACTGAGGAGCCGCAGCCGCAGGCGACCATGCGATTTGAGGACCTCCACGGGGAGCTGTCGGCTGCCCTGGGGTCGGATGCCCACTTGGGGAAGGTGCGGCGGTACCTGCGGGGCGAGCATGACCTGCCGTATATCCCGCGTGGGGCGACGTCCGAGTTCCGTCGGATGGCGGAGAAAGCTAGGACGAACTGGCTGCCGTTGGTCGCTGAGACCTACAGTCAGAATCTCCACGTCGACGGTTACCGCCCTGCCGACGAGGCGAAAAACGTTGGGCGCTGGGATGATTGGCAGATGAACGGGATGGATGCCCGGCAGTCCATCGTGCACCGGGGCGTGGTTGAGTACGGCACGGCGTATGTGTGGCTGGATCGCGCTGAGGACGGCTCGGTGACGTGGAAGCCGATGTCCCCGTTGCATTCTCGCGCTTGGTACGCCGATACTGACTCTGAGACGCCGCAGGTCGCGATCCGTCGCGTCAGCGGGGGGGCTACTGGTGAGCTGTGGGAGTACCGCGACGTCGTCGTGCGACAGTTCTGGGAGGTCGGCTTCCGGGAGCACGGCTATCGGCTGATTGCTGAGGAGCCCGCCGACGATCCCGTGGTGCCTGTGGTGCGGTTCCGGGATCGGCTGGATGACGTGGCGCGCGGTTTCATTGCGCCGGCGATTCCTTTGCAGGACGCGATCAACGAGACGTCTTTCATGACCAAGGTCGCTATGCAGTATTCGAGCTTCCGTCAGCGCTGGGCTACTGGCCTGGTGATCCCTGTGGATGAGCGGGAGTCGCTGCCTGACGGGTCGCCAAACCCCATGTTCGGCAGGCCAATTGAGACGTTTGAGGCTGCGGCTAATCGCTTGTGGGTGGCCGACGCGCCCGACGCCAGGTTTGGTGACTTCGGTCAGACGGACCTTCAGGGTCACCTTTCGGCATACACCTCGCAGGTCAAGTCCCTTGCGGCTGTTAGTCAGATTAGCCCGTCGATCTTGATGGGTGACCTTAGCAATCTTAGCGCTGAGGCGCTGGCTCAGCTGGAGACTAGCACGCAGCGCCGGATCGCCGCCCTTGAGGTTGTGTTGGGCGAGTCGTGGGAGCTGTGTTTCCGGCTGGCTGCGGAGCTGGCTGGGGACGTGGAGGCGTCTGAGGACCGCGCTGCGCAGGTGCGTTGGCGTGACACTGAGGCGCGGAACCTCGCGGCCACGGTCGACGCCTTGACGAAACTCGGTCAGTCCCTTGGGGTCCCGGCCGAAGCGCTGTGGGAGCGCATCCCGGGCGTGACGGATACCGACCTTGAGCTGTGGCGCTCGCTGAAGCAGGACACTAGCCCGTTGGCTGCGATTGCGGAGCAGTTCCGTCGGCAGGCGGGCGAGCCTGAGGCTGCCGAGTGAGTGCGGCGTGGGAGCTGGCGAATGCGCACCGTGTGGCTCAGCTGCGCGGTGCGCTGGTGGTTCAGGAGATGGCGGCGGCGGCCGTGCGTGTCTTGGACCCGCGCAATCCAGCGACGCGGCGGCGGTATGAGGAGCGGATGCTCCCGGCGTTGGCTGTGGGTTTCGGTGCGTCAGCGGCGCTTTCGGCGGCTTGGTATGAGCTGGCCCGTCGGCAGGCGGGCGCTGAGGGCCCGGCCCCGGCGCTTCCCGCGCCTGTGTTTGATGAGGCTGCGGCTGCGGCGTCGCTGCGGATCACTGGCCCGGTGACGATGTATCGGGCGCTGCGGGACGGCGCGGAGTTGACCGCGGCGTTGGACGCGGCGGCTAAGTCTGCGTCGATGTACGCCATGCGCGCGACGTTGCGCGGCGGCCGGGAGCAGCTCATCATGGCGACGGACGTGGACGCGTCTGGCGTCGGCTGGAAGCGTGTGACGGACCCGGACCCGTGCGACTTCTGCGTGATGCTGGAGGGGCGCGGTGCCGTGTACCGTTCTGACACAGTGGAATTCCGCGCTCATGACGGCTGCGGCTGCGGTGTGCAGCCGGTTTTCGAGTCTGAGCTGTCTGAGCGGCAGCAGCGGATCGCGCGTCGGCTGAAAGCGCAAGGCGCACAACAGGTTTTGCCCAATGGCGGCTAGCAGGTCTAGTCGCCCCGTCCACACTCTAGGAGAGCAGTGGTGACAGAATCCCAGCAGCCCGAGCAGGTCTCGGACACTAGTGCTGACCAGGCCGCTGAGGCGGCCACTGAGGAGCAGGCGGCATCTGCTCCGGCTGAGGAGGCTGCGGCCTCTGAGGCGTCTGCCGACGCACCTGCGGAGGCATCGGCTGAGGGCGCGGACTCGCCTGTGGCTGAGGAGGAATCAGAGGGCGCGGCCGCGTCCGATGAGGACTCGGAGGATGATGAGTGGGCTGACTTCGACGCGGCCCGCGCGAGGAAGCTCATCACTAAGCTGAGGGCTGAGCTGAAAGAAGCTAAGGCCTACAAGCGGACGTTGCAAGTCTCTCAGGCGCTCCACGCGGCCGGGCTGTCGGATGATCTGGCTGACCTGGTCCCGGGCTCGACTGAGGCTGAGATTGCCGCCGGCGTAAAGCGCCTAGCTGAGCTGGCTGGTACGGCGAAGCGGAAGCGCGTAGCGCCTAGCGCTGGCGCTCTCCAGGCGGCTGACGGTGCTACGCCTCAGCCTGTGTTCGACGCAGCGGCTATCGCGCGTAAGGCGCGGCGTCGCTGACCCACTGAAACTACTCTCCGAAGGGAAATACTCTCATGGCTAACGATCTCTACACTCCGGCTCAGGTGGCCAGCGTGGCTGCCAAGCTGCTGTCTGACAACATCGCCGTCGCCAAGATGGTGAACCGCGACTTCAGCTCGGACTTCGTGCCTGGCGTCGGCACTGTCGTGAACGTGCGGATCCCGGCCGCCCTGCTGGCGGACCTCCGCTCGGCGGACTCCACCCAGCCGGTCAACCTACAGGACCTGACTGAGGCTTTCTACCCGGTGACGATGGATCGCTTGGTCGTGAGCGCGGTTGCGCTGACCGAGGGCGACATGAGCCTCCGGATTGAGGACTTCGCGTCCCGCGTGCTGGCTCATCAGATGGACGCTGTGGCGGACCAGATTGAGAATCTGACCGTCAACGCTCTGAAGAGCGCACCGCTGGCTCAGACCGCTTTCGACATTGCCAACCCTCTGCCGGGCATCACTGGTCTGCGGAAGGAACTGCGGGAGAGCAAGATTCCCGCGACCGGCCTGAAGCTGATCTGCGGCACCGATGTGTACGCTGGTCTGCTGGACAGCGGCGTGCTGGACAGCCCGGTGAATCAGCCGACCGAAAGCCTTGCCGACGGCGTCGTCATGCGGCTGCGTGGCTTTGACGTGATCGAGTCCACCCGGCTCGATAGCACTGACCTGATCGTCTTCCACCGTGACTCGGTCGTGCTGGCCACTCGCGCTCCTCAGATTCCGCAAGGCGCCGCTTTCGCAGCCACCGTTGAGGACGAGGGCTTCGCTATGCGGTATCTGCGGGACTACGACTCCTACCGGATGCGTGACCGTTCTTCGGTCGCCGCTTTGGCTGGCGCTGCGCTGATCCCGGCCCGCGTCGTCGAGCGCGACTACGACGCTGCTACCGCTAGTGTCGTGGAGAAGCCGAGCGCGCTGCGCGTTGAGGTCGCCATCTGATCTGCTGGATTCCGCTGTCTGAGAGGAGATTCCGATGACTGCACTCCCCCCACCGGTAGCCCTGCTGGAGGCGCGGCTCGGTGTGGCCGTCGGGTCCCTCGCAGCTGAGGACCTGGCACGCGCTGAGGCCGCCCTGGAGGACGCGTCTGTCCTCATCACGGCTGAGGTGTCTGCTGCTGACGCCACGGTCTGGAGTGATCCCACTGTGGGCGCTCCGGCCGTGGTCGTCACGGTCGCCTTGCAGGCCGCAAAGCGCGCGTTCGTGAACCCGGACGGCCTTAAGTATGAGGCCGTGGAGGGCTACACGGCGTCGGTCGATGCTGTAGGCGTGTACCTGACGGACGCCGAAAAGGCGCTGGTGCGTGGCGTTTCCACGCCCACGGGTCAGTCTAAGCGGGGCGGCTGGATCGGCTCGGTGCGTACGCCGTCGCCGTGGCCCGCGGAGCGCGGGCGAGGTGCATGGTGGGCCTGATCTTCACTCGCAACGTCCGTCCGACGTGTGTCCGCCTGCGTGCGCAGCCGTCGGTGGACGGCTACGGCGACCCTTCGCTGTCGTGGGACGCGCCTGAGGAGCTAGCTCTCCCAAGGTATCTCATCAAGCATGGCCTGGCTGAGGACGACCGTACACGTGCGACGTCGGAGGTGACACTGCTACTGCCTGGGGCTGCGGACATCCTGTATCAAGACCGCGTGCGGATCGGTGACGTGGTGTGGCAGGTGGATGGCCGCCCTGAGGTGCATTTGGATCGGCTGGGCCGCGCGCGCTACACGTCAGCGGATCTGAAGTTGGTGTCGGGATGAGCGAGCTGAAGGTTCGCTTGGATCACCGTGGCTTGGGAGCGTATCTGAAGAGCGGCGAACTGCGTGGCCTGGTAGATGACGTGACGTCGGAAGTCGCTGAGGCTCTAGGTGATCCGCAGTTCAGTGACGGTGAGGGTGTACCGGTACACGTGGAGTCGTACACGTCGGATCGTGTGATGGGGCAGGTGCTGCTGCGTCATCCTGGCGCGGCGAATTTGGAGGCGAAGTACGGCATCCTGCGCGCTGCCGCAGCTGACTCGGGACTGGAGGTGCGCGGTGCCTAGGATCATCTACCCGGACCCCGTGGCCGTCATGCTGACGTACCTGCGGGCTGAGCTTCCGGCGCTGATCCCGGGAGTTGCTGTGTCGCATGAGCTTCCTGCGTCTCGCATGGGTACGTCGGAGCTACCTGCCGTGGTGGTCCGCTGCGACGGGCAGGTCCGTGAGCCGTCGCTGCGGAATGCTGCTGCGGTGCGGCTGGTGTGCTATGGGGGCTCGCAGCATGAGTCTATGAGGATTGCGGCCCTATGTGAGGCTGTGTCTCTCGCGGCGATGACGGGCGATATCCGCTCTGTCACAGGGCAGGCGGGTCCGCGCCCGGCGCAGGACCCTGATACGCACGACCCTATGGCTGTCTTGACTGTGACGGTCTTGACGATGCCGAAGAATCTTTAGATAGGAGAATACACATGGCTGGAGATGCACGTTACACGTCCCTCTGGGCTGAGGCTGACGTGTATATCGCCCCTGCGGGCACTGCGGGTCCGACGGACCTCTCGTCCGCGTGGCCGGGCGCCTGGACTGCGGTCGGCCTGCTTGACGGTGAGGACGGCTTCAAATTTGGCTCCGAGCAAGAGACCTCGGAGCACTACGCCTGGGGCGGCTTGCTGTACAAGCAGTCTCGGTCCAAGGCGAAGCGGTCGGTCACCTTCACCGCGCTGGAAGACAATGATGTCGTGTTCGGACTGGTGAACCCGGGCTCTACCCGCACCACGGATGGCGCCATGCGCACCGCTGAGGTGAAGGTCCCGGCCCCGGAGTTCTTCGCGGTTGGGTTGGAGACTCGCGAGGGCGCGTCGGTGAAGCGCCGGTTTTCGCTGCGGGCGTCGGTGGAGTCGGTGGCTGAGATCACCGAGACCGAGTCTGAGCCGACCACCTACGAGATCACTGTGACGCTGTACCCGAACGCCAATGGCGTTTTCTGGACTGCGCTCGATACGGACCCTGCGTCCCTCTGATCGCCCTGCCGGGGTGCCCCTACGCGGGGCGCCCCGGTCATTTGTCGTTAAGGAGGCAGCATGTACAACGCGGGCTATGCAACACTGCAGATTATGCCATCGCTCAAAGGTTTCCAGGGAGCCCTGCAGGGCCAGGCGAAAGCGCCGATGAAGCAGGCCGGTGAGAGGAGTGGTAAGGCTTTCGGTGGCGGGATGATCGCTGCCTCCAAGAGCTTTGCTGGGCCGTTGGCGGCTGTATTCGCAGCGAGTAGCGGCGTAAATTTCTTCAAAGGGGCGATCGCGGAGTCGTCGGATCTGAATGAGTCGCTGAACGCGTTGGCCGTGACGTATGGCGATGCTGCGGACGGTGTTGCGCAGCTGGGCCGGGAGGCCGCATCGTCGCTTGGGTTGTCGAACGTCGACTTCAACGCGTTGGCCGTGCAATTCGGTGCATTCACCAAGACTATCGCTGGCGACGGGGGCGACGTCACCGCGACGCTTGATGAGCTGACTACTCGGGCAGCGGACTTCGCATCGGTGATGAACTTGGAGGTTGCTGACGCAGCGCGTATCTTCCAGTCTGGTCTAGCTGGGGAGTCTGAGCCTCTGCGTAAGTTCGGTATTGACATGTCGGCTGCGTCGGTGAGTGCGTTTGCGTACGCTGAGGGCATCGCGAGTACCGGCGAGACGCTGACTGAGGCGCAGAAAGTCCAGGCGCGGTATGGGTTGTTGATGCAGCAGACTGCGCAGGCGCAGGGTGACTTCGCGAATACTTCGGATCAGCTGGCGAACCGCCAGCGGATCCTTGGTGCGTCGTTTGAGAATCTCAAGGCTAAGCTCGGTGAAAGGTTGCTCCCGGCGCTGACGGCAGTGGTCGGATTCGCGGTCGATAAGCTACTACCTGGGCTGGAAAAATTGGGCCCTGTAGCTAAGGGCGTGGGGGAGGCGTTCGGCCCTCTGGCGTCTCAGCTGGGGGAGTCCATCGGGCCCGTACTTGGGCAGCTGGGAACGTTCTTGACGGAGACTCTGGTCCCGAATCTTGTGGCGTTTGGCCAGACGGTGAGCGACACGTTGGGTCCGGTTCTTAACGACGTGGGTACGTTCATCCGGGATACCGTGGTCCCGGCTCTTAGCTCTCTTGCAGGTGTTCTCAACGACACGATCGTCCCTGTGGCGCAGGATTTCGCCCGGACGGTCGGCGAGGCCATTTGGCCTGCACTACAGGAGCTTTGGTCGGGTATACAGCGGGATCTGCTGCCTGCGCTACAGGACCTCTGGGATAATTTCAGCCGGCTCATGGTGCAGCTGGCCCCGGTCGGGAAAGCGATCATGATCGTGGTCGGTGTCGTCGGGTTCCTCGTGTTGCAGCTCATCAAGGTTGGCGTAATAATCCTTGGCAAGGTGCTGCCTCCGCTGATTCAGCTGGGCACTGCCATGGTGAAGAATTTGGTGAATGCAATCAGCGTTGCAGTCGGCGTGATCGGTACGCTGGTTGGCGCTTTCGTGTGGGTCGGCGAGACCATCGGTACTGCGGCGTCCAAGATTGTGGACTTCTACAACGCTATTAAGGAGTGGGTCGGTAAGGCACGCGACTTCGTCGCTGAGCTACCTGGGAAGATTAAGGAAGTGCTGCTCGGCGCGAAGGACCAGCTGGTCAGTGCGGGCCGTGACCTGATGAGTGGGTTCCTGCGTGGTCTGAAGCAGCGCGCTCAGGCGGTACTAGACTACACCAAGAGCTTCGTCGACAGGATCCCGTCGGCGGTACGGACCCGGCTTGGGATCCGCTCTCCTTCGCGGGTGTTCATGGAAATTGGGCGTTACACGGCTGAGGGGCTCGCGGTCGGTCTTGGCCAGGGTGAGGCGCAGGTTCAGTCTGCTGCCGACCGTCTGTTGAACATCGGCAGCGTCGATGCAGCAACCCCGGATCTCCCGGATGGCGGCCTGGTTGGGCAGCTGTCTGAGCTGCGGATTGCTATCGACGTGGATGCCAGCGAGCTTGACCGGGTCTTCAGTACGCGGATCGAACGCGCTGATCAGGAGCAGGCGCGTGTGTATCGTCAGGGACGGAGGTGACCGGTGGCTAGCGCGATTGATGCTGTACCGCAGCCGGATTCGGCGTCGGTGCAGCTGACGCTGTCCGGCTGGTCTGCGGGCACCGCGTCGGTGCCGCTGACGCGTGTGGTGCGCGGCGTGCGGTCTGAGGTGCGCGGGTCGCCTGTAGCGTTAGCCGCAGGCGGCGCGGTGGTCGTGGATCATGAGGCTCCGGTCGGGTCGCCTGTGGAGTATGAGGCTCCGGACGGCGCGGTGACCGTACGGTCTGCTGCGGTGACTGTGGAGTCTGCCGAGGCGTGGCTGCGGGTGCCTGGCCGCCCTGACCTGGCGCGCACGTGCACGCCGGAGCGGGTGCCTACGTTCCAGCGGCAGCGCCTCACGACGATCCTCCAGCCGCTCGGCAGTAGTGTCCCGCTGGCGATCTCGGGCCCGCTGCTGGCCGCGACGGGCTCGGTGACGCTGCTGGCGTGGGATGATGCCGAGGTCGAGGCGCTGCTGGAGGCGCTGCGGGCTAGTACTGTGGTACTGCTGTCGATGCCCGGGACTCATTGGCACGACCGCTATATCGCGGTGCAGTCCGTGAAGCTGAGCCCGTTCACCGGGTTTTCGACCGACGCGAGCTGGAAGCTGACTTGCGCTGTGGCGGAGGCGACGCCCCCTGCCTGACCGACTACCGGGAGGTCTCCCATGTTCCCTGTTTCTGACGCTTTCCTGTCCGCGCTGCGCGGCTCGCATGAGCGTGCGCTGCGTGTGGAGGTGTGGCGCGACGGGACGCTGCTCATGGGGGACCTCCCGGTAGAGTCGGGGTCGGTGACCGTGGATGAGCGGTCCCGCGTCCGGCGTACGGCGAATCTCGTTGTGGCGGACCCGGATCTGCTGCCGCAGGAGGATGACGCGATCCTGTCTACTGCGGGCACGGAGCTGCGCGTGCTCTCTGGCGTCCGGTATGCTGACGGGTCGGCTGAGCTTGTACCTGTGGGCGTGTTTCGCGTGTCGTCGGTGACGCGCCGGCGCTGGGGCGCTGAGCTCGACGTGGTTGGGGAGGACCTGTCAGCGACGGTGGCGGACGGCGTGTTCTGGTCGCCCACCGCGACGGAGCCGGGCATCCGCATTCCTGACGAGATTGCGGCGATGGTCACGCGTGTGGTTGACGTCGATGTGCTGGACTTGTCGGGGTCGCTGGCGACGACGGCTGCGTGCGTGTGGGACAGCGATCGTTGGGGAGCGATTGAGGAGCTGTCCACTGCCATCGGCTGCGAGACGTTCTTCACCCCGACTGGCGCGGCGATGATCCGCCGAATCCCGTCTGTAGCAGCGGATCCCGTGTGGATTGTTGATGCTGGGGATGGTGGCGTGCTGCTGGAGGCGTCGCAAGGGGTCACCCGTGATGGGATGTACAACGGCGTTATTGCGTACGCTGACGACGGCACGAGGAACAGCATGGCCCCGACAGGTGCGTACGCGCTTCAGCGCAGCGGCCCGCTCAGGTGGCGAAAAGGGCTTAAGAAGCCGCGCTTCTACATGTCGCCGCTGCTGAAGACCAAGGAACAGTGTCGCAGCGCCGCGGAATCCATTCTCCAGCGGGCGAACTCGGGAGCCCGCCAGCTCTCGGTTGACGTGGTGCCGAACCCGGCGTTGGACGTCGGCGATACGGTCTTGATCCGTCTCCCGGACGGTACTGAGGCGCTTCGTGTAATCACGAAACTCACTCTGCCGCTTGGGCCTACAGGCGGGATGCAGCTTGAGGTCCGTGGTGATGCTGACTTCGCTGAGGGCGACCTGGAGCCGTGCGAGCCGGGCGACACGCTGTTGCCGCTCGGCGGTGGCCAGGACAACGGCGCGGCTTGGCCCGGCTTTCCGTTCGTCCCGACGCCTGTGGTCGGGATACACCGTCACTTCTGGTAGGGCTGAGAGCTTTTGACGTCGACGGGCTGCCTATCGGCGGCATGGAGACGCAGTGGCGTGCGGGTACGACGACGACGCTGGCTGCGGACCTGAGCCCAGGCGACACGGTAGTGCAGCTGACGGACGCTAGCGGCTGGGTGGCGAACGCGCCTGACTACGACCGGGTCTTGATCTTCTGGGATTACGTGGATGGCGCTGGGACGTCCTGGCCTGCCGAGACGTACTCTCGCCACACGTCCCCGGGCGACGCGTGGGACCCGGCCGCGTGGACGAGCGGGGCCACCATCCCACTACGCGCACCGTGGGCGGGCGATCCGGTGGCTGCGGGCACGGAAGTGTCCCAGTTGCAGCGGTCTTGGTCGCACATGTTCGTGGCGACGGGCCAGCACGTGGAGGCGGATGAGTGGACGCGTGTCCAGGGTACGACGGAGCTGGGCTACGCGGCGCGGGGTCAGGCGACGCAGGAGCGTAGGTTCCTGTACGGCACACGGTATGTCACACCGCTGGTGCTGTGGACGGCCCCGGGCACGGACGGGCTGCGGATGGCGAACGTCGATTTCCGGAGGAGGTGCGGATGAGTATCCTGCTTGCTAGCGAGCTGGCGTCTGGGGGCGGCGCGTCGGATGTGCCGCTGGGCACTGTGGTGGCGCAGCGGGGCGACGGCACGGTGGACGTGTCGGTGCAGGGCGGCCTCATGACGCGGGTGCCTGTGGTTGCTGGAGCGCGGTGCGGTGTGGGCGATGTGGTGGTCGTGCTTCGGCGTAGCCCGTCTCAGGTGGTGGTGCTGGGGGCGGTGCGGTCTGAGCCGACGGATGACCCGGTCCGGCTGGGGATCGATATCCTGTGGAATCTGCTCCCGGACGGTCCTGCGGCGTCACCGCTTGCGGTGCAGGCTATTTCGGGGTCGACGTGGCATCCGACGCGGGCTCAGTGGGATGACGCGGCCGTGGCGCAGGGCCGGGTGTTCGCGGGTGAGGCTGCGGCTATGGGCCTGTGGTGCTATGGTAGCCAGCTGGACTCGCTGCGAGGGGCGACGGTGACAGGGTGCGAGCTCGACGTGGTCCGCGAGGACACTGGCCCGCCTGTGGATCTGTGGCTGGCCGGGCACGCACATGTGCAGCGGCCCGCCGGCACGCCTACGTGGCTGACGCAGGCGGTGCCGCTGGGCCCTGTGGGCTCCGGCCAGTCTACGGTGTCGGTACCGCTGGCGTTGGCGCAGCAACTTGCTGCGGGCACGGTGCGCGGGCTTGGGCTGCTGGCGCAGGGCCCGGCCGCTAAAGCCGTGTTCGCAGGCGGTGCGGGAGCGCCTGTGTCTGGCCGACTTTCGGTCGAGTGGGAGTGAGTACGTATGTTGACGGTGCATCTCTGTGATGGCGGTCAGTTGGGGGCTGTGGTGCCTTCGGGCGTGCTGCATGCGGTGCTCGGCGCGCGGCCGCGGAGTGCCGCTGCTGTGGATGACCGCGCGCTGGCGCTGGTGAATCACGGTCCGGAGTACGCTACGGACGTGCGCGTGTGGCTGCGGCAGGACCCGCTCGGTGCGCCGGTCAAGATTGCGTGGTCGCGCGCTGGGCTCAAGCCGGCGTCTGGCGCTCTGACGGTGCCGGATGAGCCGAACGGGCTGGACTGGCAAGCTCCGTCGGGCTACCTGGATGGGTTCAGTGTGTTTGAGATCCCTGTGGGCATGGCGCACGCGCTGTGGTTTCGGCGGGAGGGCGGCGCGTCTCAGTCGCTTATGCCGCAGTCGACGTCTCTTATTATAGAGTCCATCAACGGTTTTGACGTGTAGGAGTGTTTTCATGTTCATCGGACGACAGGGCCACGGCCCTTTTGTGGTGCCGTGCCTGGTGGATCTGTATAGGCAGGCTAACGAGCGCTGGCCGGGTCGCCCGCGCTCTCATGACGGCAGTATCGGCGACCGCGCTCACAGCGCGCGTAAGAGCGACCACAATCCAAATTGGCGCGGCGCGATCTGCGCCATCGACGTGGGCGTGAATCGTCAGCAGGGCGACGAGCTGGTGACCCTGCTTGTGACGCAGCGGGATCCGCGCATCAAGTACGTTATTTGGCACGGTCAGATGTGGCGCTCCTACGCGAAGCCGGGTATCCCGGCGTGGTCTGCGGCACCGTATCGCGGGTCGAACCCACACAACTACCACGTGCATATCAGCGTGCGTGACCAGAACTCTGCGCGGCCGCTTATCGGCGGCGTCAGCGCGCAGTCCACCGACGGTACTCACCAGGAGGATGAATTGACCACCGAGCAGGCTCTAATGCTTCAGTACACCCATGACTACGCAAAGACGGCGCGGATCAAGGCCGCGGACAATACCGAGCGCCTGGCCGCGTTGCGCGATGAGGTCGCGGACCTGAAAGCGCTGCTTAACGCGGTGCTCACGCGCTTGGAGTCGTGACCGATGGTCCCTGACCTGCCGGGCGAGGACCCGGTGATCACTGCGATCCGGAAGCTTGAGGCCAAGCTTGACATCGCTATCGCCCAGCACCGCGCCGAGCTGGACTTGGCGGCGCGCCATGACACGGACCATGAGGAGCGGCTGCGCGCGCTGGAGGCACGTCAGACGGTGACGCCGAAAGCGCTGTGGTCCGTGGTGGTCGGGGCGAGCGCGGTCCTGGCGACGGCTCTCCCGCTGCTCCAGCTGCTCTACTCCGCAACCCCATAGCGGCCTTAGGAGGCAACATGCTACATTTCCTGTCCAGCGACTCCAAGGCGGTCCGCGCCTGGCTCTACGGAGTCGGCGCAGCGATCGTCGCCCTGGCCGTCGTGTATGGCTTCGTCGCCGATGAGCAGTCGGTGGCGATTCTCGCTCTGCTACAGGCGATCCTGCTGGCTCCGGCGATCGAGTCTGGCCGTCGCCCGCGTCACCAGGGCCGCCATGTGCGCGGCCGTGAGGTGACGGATCCGGCCGAGTCGGATGAGGTCGCTGTCTGAAGCACTAACGCCCGCACCGGGATTCCCTGGTGCGGGCGTTTCGTGTTTACTGCGCTATTGCGGCGCGCATCCGCTCTAGCGCTTGCCGGTGTAGCCGCGTGACGCGGCTGGGCGGGGTGCCCATCCGCTCTGCCACGTCGCCATCGGACAGTGGCCGTCCGTCTTCCAGCCCGTACCGGAGCCGGATGACCCGCAGCTCAGCTTCGGGTAGCTGCGAGAGGACGTGCCGCACAAGCGCTTTGGCGTCGTCGTCAGCTTCTACCTGTAGTGTCGCCATAGCCAGCTCATCGCCGACGGTGACGGCTCGGTGCACGGCGTGCCATGTGTGGGCGCGCATGCCGCGCTCGGGAGCGATCCGCTCGGCGGTGACGGGGTCGCCTCCGGCCTCGCGCATAATGGCGTGGTACCTGGCGAGGGTACGGATGGGTACGGTGATGGGTGTCCGTGCGTGCTCGGTGACGACCTCACGCCGGGCCATGCTGGTGACGGTACGGAGCAGCTCGTCTACGTCTCGCGCTTGCATGATGGCGAGGGCGATTCCGGAGTTGGCAGATGCGACTGCGTCGTCGAATCGCACGTAGCGGTAGCTGCGGGCGACGGCTGCTGCTGCGGGCTGGAAGCGCGTGAGTAGCGTTGCGGCAGAGTCGTTGTCGCCTGCTTGGGCGTCGGTGAGGAGCTGCGTCAGCTCGGCGCGCTCGGCGGGCGTGGTGCTCATGGGCGGGTCCAATCGTCTAGTGCGGTCTCGAGGGCTGCGGTCCGCTCGCTCAGCAGCGTGGCGGCGTAGGTGAGCGCAGTGTCTAGCTGCGACGCGGTGCTGACTAGGTGCAGCCGCGCCGGGTGGAGCGCGAGGTCGGCAACGGGGTCGGGTTTGCCGCCACCCCGCACCGCGTCGCCTCCTCCGCTGCGGCCGTGCATTGGCCGCTCGCGCATGGTGTCTTCTGCGGTGTCCAGCAGGAGGCTGGCCCGCAGCACGAGCTTGGCCAACTCGATTCTATCAGCGTGCATTTTGTCCTTCCCTCTCATTCTTACAGGTAGCCGTGTCCCCATGACGGCCCGTATACCTCTGGCTCTGACGGTATTTCGACGCCTCCGAATCTTGTGCGCATGATCCGGCCGAGCGTGTTGGCGGCGTCGTGCGCATGTTCGGTCGGCGCTTGCGCGATCAGCTCGTCGTGCACCGGGAGGAGCAGCATGTGCCCGATCCCTTCGGCGTGGGCGTCCACGATCGCTTGTGCGAGAATGTCTCTCGCGGTGCTCTGTACTAAGTAGTTGGTCGCGGCGTAGAGCCGGTCCCTGTCCAGCGGCAAGTGCCGTCCGGCTGGGGTGACGACTTCTTTCTTCCCGTACTCCGCTTGCCGCTGGAGCATGGTGCTGAGCCTTTTCACCCCGGGATACGCGCGGTCGTAGCCGCGGATCGCGGCCTGGACTTCGTGCACTGGTGCGCCTGTGAGCCGGGCGATGCCGCCTGCTCCTCCTCCGTAGACTTTCCCGAATCCGACGCTTTTGGCGATCTTCCGTGCCTTTTTCTGCTCAGCCTCCGATAGCCCGTCCCAGCTCGCTCCGTGCATGAGTTTCGCTGTCTCCGTGTGGAGGTCGCCGCCGGACGCGATGACCTCTGTGAGTGCCCGGTCGCCGGAGATGGCGGCGAGCACGCGCATTTCGATCTGAGCGTAGTCTGACGCGATGATTGTGTGCCCGGGGTCGGCGATGAGCGCTGTCCGGATCATGCTGTCGGACGACGGGAGCTGCTGGAGCGGTGGCCTGGACACGGACATGCGTCCGGTCCTGGCTTGTAGCGACCGGATGTCGGGATGGATCCGGTCGGCGGCGTCTCGGCCGTCGAGGAGTGCCTGGGCGTACGTCTTCCCCCAGCTCCGAGCGCGTTTCGCCCGTACGACCGCGTCGGCGAGTGGGTTGGGCTCCCGCGCGCCGATCCGTTCCCACTGGAAGCTAAGGTCGGCGAGCGGCAGCAGCACGTCTTTCCCGACGGCCAGGCTTCCCGTTCCCGTTCTGGCAGTGAGCGTTTCGCCCATGGCAATCAGTCCCTCTGCGACGCGCTTGGGGGAGTCGACGCTGGCGACGCCGTGCTCTGCGGCGACGGCCCGGTACCGCGTCTCGTCATCTGCAAGCTGCTGCCGCAGCCGCGTCGTGTATTCGACGTCGACCAGCATACCTTGGCGTTGCATGTGCGCGACGCAACGCTGTAGCTCCAGCTCGAATCGGGAGAGCGGCTGACTGCCAATGTCTTCCACGATTGGCGCGAGCGCGTCGTGTAGTCGCCGTGTCAGCAGCACGTCCAGCCCGGCGTACCGCTGGTACGCCTCATTGTCGAACGGGACGGCGGCCCAGCCAGTGGCCTGTGTGTGGCCGATGCTGCGGAACGCGGCTTGCAGCTCGTGTTGTCCGTCGTCGGCGGCCGGGTCGACCCACGCCTGCGACAGTTCTTTGAGCCGCAGCCCGAGCCCTCCTTCTTGCCGGGTGCGCGGGTCCACTAGGTGGGCTAGTACGTGCACGTCGACGGCGTCGACGTAGAGCCTGTCCATGTCGATGCCGAGCCCGCGCGCAGCGGCTTGACCGTCGTAGGCTAGGTTGAAAGCGACTGGTTGCGCGAGGCTTTCGAGGACGGCCCGCGCGACGCCTGGCCACCTTTCGACGTCTAGCACCCATGCCTCTCGACGGTCGCCGACCTGTAGGGCCCGCAGTCGCCAGTCCGGCGAGTAGACGTCGAGCCCGGTGGTCTCGGTGTCCCAGGCCAGCGGCTCCTCATGTCGCTGCACCCATGTCATCATGGCGTAGGCGTCGTCGTCGTGCTCGGGTACGCGTATGACGCAGTCCTCGCCGGCGAGTGTATGCCGGATGGTCCTCACTGCTGCTCCTCCTGTCGAATGGGACTCCCTACAGTACCGAGTTTGCCTCTGCCTCTGGCGATTCTGAGCCCAAGCACGGCTACTCCGGCCCCGTCTGGGGTGGTGTGGGTGCTGAACCCACGCTCGTCTAGCGCGGCTTCCAGGGTGCGTCGCTGCCACTGGTCGTGGGCACGGATACCCTCCTCGTCAGCCCACTGCCTGTACAGGGTGAAAACCTCTGATAACTCCAGCGGCTCAGCCTCCTCGTCGGGCTGGAGCCAGCCAGGCAGGAATCCGGCGAGCTGGTTTGCGGCGCCTTTGTAGTCCTCTGTGGCTGAGCGGATTTCGGTGGGGTCCATGAGCCCGTCGCGGTACCAGAGCCGTGCGCCTTCGACGGCCCATGCGAGGATCCCTTCGGCGTCATCCCGGACTAGGTCGCGCTGGAGGTACGGCTCCCGCTCTGCGGGAGCGAAATACCGGCGCCACGGGATGAACTTCACACGCCTCCAAAGACCTTCGTCTTGCCCACGGAACGCAGGCTTGGCGTTGGTGGCGAGTTGCAGCAGGAACTCAGGGGTGAAGGTGAAGAACTCGGCCCGCATGAACCGGGCCGTGACTTTGTCTCCGCCTGTGACGCGCTTGAGCACGGATTCGGCCATTGGTTTCCCGGCTTCGCCTTCGGACGCCATGACCAGTCTGCTGCCCCGCAGTGCGGCGATGTCGTTGGGGATACCTCCGCTGGCGCGTCGTTCGAACGTGGAAAACGGTGTGGCAGTGGCGAACTCCGCAAACACCTCCTGTAGCACGTTGAGGTAGACCGACTTTCCGTTGGCCCCGTGGCCCCAGTGTACCGCGAAGCATTGTTCGTCGGTGCGGCCCGTGATGCCGTAGCCCACCAACCGCTGCATGTACGCGGGCATGTCGTCCTGCCCTGGGAACACCTCTCGCAGGAACCGCTGCCAGCGCTCGGCTTTCGCGTCCTCACGGTACGCGTACCGGACCCGCTTGGACAGTAGCAGCTCGGGATCGTGCGGCCGCAGCTCACCCGTCGGCAGGTGGATGATCCCATTCTCGACGGCGAGCAGGTCGGGGTGGGTGTCGAAGTCTGTCATCCGCACTGGTACACCTTTGACGGCCCGTAGCTCGCGCATGATCGCGTCGATGCCGCGTGACGACTGAGCGTGCATGGCGAAAGAGTGGAGTCGCTTCGCCCGCGCGGTTTCTCCGGTGCGGTCGCTCTCAGCCCACGCGTCGCGAGCCATGTCGGCCAGCTCATCGCCGACGGCTTGGACGTAGGTGCGGACGGCGTCGCCAGGTACGAAAGACCAGGTCCCTCCGTCGAGTAGAGCCCATCCGCAGTCGTGGCCGTACCGGACGCCGCTGCCGCGCGCGGTGATGTAGTCGCGTACGTACCGCGCGGCTCCCAGCTCGGTGAGCGCATATTTCCGCTCATCCCACTCCAGCCGCTTAGTGAGCTGCTCGGGAGCCGGGGCCGCGACTGCTGCATCGACGGCTGCGGCGATGGCCTCGCCGTGCCCGTCCCGCGCGCGCCACGACGAGAGGTCCTCTCCCGCGGGCACTTCCAGCGGGAGGGCCCCGACGCCGCGTGCGAGGTCACGAGTGAACCCCGCCCCGGCCGCGTCACCGTCGCCTGCGGCGATGAGCGTGTGTCCGTCTGCGAGCTGCCGGATGATGGCGTGTACGTCAGGGTTGGCTGCGAGTGCGGCCCCGCGTACGGCGATGGCGTCCCAGCCGAGCCCGGCTGCGGTGAGTGCGTCGCCCGGCCCCTCTGTGATGAGGACCTCGCTGCGGTCGCCCGTGCCTGGCATCATACCACACTTGCCCCACTGGGATCCGTCAGGGTTCGCGGGCCCGTACCAGCGGATCGCGGCGTCGGGGTCTAGGGCCCTGGCCTGGTAGTAGACGGGGTCGCCGTCGGGTCCGCGGAGCGGTACGACGACCCGCGTACCGCCTGGGAGGTCGGTGGCGACGCCGAGCCCGAGCCGCAGCGCCTCCCGTGTGCTGAGCCCCCATGCCTGCTCGGCGTACGCGAGTGCGTCGGCGGCCTCCGGGCTGTCGCCTGCGAGTGCGTCGGCGTAGCCGTAGACGGTGTCGGCGAGCTGGGCCAGCGCGTCGCGGCTGGGCGGCGCAGGAGCTGCCACCGTGGGGAGGCTGCCGTCCGGGGTCGCCCCGGCGAGGTCGGCTAGGGTGAGTCCGAGCGAACGCATGACTTTGCTGGTGGCGCAGCCCGCACGGCATTTGATCATGACCTTCCCGGCGTCGCTGACGCTGACCTTGAGCGACGGGTGGGAGTCGGTGTGGGCCGGGCAGTGTGCGAGTGCTCCGTCGTGGTCGCGTTCGACGTCGCCTAGGCGGTTGAGTAGCTCTGTGAGTGTCATGAGGGCGGTCCTATCGGAGTCCGGCGCGGCGTGCGCGCTGCCGTCGGGTGACGGCGCGGGCTATGCGGAGGATGAGGCTTGGCGGCCGGACGTGGCCGGGCCGCGTGGCCGGGCATGCCTGGAGCGCGCGTCGGTCAGTCTGCACTGGCTGTCTCCTCTCGGAGTCGGGCGCGCTCTGCGAGCAGGTCGGTGAGGTCTGTGAGCCGTAGGACCGCGTACGCTTCGCCGACTGGCTTCCGTGCCCGCTTGACGACGGCGATTGGCGGCCGGAGCCCGGAGGCGTTGGCTTGCCGCACGGCTCCGTCGAGCCCTTCGCGGATGGCGTCAGTCCACGACGCCCAGTCTTTGGTCTGCCAGGTGGCTCCGCAGGCGTGGATGTCGCCCACGTCCTGGTTTCCTTCGGGCCGGGGTCGGCGCGCGGCTGGGTCGGCTGTTGCCTGTAGGTGCCGCAGGACGGCCGTCTCCCACCTAGTTCCTTTGGCCTTGTTCCGGCTGGTCATAGTCGGTCCTCTCTGGTCTATGTCTAGTGTCTGCAGCTGCGGCCCTGGAGTCAATCCCTTTCGCCCGTCTGGAGCAGCGCACCGTTCCAGACGCACGAAAGGGACGCCTCCCCGTGAGGAGGCGCCCCTTGGGCGTCTCAGCCGAGCAGGTCTTCGGCTCTGCGCTGCTGCTTGGCGTTCGGCGGCCCCAGCTTTACAGCCTCGTTGCCGAACTTGGACGTGTAGCTGACGAAGGCAGCGCAGATCTGCTGCCCGACGAACCCGCGCAGCTGACCGACGATGGCGGCCTGAAAGAACAGGACGTCCTCGTACTGCGTGCCGTTTTCGGCGATCACGTCGCAGCTTACGGCGTCCTTGTCGCCGTACCGCTTGGTCGGGACGGTCTTGACCTCATTGACCGTGATGACGGCGACCTCGCCGATGTGGTCCTTGGGCCGGAAGTCATCGTGGGAGGCCTCCTGCTCGGCAAACGCAACCAGCTTCGGACCTTCTTCACCAAACACCTTGACCATGTATTGCATTCCCTTCGGGTGCGCCGGGCTGCCATTCTCAGCCCAGCTGTTCTAGTATCGGCTAGTGCGGGCTGGGTGTCAAGCGCTGACGCGCTGCGTCACGCCATTCGGGTCGCCGGCGGCGTCAGGCGTGGCGAAGCCGGGTGGCCGCTGCAAGCTCGGGCCGGGCATGGCCTGTCGCTCACCGAGCGAGACGGCGCCGAGGACGGTCGCAACCCTGCTGCTGCGCCGGGCCCCCATGAGCGGTAGGATGAGCCGCATGATTGCTGCGGCCCTCTCGCCGCTGATTTCGGTGTGCCAGGTGGGCTGGGCTGGCGCGGCCCGCAGCGACAGCCGGATCCGGCTACCCATGATGGTCGCGGCCCTGCCGACGACGTCGCGGTCGGTCATCCCGAGCCGGATCCTGGCGTAGCGGCCCCGGTGCAGGTCGAATGTGCCTTCACCCTCGAGCAGCCCGGCGAGCCAGACAAGGTCTTCCCGGTCTCCATGGATCATTTGTAGTGTTTCTCCCTTCGGTTGCTTCGGCCGCAGCGCCTCTCAGCGCGTCGGCCATTTCCCTTGCTTGCTCTGGTGTGAGCGTCTGGTGGAGTAGCCTTGTCTGCCCGTCGGCTTCTATTGCGACCTGTCGATCGGTGGTCCACACCGTGAGCGTGTCGGTGGGGACGCTGGTCCTCCACACGCCCCGGCGCCGGGTGGGCCCGGCCCCGGATTCTGCGGCGTCGGCTGCTGCGTCGATCTTGTCAGCGGCCCCGGTCGCGTCGGCTATGGTGAGTAGGTGTCCGTGTGCTTCGTCGCCGTCACTGACGACGACGTGCACGGGCCGGGTAGGGGAGTAGGTGGGTTCAGCGTACCCCCACTCTACTCCCGTCCCCCAGTCGTAGCGGGTCACGCCGGACCTGCCTGAGCGGCTAGCTCTGCGGCACGGGCCAGCATCTCGCTGAGCTCCTGAGCGTGGGCTGGGGACATGACGTTCACCCCGAAGCCTAACTCATCAGCGATCAGGATGGAGACGGTAGTCCCGTCGACGGCCACCCTGCGCGTGTAGCCGCCGATCTCGCTGCTGACTCCCCATTCGTACTGTTGGATCATCGGCGTCCCGCCATCCGCGCGTAGTGGTCGAGTGCGCGGGCGAGGTTTGACCCCTCCCTCACGTTGAGCTGGACGGAATCGCCTGCCGCCCCGAGCGCGCCCCGGTCGTCGCATTCGTCGGTCCAATGGTAGTCCATGCTCGGCCCTCCTCCACCTTGTCCGCGAGCCGGATGAGTGCCTGGCCCAGCTCTGCCGCTACGTGGAGTGGCAGGTCGTGGGCGGCGAGCCGTCCCCTGTCGGCAGGGCTGACGGTGACGGTCTCGCCGCACCGGTACGCGCGGCCGGATCCATTTCCGTCGGCGTGCCAGGTGACCATGTCGCTCATTCGGGCTCCTCAGCGTAGGCTGCGGCCTCGATCAGGGCGAGCCCGATTAGCCGCGCGGTGGCGGGTGAGTACGCCAGGTAGGTGACGTCCTCAGGGATCGCGATCCCGACGCTCACGCCTTTGTTAAAGCGCACCTCCAGGATGTCGCCGAGTACGTCTGGGAATTGGTGGTCGTTCATGCCTGTCCCTCCTCAATCTTCACAGCTCCCTTGACCGCCGGCCTGCCGGGTACGCCGCGCGAGGCCTTGGACCAGTTGAAAATGGTGCGTAGCGCCAGGAAATACTCGAAAACGTCGTCACCGACCGGGACCTCATAGAGCCCCCATTTCTCAGGCCGGACGTGGAGCACGAGCCCGCGCGAGCCCTTATAGTTCGTGACGGTTCCACCCTCCGAGTTCAGCAGGTACTCTGCGTGGCGGTAGGCGGCGAGCTGGAGCGCGGTCTCAGCGTAGACGCCGGAGCGCGTGGTTTTGTAGTCCAGCCATGCGCGCTGTCCGCCGACCTCGATGAGCCCGTCGAACGATCCAGCGTACTGGTGCTTGTCGCTCCACACGGTCTCCTCTGCGGCGATGAGCTTGGGCTGTACCGTGTCCAGGTAGTCCTGAAATTGCACGGCAAACGGGTAGGCAGGGGAGGCCGGCTTGGGCATTGGCCCTCCCCAGCTCATCGCCTCAAATGCCGCGTGGGCGGCCGTTCCGGCGTCGGCTGCGGCGCGGGTGTTCCGGCGCGGCGCCGCTTTCAGGTAGTCAACGGCCCCGTCGGGGTCGCTGGCTGCGAGCAGCGTGACGGCGTCGATCTCCCGGACTGCGGTCTGAGCGACCTCCTTGGCGGCCCACTGCTGGAGGAATGGTTTGGCCAGCATGCCGAGTACTGACGTCACGCCGGGCACCTGGGCGCCTGTCTCGGGATGCTCATACCAGCGGGACCTGCCTTGGTAGAAGGTGGCGATCTTGGGGGTTGTCACTTGTTGTCTCCTTTGCGGTCGTTCTCTGCTTGGTCGGCTAGTCGGTTCAGGTGGGCGGCCAGCTCCCGCGCCTGGCCCGGGGTGAGCCCGTGCTGCGCCTGGCCCTCACGCTCGCTAGTCCAGTCGACCAATGAGAGCCAGACGACGCCTGCGAGGATCGGGTACGTCGCAGCGTATCCGGCGCCGCTCCCGGTGTCCCATTCATACATCGGCAGCCTCCGCTCCTTCGGCCGTGTCGGCTACGGCGATTAACCGCGCCGCGACCCCACTCTCGATGACGCCAGGGTTGAAGTCTACGTCGGCCCATGCGGCCTGTTCCATGGTGGATCCTCTCGGCTGACTGTGTCTACCTTATCGCCCGCAGCGTCGGTTGTCTACGGCAGCTTCACTCACTTGGAGCAGCGCGTTCCGCAGCTCCTCGATGGTCCCGCTGTTGACGATGGTCGCGTCGGCCTCCATCTGGTCAACGTTGGTCTCTGACGGGTGCGTGTCGTCGGCGGCTTGGCCGGGCCGGACGATCTTGACGATGATGCCTCCCGTGTCGCGGATGGCGTCGTATTCGTTGGGGTACCGGACGTCGGTGATGACGGTCAAGTCGTGCCGTACGGCCCCGTCAAGTGCGGCGTCTACCCACACGTCTTCGCTGACGGCCTTGCGCATGGCGTCGCCCATCCGCTGGAGGAGCCCCCTTACGTCCGGGATCTGCTTGGCGGTGTCCCAGCCGAGCCTGTCTACGACTAGGCTCAGGCGGTATGGCGCGTTGGAGACCATGACGTACGGGTCGGTGCGGTAGGCGGCTTGCTTGAGCGCATCGGCGAACGCGACCCTAGTGTACCCGCGCTCGGTGAGCGCGCGTGCTGCGGTGTCCTTCCCGGACTGCTTCCGTCCGACGAGACCGATGAGCATGGCGCGGCCTGTGGAATCGACGGCTACCATGTCAGGCGACCTCTCCGAAGGTGAGGGCGACGGTCAGTTCTTCCAGCTCGGTGTCTGGGGTGAGCGCGAGCCCGGCGTCGGTGCGGGCGACGCAACCCATTTCGTCGAGCGCGACGAAGATGGCGTCGACGTCGAAGCTGGCGGCGTGGTCGCCGAGCAGCGGGGTGATCTCGCGCTCGATGAGCTCCTGGCGAGTGCTGTAGACGTCCATGGCGGGTCCTTTCGGCTGAGGTTCCGTTGTTGTGATGTCTCTAGTATCAGGCAGGTGGCGTGGTTTCCGTAGCCGCCGAATGGGCGATTCCGGCGTGCCGGGCAACGGCAGCGCCGATGGCGGCTGCTAGCGGCACGGGCACGGAGTTGCCGATCTGCCGCACGACGTCCGCGCGCGTGCCCGTCCACGTGTAGTCGTCGGGGTAGCCTTGTATCCGCGCGGCCTCCCACACGCTGACGACGCGGTGTTCGCTCGGATGGGTGTATCTGCCTTTGGTCGGGTTCTGGTGCTCCACTCGTAGTGTGGGTGCGGGCTGGTCCCAGCGCATGCGGCCGAGTACGTCGTAGTGTCCGTCGTGCTCGCGTAGGCAGCTGGGGAGTAGGTGATCGGGTAGGTCGGTGCGGCCGCCCTCTGGAGGCGCGGCGCGCATACGCTCCAGCGCGAGCTTGGTGGGCTGCGGTGAGTAGTGCCAGTCGCGGCTGGAGCGCGGACCGTGTCCGGGCCGCTTGGTGAGCGTGGTCTGGAGCGGGGTGTCTGTGAGCGCGTCACGCAGTGCCCGGCCGCCTGTGGCCGCGCGTCGCCGCGCCGGGCTGGGCTGGGGGCGTCGGGGAGGCCGATGTCCAATTAATATAGTGGCTAGATCGCGACAGTGTATTACTCTCTACAGCGCGCGCCATCCCCTCCGGCCTAGCGCCTTGCCCGCGCACTGCCCAGCACGGTACGCTGGCTGGTGACCTGGCGCACGCCGCACCCTTACTGAGAGGATCACACATGTCACCGTCTGAGGCGCGTCTGGTGATGGGTCGCGCGAATCCGCACGTCACGGCGTTCGCGGGGTCCTACACGGACGCCGCAGAGTACCTGGCTGAGGGCCGCCTGCCGCACGCGCGTGGGAGTCTGTCGGATGCGCGGGAGGCGCTGGACGCGGCCCGCACGCTGGTCGTGAGCACGGGTACGCATAATCGCCTGACCTCAGCCGTCCGGAACCGCTTGACTGCGGCTGACCGGGAGCTTCACCGCGTGGAGCAGGGCGTGCTGGAGCTGGCTGCCGACCCGGCCGCCGACCGCTGTCTGGAGCTGGCTCAGTCTATGGGCGCGTCGGTTGAGGACGCTCAGGCGCTGGCGATTCACATGGACAGTGTTTTCCCGGCTACGGCTCGCCCGGCCGCGCGCCCTCAGCCGTGGTCTGGCCCGGAGTCGCCGTACGTGGGGGACGTGCGTCGCATGCAAATGGACCTGCTGGCTATGCTCCCGCCTGAGCAGCAGCGTCTCCTGGCTGCGCTGCCATCTGCGCTGACTGTGGCTGACTCGGAGGCGTCGTGGGTGCCGCTGGCGGTGGTGCGCGACCAGTATTGCTGGGATCACGCTCAGGAGCCGGGAGCCATTGCCCCATACCGCGTGTGGCTTGAGGACTTGCAGGCGGCCGGGGCGCGTGTCGCGGCCCTTGATGGCGTCCGTGTGGTGCGCGGCATTCGCCCCGCGACCCGGTTCGACGGCGCGGCCCTTGGCCGCAGGTGGGTGCCGGACGGCAGTCTCCCGCCCACGTTCGCCCGGACACACCTTCGCCCGGTCACTGACGCTGACGGCGTCACCCTGTCCATGCGGGAGCGCTACTGTACCTACCGCGCCCCTCGTCGGAACGACACGATCTGGTCGCCGCGCCCTGTCTGGGAGGGGTGATCGGGCGTCGGGACCTCGTCGGCTGCGGGCTGACGAGGTCCTTTGGTGTCGTCAGCGGGCAGATGGAGGGCCGATGTCCAATTAATATAGTGGCTAGATCGCGACAGTGTATTACTCTCTACAGCGCGCGCTATGTGAGAGTAATACGCTGTCGTAGACGAGCCACTACATTAATTGGACATCAACCTCCCGGCCTATCCGGCTAGCGCCCTCCGAGACCGACAGGTGCCATAGAGACACGTCAGAGACGCCTACCGGAGGACCCCACCATGCCTGGTACACCAGCGTTCCGTATCACTGAGCTGTCCCGTACCCTCGCAGACGCTGAGGCAGCGTATCGCGCTGGCCAGCCGTGGATGTCAGACGATGACTACGACACGCTCCGCGCGGAGTATCGCCGCCTGACTGCCATGTACCCGGGCGCGGGTGAGCAGCTGCCTCCTGGTCCTGGCTGCGGTGCCCGGCCTGCCGCGTCGCGGTGAGCCTCTCGCTGACGCGATCCGTGAGGCGCGCCTGGCGCCACTGGACCGTGCCATCGTCGCGCTGGGCATCCCTGGCGTGGGGAGGGCGGCTGCCACGCAGCTCGCAGCCCGCTGCGCCGGCGCGGGCACGGACCTGCGAGCGCTGCTAGGCATGTCGGAGCTGGAGCTCTCCTCGCGCCGTCGCGACGTGATCCGCAGCTGGGCTGAAGCACGTGCCCGTGCCGCCAGCGCACGCTGAACGGGCGAACCCGCTTAACCGCCAACCCATGTCCGCCGATAGGAGCATCATGACGCACGCCCCAGCTTCCCAGTCCACTCCCCAAGTCACTTCCCGCGCTGCCGCGGCCGCCCTCCCGCACCTTACCGGTGCCCGCATGGCTCTGGAGGATGCACGCCGCGCCGTGTGGCAGGGCATCCCGGGCGCGGCCGCTCCCGCGTGCCGTCTCGCCTGCCGCACGCTGGAGGAGTCCCTGCTGCCGCTTCGCCACGCCTTGGCGATCTCTGACGACCAGCCGTTGCAGGGCCTGGTGTCGGCTGTCCGCGCGGCCCATTCCCGCCTGTTGCAGGAGACGCGCGCCGACGGGTCCCTGGTCAGCGCGCCTCCGGAGTGGTCGTCGTACAGCTTGCAGTCGGTGCTGTCGCAGGCGCGGTCGGCTGAGGTTCTGGCCCGTGCGCTTGCCGAGTAGGCCGTCCGGGTGCTCCCGGCCCGTGCGGCTTGCGTCGCGGGCCGGGGGTGCTGGTGTACTGCGACCCGCCTTGCGCGGGCACCGAGCCGTATACGAAGACGTGTGCACCGTTCGACCACGACGCGTTCTGGCGCACCATGCGCGTCTGGGCCGAGCGCGGCGCGCACGTGTCCGTGTCGGAGTACACGGCCCCTGCCGACTGGCAGCCTGTGTGGACGGCCCCGCGCGGCACGGGCACGGGGCTCCGCTTCAACGACGGGACCCCGCGCCCCATCGACCAGCTGGTCACCTATCAACCCTGACAACTACCCGAAAGGACCCTACTTGCTATGCGCACTCTACCCGGCACCGCTGCCCGTATCCTGACCGCTGCCCTGACGGACCTCGCCGCTGGCGACCTGTCGGCTACCCGTATCGCCGCGCGCCGTGCCGAGCGGGAGCTGGAGCGGGTCGTGATCGCGACGCTGCCGTACCTGTCCCGTGAGGACGCTGAGGCGACACGCGACGCCGCCTTGACGGCTGCCGTGCACGTGCGGAGCGCCCTGGGCAGCCTTGGGCGGCTGGAGTCGTTCCCGACGCCGTCGAGGGCTGACGTGGACTATGCCCGCGCTGCCTTGGCGTCGGCTGCCTTGGACGCGTCTGACGCTGCGCTGGCCGCTGAGCGGCTGCGTATGGCGGGAGTGGAGCTGTAGCCCGTCCGGGCAGTCCGACCCGCGTCGGCTTGACTCCCGGCCCTCTACCGCAGATACTGGGCACATACCCCCGACGAACCTACTGAAGGAGTGCACGATGAGCAAGATCACCCCGGCCCAGGAGATTGAGGCCATCGCCGCTGAGGCGTCTGACCGCCTGCTGTCAGCCCTGACCGCGCTGGCGTCGGGTTACTCGGCGTCGGCTGTGGCCTGCGTCGATTCCGCGTCGGTGTCGTACGGCTCGTACGACGACGACCCGGTCAGCACCTATGAGGCGTTGGACGCTGCCATGGAGCAGCTGGGTGACGCTGACCTCTCGCGCGAGGAGGCGACTGAGGTGCGCGTGTGTCTTGACGCCGCGTACGTTGAGGCGACGCGCCTTGAGCGCGGCGTCGGCACGGCTTGGGACGCCGCTAAGGCGATCCGTGAGGCCATCTTGGTCTGTGACGGCCTGGCCCGGTCGGCTCGGTTGGTCGCCGCTGGCGAGCCTGTCATGTCGATGTTCGAGCTGGAGGACTGAGCCGTGAGCACCCCACGCTACGCCTACCCTGGCGGCCCGTTCCCTCGTCACCTGTACCGTGCGGCTGTCCGCTCTCAGGCGTCGAGCGAGCTGGCGTCGGCACGCTACCGCGCGTCTACGGCGGAGTGGGGCGTCGCCCGGTCGCACGTTGAGGCTGCTCTGACGATCGCGCAGCTGGCGTTGCATTCTGACGGCGACCCACGCGGCTACCTGTCGTCGGCTATGGAGTCGATGGAGTGGGTTGAGGCTGAGCTGGTGCGGCTGGCGCGGGGCGTCGCTGACCCGGACGCGACCCCGCGCCAGGTGCAGGTCCGGTTGTCTGCTGCGGTGGACGCGATGCGGGAGTACGCGCTGGGAGGTGAGGCGAGATGACGACCGTTGGTGCGCTCGGCCGCGGCCCGTTCCAGGCGCGTCGCGACGCGGTGATCGTGGCGTTCCGCCTTTCGACGGAGCTGGCGGCGTCGATGCAGTCGGCTGTGATCGGTGCGTCGCACCGCGACCCGGAGTACGTGGGCGACTTGGTGGAGGCTCGCGCGCTGCTGACGGAGCTGGAGGATGCGCTGCGTGTGGACGCGGTGTGGTATGTGCGGGAGCTGATGTCGGTGAGGCACTTGGCGTTCCAGGTGACGCTGGCTATCCGCGACGCGCCTGCCGCGATAGGCCCTGCGGAGCGGGAGCGGGAGGTGCGGCTGGCGTCGCTGGAGTGCGCCGCTGGCGCGGCCCGCATGCTCATGGCGACGTTGGACGCGCGTGCGCATGCTGC
>PDWJ01001178.1_pt1 | contig 33342 bp, 25 predicted proteins | sample 1430881 | NCBI WGS metagenome assembly PDWJ01 (sample SAMN01162460, study PRJNA174530) | Oral metagenome, whole genome shotgun sequencing project. | biome: Marine environment; feature: Marine mammal; material: Swab sample of the gingival sulcus; isolation source: swab sample of gingival sulcus...
ATTCCCGGCGTCAATATTAGACACGACTACTTCATTTGGAGACCAATAAGATGTGTAGGCAATAGTAGGTTGTCCACCAGCTTGATGACCATCCATATTTAATAAGTTCGGATTATCTTGAATGTAAAATGTTCCAGCTGGGTTTGGATAATATAAGCCTTGCCAATTGGCTTCAAATTGCCATAACCTTAACTCATCATAACCATTTGCTTGGATTTGATTGTTTCCATTAGGATTTGTTGTTTTTAGGGCTCCACCACCCCCAGCTTCAGTGTTTTTGTCTAAGAAATAAGTGTTTGAACCATTGTGGAACACCTCTGAGGTTATGATGCCATATTCACCTGTCGGAAAATCGAAAGAATCTCTAAGTTCTTGTCCGTAATTCATATCCCAAGTAGATCCATTAAAATGACATAAGTTAGGCAAATCCCCAGCAAATCCATCCGGACTATGATAACTTAAAACCAAATCATCCGTTTGATCACTTCCACTTAACTTGACTGTTCCGTTCAAATAATTTAGCGTGGTTAGAGAGTTTAAATCCAATCCATCCCAACCAGAACCATTAAATTTAAAAACCTGGTAATCAATCATGGGCGCATCACTACCTCCAATACCTACATAAATGTCGTTACCAATGGAAACTAAATTCAAATCTCTATCGGCCATTGTAATTGACATTATTTCGGGCAGGTAAGTCCACTGTTGTCCGTCCCATTCTTCAACATATACATATCCTGGTGAATCATTATAAGAATAAGCTAAAATCAAATGTCCATTATCTAAGACGGTAATATCTTGAGTCTCTGTAAAGTTTCCTTGAATTGAATTTCCTGGAACACTGGTCCAGAGCTGCGCATTTAAAATTCCAACCGAAAGCAGGAAAAATAAGGTAAAAAGTGTTTTCATATTAATGTTTTTAGGTGAACCTTATGCTTTTTAATCGATTAAAACATAGGGTTTGTGGCTTCAAATATAGTATTAATATGGTTTCGAATCAAATAAAATGTAAACTTTGTGAAAATTTTTAACCAAAAATATTTCGAACAACCTCTTCAATTTTCCCGCACTTAACAATTTCTATATCAAAGTGTTCTGTTTTAATTCCTGAGTTTGATTTTGAAATAATTATTTTTTCAAACCCCAATTTTTGCGCTTCATTGATACGCTGTTCAATTCTATTTACGGGACGAATTTCACCACTTAATCCAACTTCAGCTGCCAAGCTAATTTTGGTATCTATGGGTATGTCGGCATTTGATGACATCACAGCACAAACTACTGCCAAATCGATTGCGGGGTCATCTACTTTTATGCCTCCAGCAATGTTTAGAAAAACATCTTTTGTACCGAGTTTAAAACCACAACGTTTTTCCAAAACGGCTAACAACATGTTCATTCGTCTTAAATCAAAACCAGTAGACGATCTTTGCGGTGTGCCATAAGCAGCTGTGCTAACCAATGCTTGAACCTCAATTAACATAGGACGAATCCCTTCAATAGTTGAAGCAATTGAAATGCCACTTAAATTTTCTGTGTTGCCACTTATTAATATTTCTGAAGGGTTTTCAACTTCTCTTAATCCGGTTCCAGTCATTTCATAAATCCCCAACTCGTTGGTTGATCCAAATCTGTTTTTAGTGGTCCTTAATAAACGGTAGAGATGATTTCTGTCTCCTTCAAATTGAAGGACAGCATCTACCATATGTTCGAGTATTTTTGGCCCAGCCAGTCCACCTTCTTTGGTAATATGACCAATTAAAAATACTGGGGTAGAGGTCTCTTTTGCGAATTTTAAAAGTTCAGCTGTGCATTCTCTTATTTGGGAAATACTCCCAGGACTTGATTCGATTGAGGGTGTATGTAAAGTTTGAATAGAATCGATTATCAATAAATCTGGCTGAATTTCGCCAATTTGGGTAAAAATATTAGCGGTACTGGTTTCTGTGAGTACATAACAATTTACATCTTGTTTACCAATCCGTTCCCCACGCATGCTAATTTGTTGTTCGCTTTCTTCTCCCGAAATGTATAGTACTTTTAAGTCGGGTTGTTTGAGGGCTGTTTGTAGCATTAATGTCGATTTTCCAATACCGGGTTCACCTCCAAATAAAATTAAAGATCCGGGCACGACTCCTCCGCCAAGTACTCGATTTAACTCTCCATCTGAAAGTTTAATTCTGTCTTCTTTTACATGCTTAATGTCATTAATCAGTTGGGGTTTGACGATCCGTTTGTCTCGGTTAGAAGAAAAGGGAACTTTTGCATTTGATGTTTTCTCAATCACTTCCTCAACATAGGTGTTCCACTCACCACACGAACTGCATTTACCTACCCATTGAGGTGATTGTGCGCCACAATTTTGACAAAAAAATGAGGTTTTTACCTTGGCCATTATTGTTAATTTTTCACCGAAAATACTGAATAAAGACGTAATTTATTTATGTTTTGCTAATTTTATCCTTTTATTTTTAAAAATGAGAGCTGTTCACTATATCGTTCAAAGCTTATTGTGTAGCCCAAAATTTTTGGGTCGTGATTTTTTGATTGAAACTTTACCAAAGTTGTTTATAAAAAAAACAACATCTAAAGTTATAGTGTCCACACGATTTGGTTTCAAGATTGAACTAGATCCCAATTTTGACCAATCTATTGAAAATGTTATTTACGAAAGAGGCGTTTATGAATTGGGTACAGTTAAAGTGTTGCAAGACATGTTAAAGCCAGGAGACACTTTTTTAGACGTGGGTGCCAACATTGGTTTTTTAAGTCTTTTAGCCAGCAATTTGGTGTCAAAAAACGGTCATGTGTTGGCTTTTGAGCCGGTTAACTCTACCTATCAAATTCTTGAAAAAAACAAAAACATTAATGGATTTAACGAAATGCAACTCTTTAAATTTGCTTTGGGCAATGAACAAAAAACTGAAAAGATTTTTAATGAAGGAAATAATAGAGGAGGGGCGTCAATTGTGAATCAACATGGGGTCGACTGTGAAGAAATTGAAGTAAAACGACTAGATGATTTGAATTTAGCAACGAAAATTGATGCGATAAAGATTGATGTAGAAGGATTTGAATTAGAAGTTTTAAAAGGGGCGAAAAAGCAAATTTTGAAAGACCAACCCAAGTTAATTGTTGAGTTTAGTCGGGATAGAGAAAATATAGGGGGTGAATTTGGAATTTATGATTGGTTAAATGAGCTAGGAATTTATAAAATATATAAACTCAAAAATGGGAAAGAACGCTGTTCAGCATTAATTGAGATAAAAGAACAATCTGATTTGCCAGCTCACGATAACATTTTTTGTTTTCCTATTTAACTACCAAACTCTAAAGTCCATTTGGTTATTTTCAATTCTGGAAGTCGGGGTTTGAAGTCCTTTAGATAAGATTGAAACCTCCTTACTAACATATTTTTGGATTTCTGAAATGGTAATAGATTTATCTTTATCTAAGTCGGCTTTTTTGTTTACTAGGCCTTCCAGTAAACAATAGGTGAATAATCCATTTTCAAATTCTCCACCTTCAATGGATAGTTCCGCACCGCCGGATGAGGAGATAACTGTTGCACCTGTACCCGTGCGCAATTCTGTAAATAATGATTTCATTAATTCATTGGTGCTTTTTAAACCTAAAGGGTTGTCTTTAACGGAAACATTTTTACCAGCTGCTCTAAAAATTATATCACCATTTTCTGAGTTATCAATTTGGTCGGTTTCTTCAACATCCTCTTTATCAAGTTCACCAGAGTGACAAGTATCGATAAACAATAATTTTTTGATGGCTTTAATGCCGTCTAATAATTTTTCAATAGATTCATAAGGAATACCTCTAACTTTGGGCTTGTTAAAATCCATATCGTAGGACGCAAAATAATAGTTAAAATCATCATCTAAAACCCCATGTCCAGCTACAAAAATCATAACAACATCATTGGTGTTAGCCTGTTGTAAAAACGGTTTTATTTTGGTTAATTCTGCTAGGGTTACCTCTTCATTCGTCATGACAAGCGTATTAACCTCATTAAATGCATTACTTTTGTTAAAAGTGGCCGCAAAATCTTTCGCGTCTTTGTCTGCATAATTTAAATTGTACTTTTGATTTTTATGCTTACTTACACCAATACTAACCAGATATAAATTTGATTTTTGAATTCTTTTTGTGCAGTTTATATGAATGGTGCTTTTAAAACTTTCGGCTCCAGACGCATTCAATGCATTGATTTGAATCTTGTTGTCTCCACTTAATAAATCAACGTCTACAAATGTTGATACTTCATTTGAGTTAAACTCTTTTAAGCTAATTCCTTTTGTCCCATAAATGGCCACATTGTTTAGCCAAACGTTAATTCGGTCTAGCTTGTGTTTTTGATCAACAATGTCTAATTTAATTTGAATTTTGTCTGCTTCAGTTTGTTTAGGCAGTTCATTTAAATTGGTAATGGTAATTTCTGGTAAAGCAAAATCAATGTCCAATTGATCTTCAGAAAAGTCTAATTTACGTAATCGTTTTTTATAGGCTTTATGATAGGCATTAATTAATAGCGAATCTTGATAACCCAATTCAGCTAAAATAATGTCGGGACGGTTATATTTGATATCAAATTGCTCAGCCAAAAAATAATTTCCTTTGTACCTAAAACCAATTTCTTCAAGTGCACCTTTGGTTGCTAAATAGTAATTACTTGGATTAATAAAAATAAACTCATTATTTTTAAAAGGGAAAATTGTGGTTAAAAGTCGTTTTTGATTTAAGCTCCATAATTTTATTGAGCCATCATGACTACTACTGACAAATAAATCATGATTTGGATGAATGTTTATGTCAGTAATTTTACCTTTATGACTCATAAATCGGTGATAGATTTGCTTGTTTTGAATATCATAAACCAAAATTGAGTTTGAAGTGGTGGCAATAAATGCCATTTGGTTACGAATAAAAACTTCTTCTGCAGCTTGTTTTAGAGTTTGTTCTAAATGGCGTGTCTTTAAGTCGTAAATAAATTGTCCATAAAATTTTGAATTTAACCAGATTTTATCTTGGCCGATTACATTAAAATTGTTAATCATGAATGGCAAAGTATCTGTTTTTAAGTAAACATCTTTTGCTTCTACTTTCCATTGATAAATAACCTTTGATGAATCAAAAGTGGTAATAACTTCATTGTCCGAAACAAAATCGACATCCGTGTACTGCCTTAAATCATAGGGTATTCTTAAGGTATGCGATTTTTTTGTACTGACTTCATGAATAATGACATGTGGGTTTTCGCAAATCCCAGTGTAAGCGATAAAGTTGTGATTTGGCGAAATGTCAAACGATCTAATTTGACCGAAAGGATTTTGATACGCTTTAGCCACGTTTTGCATTAAAAACTCTTTAGTGTGTGTAATTTGAGATAGCTTTACAAAGGGGTATTTGTAGGTTGTGGTTCGACTAAATACATTGGGTTTCTGGTAAACATAATTGTTATCGGTTACCACAAAATAATCTGTAATTTGGTTATGGGAATGTGGGATAATTTTATTGATGGCATGAATATACATTTTTGATTGAATGGATGGAAAATTACCCGTTAGGTTGATTTGGAACAAGTTTCCTAACTCATCTCCAATATATATTTTTGTACCATCATGGTTAAATGTTACCGTTTTTTTCTGATAGATATTGGAATACAACCTTTTTTCTTGTTTTAAATTTTCTGTATTCCAAATGATAATACTTCTGTCTTTACCTGAAGTCGCAAAATATTTCCCGTCTGGTGAAAATCTCACATCATTAATTTTTGAATTGTGGGCTTTGAACTCACGTAACTTGATTCCAGTTAAGTAATGGTAAACAAAAATGAGATTTTTCTCGGCTACCCCAATTAATTTGTTGTGTTTTAAACTAATATCAAAAGCTACGAAATTGGCATTGGTATAACTAACTGATCGTTTATAACGCCTAAACAATTTAGACTTCACTTTTTTAATTATGGCTCCCTTTTTAATGAACACTTCAAAACCAGTTTCGGGGTTGAAATAATAATCTTTGATACGGTAAAGGGTATCAACATCAGTTGCGGATTCATTTAATTTGGATTCAAAAATGTTGTAGAAAAAGGTCGTTCTAAAGGTCTTTATTTTTAAGGTTTGTTCGTCATCCGTAAATTTTACACCTTCAATAATTTCAATAGTACCCAGTTTAATGTTAGCGATTGATTTTTCCAGGGCAATATCCCAAATAATTATTTCATTATTTTTGGCTAAGGACGCCAGATACTTATTGTTTTTAGAAAATTCAAGCTGTACAACCTCATCTGAATGACCTTTCTGAACAGCTAATTCAAGTTGACCAAATGTAGTAAACGAACACAGAAATAATAGGATGGTAAAAAATCGTTTCATTAACTTTTTATTTGGTAATAATAGGTTTGGTTATTATAATCCAAGCTGAAATATTGAATGTCGCCAGGCCACATAAAATACTGACCCGTGGTATCTATAATTGTAAAGTCGAATGTCTGATAAGTATAGTTCTTGGCTAAAATCTTATCTAAATTTTCAATTAAGCAGCCAACGGGCGTAATGGTTGATTTTGAATTATTAAAATCTAATTGTTCCGGATTATCAAAAACAAATCCATTGGTTTGGAAAGCAATTGTTTTAATTTCTTCAATAATATTTTCGCCCACAATGTTTATTGAGATAGCTTCTGAATTGGCTCTGGTAATTAAATTGGCAATGAGGGTTGAGTCGGTGTCGGTGTTGTAAAAGTAATTTGGAATAACTGCCGTTATGGATTTATTGGGTAAAATTTCACTTGAATTTACAAATTCATCAATAGCTTCATTTATCCTTTGCACAACGTATGATATAGATTCCGAATTATTTCCATACAAGCTGGATTTTTCATAGAATAGTTCTAAGTTATCTTCCCATGGGTTATTAAAAACGCTCCCCTCATCTTTATTAAAAAACACCAAATTTGATTGATTTTCAGGGTTAAAAGAAGCCAAGGCAATTTTTCGGTTTAGATTTGCGGTTTCTTCTAAATAACGTCTTAAAAATATTCCAAAATTATGTGATGAGTACCAAGATTCCAAACCTTCTTCAAGCACTATGATATGTGAATAATTGCTGTAATTTAATCCAGACACCTCAGACGTGGCATTAAGATTATACACAAATGGTGCGTTGTCATATGGGGGAATAAAAGTTATGGAATAATCCGAAAAGTTTGATTCAGAGTTTAAGCCATTAAAGGTTAAAAATGACAGGTTAACATTTGCCATGTTGTTACCTGCTGAATAATCAAAACTATTCATAAAAGATATGGTGTCTGTTGGCAAATGTTCCTCACGATCATAGACCAAATCCTCTTTGTTGCAAGCCCAAAAGAACAAAACAAGTCCGATAAAATAATACCCTTTATTCCACATATAAAAAATGTTTGTTTGTTACGTTTTGGTATGAAAATAAATACCTTTTCATTGAAAATTCAATTTGCCAAGATTTATGTTCAGTAATGTCATCAGATAGTTTAAGTAAACCATTGTACCTTAAAGAGTATTCCCATTTTTTTATGGGCTTTGTTATACCAATAATGTAGTTGTAATAATTTTTTTGATCATAAAGTAATCCGTCAAATAAGTTCCTACCATAATAATTATTGCCGTCATAAATAGGATTGTCTGCAAAGTAATATCCAAATCCTGGGCTTTGAAAATCAATTGACCTAGACCGCGTAATGGTTAGTCCTGCATTTAATTTTACACTATTCACATTTTTAAAGACACGATATGAAAAATAAAAGGGAAGTCTAAACCCTTTTTCTACCACTGTCCAATCAATCGGTTCAGCTTTGTAAAAATACATATTGTATCGTCTGTATAAATATTGCGGTTCAATTGTAAAGCTGAATTTTTTATAAAACAAACTAAACAATCCACCAATGTTAAACGCATCCAACAAACTATTGGTGTTAATAATGCCCTCTCCTTCAACATCTTCAATAAAGGTAAAATAGGAATTTTCAGGAATAAAAATAGGACGTTCTACTTGGGTTTTTTGGTACAAATTGTTACCCACAACAATGCCCATTTTAAAATCTTGACCGTAAATTGTTTGCGATAAAACCAACACCATTAATATTTTAAAAACACCTTTCAACTATACTTTGTTTTTGTAAAAATAATATCTAAATCCACCTAAAAATTGAATGTCTTGTTTCTCTGTACTCGACAGGTTATTTCTAATATTGTAGTTCATGTTAGTATGAAAAAATAAAGGTGCTTTTAAAAACTTTATTCTAAAAATTTCTAACGATAGGTTAGCCTTTAATAAGTTTTCATCTTCAAAATATTTTGGCAATTGATGTACACCAAAACCTATTTCACTAAACCAATTCCATTTAAACATAAATCCTTTTAAGGTAATAAATGGAGCAAAGTATTTTACATTTAAAACAAATTCTTTATAATTATAAATGTCCAAATGAAGCCCTAAATACTTTTGAAAATAAGGTTTTGTTTTGGTCTTAGTTTTCCCAGATCGCTTTCTTTTCGTTTTGACGTAGTTGTCTAAAATTAAATAGTTGTAACCAAAATGAAACCCGTAATTAAAAAACACTTCATCTGTAAAAGGAGAATTATGGCCCACGTCAAATCCGAACGAAAAAGAATGTTTTCCTCTTAAATCTGTGGTGATAAAACTTTTATCTTGTTTTTGGTAGCCACTATAACCTGGCCGGTTCTCAAATTGAGATTGCCCCAAAAGTGGAATGAGTAAAAGATATATTAATAGATACCTCAAGGTTTTTGAAAGTCTGGATTTGTAATAAAGGAACTGTCCGACAAGGACAATAAGAATTTTTTAATCAATTGTCTTTCGGTAACCGATAATCCAACTCCACCATCAGCCGCACTTTTCATTAACGGGTCAATGGTTGGAGATTCTTGTAAGCCAAAGCTGTAATGGAATAACACCTCATCTAAAGTAGCAAACCGACCGTCATGCATATACGGAGCTGTAAAAGCAAGGTTTCTTAAAGTCGGTGTTTTAAATTTTCCATCATCTGTAGGATCGCCAGTAATGGCCCCAAGTCCTTTGTCTGTAATCACGGCATCTAATCCGTTATTATGAAAGTGGTTATCGGTCCAAAGTGGATTATATTGGTCTCCATGACAATGAAAACAATCTCCTTTTGCTTCATCCATAAATAAGGCATAACCCTGGTAAGCTTCAAAAATATCTTGGTCACTCCAACCACTTGGTTCACCTCTTAAATATTTATCAAACGGCGCATCTCCAGACATTAAGGTTCTTTCAAACTGGGCAATAGCTTTAACAACCAATACCGAATCAATAGTTTCAGTCCCAAAGGCACTTTTAAACAATTCCGGATATTCTGAATCGGCCTGTAAATCATCTACCGCTTGATGCCAAGTGTTGTGCATTTCTACTGGGTTTATTACCGGGTGAAAGGCTTGATCCTCAACCGAAATGGCACTTCCATCCCAAAACAGAGCATCCATCCATCCAATATTGATTATAGGCATTGAATTTCTCGTCCCTTCAATCCCATCAATCCCTGTACTAAACTGGTTAACATCAGTAAAACTACTCTCTGGTGAATGACAGCTGGCACAGGCTTGTGTATGGTCAGCTGATAAAATTGGATCGTAAAATAATTTTCGACCTAAAGCAACACCCTCAACCGTCATTGGATTATCTTCTGGAATTTCCATAGCCGGCAAATATTGAGCTAAATTAGCAGGTACATCAAGTTCGTAGGGTGTGGTTTCTACAGAGGTTATGTTATATTCATCTTTGCGGCAGGCCATTAAACTGACAATAAATATAAAAATGAATATGACCTTGAAAAATTTCATGATTGGCTTTTTTTATCAAACAAATATACAAAATATTTATTGCGGAATTGGTGACCTAAGTTGCTAATTTGAACTGATTTTTGTCAAAATTGAAAATTGAAAAAAGAATATTTAACTTTGCGGCATGGGGAATAAGGTAAAATTTGTCGACTTAGGCTTAATTGATTATAAACAAGCCTGGGATTATCAAGAAGAGGTTTTTAAAAAAGCCATTGACTTAAAAATTCAACACAGAGATGGCAAAACGCAATTACTTCCCGAACATCAATTGATTTTTTGCGAGCACCCTCACGTATACACGCTAGGCAAAAGTGGTAGCGAACAAAATCTACTTATTGGTGAGGCCATTCTTAAACAAAAGGGTGCAACTTATTATAAGATTAACCGGGGAGGAGATATTACCTATCACGGGCCGGGGCAGTTAGTAGCGTATCCTATTTTGGATTTAGATCAGTTTTTTACGGATATCCACAAATACATGCGGTTTTTAGAAGAGTCCGTTATTTTGACCTTAAAAGAGTTTGGAATTTTGGCCGGTAGAGTAGAGGGGTTAACTGGTGTATGGGTGGATGGGGGACAGCCTAATGAAAGGAAAATTTGTGCCATGGGTGTAAAAAGTTCAAGGTGGGTTACCATGCATGGATTGGCTTTAAATGTTAACCCTGATTTGTCATATTTCAATAACATAGTGCCTTGCGGCATAACCGATAAAGCTGTAACCTCAATGGAAAAAGAACTGGGGACCAAAGTGGACTTTAAAAAAGTGGAATCTGTTTTAAAAGAAAAATTGGCAGAAGTGTTTGAATTTGAATATTTAAATGCTTAATTTTACTTGAATGATAAAGATCCTCAAAAAAGTTTTAAAATATACCTTATGGTTTGTATTAGGTGTATTGCTCATAGTTAACCTTGCCATTGTTGTAACGGGTAAGTTTTATATTTACAAAGGATTCTCCGCTTCCTATCTTCAAGGCCATTTGCAACCCACAATTTATGATGATGACGTGTTTAAAAATCGGGTGATTTCGAATGGAACCAGCCAAAATTGGATTAATCATCCCCGATTGGGTCAAATAAAAATGTCTCAAAAACAGCATGATTATATAGAAAATTTGGGTCCGGCTTCATTTTTAATTACTTGGGGAGACACCATAATTTATGAGGAATATTTTGAAGAGCACAATGCGCAAAAATTGAGTAACTCTTTTTCAATGGCAAAATCTGTGGTGGCTTTATTAATTGGAGCTGCAGTTGAGGATGGTTTTATTAAATCAATTGATGAACCCGTAGCCAATTATTTAGAAGAATTTAAAGACCAAACTAAAAACGAGATTACCATTAGGCATTTTTTAACCATGAGTAGTGGTTTAAGTTGGGATGAAAATTACTTTAATCCATTTGGTGAAACTGCCGAACTTTATTATGATACGGATGCCAGGGATTTGGTTCTAAACAGAAGAGAGGTTGAGTCCGAACCAGGAAAAGTGTTTAAGTACTCAAGTGCAGATACCCAAACTTTAGTGTACATATTAATGGCGGCTACGGGAAAATCAGCAGCTGAATATGCTACCGAAAAAATTTGGTCGAAAATTGGGGCTGAATCTGATGCTCAGTGGAGTTTGGTGGGAGATGAAAATTCGGAAGAAAAATCGTATTGTTGTATTTATGCCACTACCAGAGATTTTGCTCGGTTAGGAAAATTGATTAATCAAAATGGAAAATGGGGAGAAGAACAGTTGATAAATGAAGATTACGTCAAAGCATTCAAAGCTGTTGCGCCACTTCAAAAACAAAATGGTAAACCCAATCAACTTTACGGTTTCCAATATTGGATTTATACTGGATTGCCATATGAAGTCACTTATTATAGAGGTATGTTAGGTCAATATATTATATCTATTCCTGAATTTGAATTGGTGATTGTAAGAACGGGAAATGGTGTTGGAGACCGTTGGGTCAATACTGATAAAGTAAAAGATGATGCTTTAGAGGGTCACAGAGTAGAACTACCGGTATATATTTCAACCGCAATGGCCATTTATGCACAAGCCAAAGAATAAATTTTTATTTTTGCAACCAAATTTCAATACGCATGAGAAAAGACATTGATATCCCAGAGGTAAACGACATAGTTGTGGCAGTGGTTAAAGAGCTAAATGAAGAAAAAACGGAGCACGTTTTTAACGTTTATCTTGTTAATTTAAAAAAGGTGGATATTCAAAATGTGTTGGTGTCATCAAAAGGTTATGGTACAAATAAATCAACGGGTGAGCAAATTAAAACCTCCATTTTACGCCACGGTTTAAATGATGTAAAAGCGCAATCATTTGTAAAAATTGAACCCATAATGCCGGCCGTTTTTGGATTAAACAACGAGTTTTGGGTAAGTTATTTCCAAGATAACGTGATGCATGATAAAAAATACATTTTTTTACCAGAAACAATTGTTGAATCTAATTTTGTTCAAGTCCCTTTAATTGAGAAAGAAGGCGTGATGATAAAATAGTTTAATGTTGAATAACTATTTTTTTCATGACATTACCCGCCTCTGAAACCAAATTTATAAAGTAAATTCCATTGGCTAATTCTAAATCAATTTGACTTTGGTTGATTTGATTTGATCTGACATAAATTACTTGACCAGATACATCAATCAATTCAATGGCGTATGCTAAATTAGCTTCTGATACTTGAATAGTAAATACCCCATTTGACGGGTTTGGATAGATGTCAAAGGTTATATCTGAAATTTTCTTTAACCCCACATATTCAATATAGACACAAGCTGATGTATCAACGCAACCATTAACATTCAATGTCACGGCGTAACTACCAGTTGAGGTAATGTCATAATCCTGTTGGTTTGCCAATAAAATTGGGCTATAATTGTTGTCACATGACACCCATTGGTAGGCTGCATTGTCTTGGTTTGAAGATAATAAGTTATTATCGGTATCAATAGATAAATCTAACGGTGGGTTAACAAATAAATTGGTGTGCACTATACTGTCACAAGATGAGGTGGTCATTTGCAAAGTGTCGGTATAGCTTCCAGGAGTCGAATAAGTTGATCCCCCAATTTGGTAGGTCTCATTATAACAAATGGTTACGTTTTGAGTTACCTCAATTCCATTTGTGGCGTTCAATGTAATGGTTGTTATGACAGTACTATCGCATCCATTTATACTGGTTAAATTGTCGGTATACGTTCCAGCGGATGAATAGGTGTTGGTTCCAACAGTCACGGTTTCGCCATTGCAAAGTTCAACATTTTGAGAAATATTGTAAGATGGGTTTACGGTTAAGTGTGTAATGATGGTGCTATCACATCCATTTATACTGCTAAAAATATTGGTATAATCACCAGTTGTGGTATAGGTATTCCCATTGATAGTGTAACTATCTCCATCACATATTTCAATAAACTCATCTTGAGAATAAACTGGATAAACTGTTAAATTCGTGTTAATGATACTATCACATCCAGCAATTGATGAGGTTAAAGTGTCGGCATAATTTCCGGTTAATGTGTAAGTACTTGCACCTACGGTATAACTACCACCATCACAAATGGAGACTGTATTGGTCACATTAAATTCTGTATTTACTGTCAAGTTTGTGGTTACAATACTGTCGCATCCATTTGTGCTTAAAAGCGTGTCTACATAATTACCAGCAGTCGAATAAGTGGACGAACCCACTGTAATAGACTGTCCGTTACAAATCGAAATATCTTGAGTAACACTTGTAGATGGACAAGGCACAGAACTATAAATATAGGCGGCTCCGGCCTCTTGCATTGAATCTGCTTGAACCAAATTCCAGTCGTGTTGAAATGCACCCGAAATAGCATTGACGCCATATATGTCAACCGCATATCCAAAAACATCTAAACTATCCCGATCTGAAGCTCTTATTTTTTGAATTTGTTGGAAAAGGCCGCTACCATCCATTTGGAATATGTAGGCCGATCCAGCCTCATGAAGCGGATTGATTTCATTCTCATCATGGTCGTCATGTTCTGTTCCTGAAATAATAAACCCATCATTAATTTTAACATCCCATCCAAAGTGATCTCCGGAGTTTCTCATACCCGCCACAATTTTTTGGTTTTCGTTCCATACGCCCATGTTGTCACGAACAAAGATATAAGCGGCACCGGCATTTTTCATATAATCTGTTCCCGCTGCGGTGTAGTCTTGTGCCCACATTCCAACAACAATTATGTTAGAGTCTATGGCAACATCCGACCCGAACCTTTCCCAAATATTACCAACATTGTCTGAATTAATAATTTGTTGAACTTCTGTCCATATTCCTCCCGATCTTTCAAAAATATACGCCGAACCACATTGCCATTCTGATGTCAAATCTGGTCTGTAATCATGGTTTAATGCACCCACCACGACATAATCACCAGAAATACCTACAGTGTGTCCAAATTGATCCGATAAATCTTCACCTGTGTACCCATTAGGATAATACAAATCAGGCGCTCTATCACTTGCAACAATTTTTTGAGTTTCTGTCCAAATTTCGGTGCTTGTATTTAAATCAAACAAATAACAAGAACCAGCATGGTGAATTGGATTTAATCCATTTACATCTTCAAAATCTTGGTGTGCACCAACAATTAAGGTGTTGCCGTCAATATCCAAAGACCAACCAAATTCGTCATCCGCACTACGGTCACTCGCTACAATTTTTTGCGTTTCAGTCCACGTTCCAGCATTGTTTTTAAAAATATATACTGAACCTGCTTTTGAAATACTATTCATTCCGGTTTCATCTTCATCTTCACCTGGCGCCCCAACAATTAAATAATCACCATCTAAAGCAACAGAATAACCAAAGCGGTCATAATTTTCATTATCCGAGTTTTCTATGATTTGTGTTTGAACCCAATGACTTCCTTGTTTTTCATAAATATAAATTTGCCCATTGTTATATGGTCCAGCGCCATATGCCCCAACTACGGCATAATTATTACTTAAAGCTACAGCTTGACCAAACCTTGCCAACTCTGCGCGGTCGGAAGCGATAATTTTATCAATTTCTGTATAGGGTTGAGCATTCGTCTGAATGGTCAAAATTAGAGTTAAAATAAATAACAAATTTTTCATAATAGGACTTTATTTTTTAACTAGTATTTTAATGATTTCTTTTTCGGTGGTTCGCATCAAATAAATTCCTTCATCTAGGTTTTGAACGGACATTGAATGTTGATTTGTCGCCGAAAATACTTCTTTTCCTAATAAATCGTATAAGGTAAACGATATACTTTTATTAAAATGAATAAGGTGGTTTGATGGGTTCGGATATACGATTAAATTTGGGCCACTTTCACCTTCTTTAACACCGGTATAGTCTAAATTGAAAGCATGAGGGGTTGGAACTAAAAAAGTCATAAATGAATCCGAGCCATTGGGGTATCGACCGTAAGATTCATTTTTGTTGGTTTGGGGATAACTTAACGAGTCTATTGTTTGATTGGATGGCGATTTTAGATAAATGATATCGCTTATATTTTGCAGCTTGAAATTAACATGAAAATCACCTTGGTAAGTTTCCTTATCATTCCAAAAAATTAAATAATCATTGGCTTCAATTGTAGTACCATTTGGAATAATCCACTCGGCGCTACCTTTTGTAATTTTACAACCCGACAAATTAACCGGATAGTTATTTGGGTTATAGAGCTCCGTCCAATCGTCATATTCTCCAAAATTGTCGGCATATACATCCGAATTTCTTAACATGACTTCATTGATAACGACTGGTTGGTAACTGTTGTCAATTTCAAAAATGGCTGTAAACAAAGAGTCACCATTTGGTGTCCATGAAATTTCCGGATTTGTAACACCTGTATTCTCCCATTCTACAAATTTGTACCCCGGTTTTGGAATGGCTTTTAGGTCTACTTCCAAATCATTCATGTAAATGCCTGACCAAGGGTAAACTGTATTGGATACACCTGGAATATTGTGATTTAATAGAATAGAATTTATTTTTACATATCCCATTTCAGTATCATTTACATCAATATGAACATAAGAGGTGTCAGAAAAAGACCATTTTAACATAAAATGTTCACGTTGTTTACGTGGCCTTCTATCAGCAAATCTATTGAGCAAATAAAAAGTAGTATCCCATTGGTGAAGTGAAGGTGTTTCGAGTGATCGGTCTTCAATTGTAGCTGCTCCTGACGGGAATTTCCACCTGTTCACTTCTTCAGTCATCTCTATGTCTAAAACTGATTTTAAATTATTCATGTGATGCTTAACAACCTCTGGTTTAAACCAGGTATTGAGTAAATCGCACATGCGGTTAACAAATTGTTTTTTAAAGTCAGGATTGTTTAACATCCCTCTAAAAAATCGGGTATATGAGGAAAAAGTTCCTGTTTCAACTGTAGCAGCCTCTAAGGTGTTAACGGTGTAGTAAGCACTTTCGCAATCTCCTCCAAAACCGCCATCTAAGTCGTACATTGCCCATCTAAACTTACCATCATAACCAGCTCCTAACCCAGGGGTGTATGGGCCATTTTTTCTCCAAATAACCACATTTGAATACACCCAATCCACATTACTTAGATAGATCTCGGCACACATGTAGTCAATATAGTTTTCTACATCAATGCGGTGGAGAACATAGTCATAATTGGCTTGAACACTCATGTCGTTATTTGAGACAAATAACTCCAAGTCTTTCATTTCAGCACTGTCTGACTGTACACCATTTCCTTGAACATTAAATTCTTGATCAAGGATGGTGATCAGATCATCATCAATCCCATAGAGATTTTGGATAAAGTAGTCATCCATTCTTTCTTTTATGGAATGAATTCCCCAGTACTCGCCATTAATAAATACTATGACATGTTTGAAGTGTTGTTTGTCTATATCTAGACCATCAGTAATTAATCCAGCTAGGTCATCTCTTGGGAAACAGTTTGGACTATGACCTCCAGAACGTAAAATAATACGTTTATATTTATCCAATGCTAAATCATCAAAAAATGGGTAATTGAAGTTATTTAAGTCTCCAGTTTCACCGTATAGTCTTAAATTCTTTTTACACGAATGTCTTGAACCACCTCCATGAATTCTAGCTCTAGTGTTTTGTTGGTAAACTGATACGCCGTTTTCAATAAGATCAAAATTTACAATGCGTTCCCACAGCACGCCTTTTTGAGAATAATTTCCGTCAGGTTCATCACCGTATACATAAATACCCGTTTCGTCCGAGAATAAATCCACACTATCTACTACTATTGATAGAACTGGCATGGAATATCTTCCAGACCCTAGTGGATCGATTAAATAGGTTTTGGTAACGGTTTGACTAGGGCTGAACCCTGTTTTAAATGCTTTGGCTTTGATAATATGCGCCTTTTTTACTTCTCCATTTGGTGGAAGCCAACCTCTGCTGTGCGCACGAGTGGCTGTATATGTGCCAAATGGGTAATTTATGGATGGGTTTGTTGGAATTTCAGCAATTGCGTTTGGTGTTCCATCTAGATTCACCAAAGGAATTTGATTGATAAAAACAGGGTCTGATAAAGTTGGCTCACTTCCGTTGGTTGTATAGTGGATTTCGGCACCAGGATCTGTTGAAGTTAAATTTAATAAGATAGCAGTATTGTAAATTCCGGACTCAAAACTAAATTGAACTGGAGAAAGTTCTTGACCTTTCAAAGTGCTCAGGTAAAACAACAATATGCTAATTAAAATGAATCTCATTATAGGCTTGATTTGTTTTCAATTAATATTTTTAAGTCCAATAAAAAGTCGATATCTTCCTCAATTTTATTGCCTATTACCACCACATCTGCGCCTGCATTATAAGCTTGATTAATATCCTCAATTGAGCGCAGTCCTCCACCAATAATAAGTGGAATGTTTAGGTTGGTTTTAACAGCCGAAATCATTTGTGCAGAAATTGGGTTTAAGGCTCCACTTCCTGCATCCATAAAAACGGCTTGCATGCCCATCATTTCTCCAGCAATTGCGGTTTTAACAGCAATATTGTTTTGGTCTGACGGTATTGGAGAGGTTTGGCTAACATACGCTACAGAAGATGTTTTTCCGCCATCAATTAACATGTATGCTGTTGGAATAGTAGTTAGCCCCATTTGTTTTATTCTACTAGCCGATTCAACTTGATGTCCAATTAAAAAGTCAGGATTTCGACCAGAAATTAGCGATAAAAACAAAATAGCATCCGCATCCGCATCTACTTGAATTTGCGAACCCGGAAAAATAATAATTGGAATGTTGGTGTGTCCTTTTAAGGTATGAATGCAACTTTTAAAGTCAGAGCTATTAACAGTACTTCCACCTACAAAGATATAGTCTGGATTAGCCAGGTTAATTTTTTTGATTAGATTCAGAAAATTTGAACCGGAATTTATTTTATCTGGGTCAATTAGAATGGCTAATTGCTTCTTGGTTTTATGGATATAGCTTGGATGCATTAATAGGTAATGGTTATTTTTCCTTGTTTTATAAGCTCATGTTCTGACCGAATCACGTATAAATAAAAGCCTGGTAATAAGTCTGAATTTGAATAAGTAGTTAAGTTTTTTGTCGGCGAAAATTGATCAATTAATTGTCCATTTAAATTAAAAATTTCAAGAGATATATTTTCCAATGTTAAATTGGATAAATCAAAATTTATTTGCTCTGTTGCTGGATTTGGGTAGACTTTAACCTCAGATATTTCAATATTTTGATCAACAGATAATAGTGGGTCGAACGACCACAAATCATTTAAATTGGTGCCATTTGTTCCACCATAACAATAGGCGGTGTTGTTAATTACAAATGAAACCATATATCTTCTTGCTGAACCTTCAAAATCGTTGATTTGTTTCCAATTTTCTGTTTCAAAATCATATTGCCAAAAATCTTTATAGTTCACAGAACCATCTACGTTGTTTCCAGTTCCTATGTAGCCTTTTCCCATTAAACAAAACCCTGTTGCATCTTGTCTTAAAGTATCGCCAACGTCTGCTTTTCTTAACCAATAATCTGAGCTAGGATTATACTCGTAAAAATCTTTTAAAGCTTCACCATAAGTGTGTCCTGTGCCCACGTAAGCTTTTCCGTTGTAAACAAAACTAACGGCAGATGTTCTTTGAACGCCAATAAAGTCTGCAACTTGTTCCCATTGGTTGTTGGATGGGTCGAATTTGTAAAAATCTACGGCATAGCCACCATCTGTTTGACCTAGGCCAACATAAGCTTTCTTATCAATTACAAAGGCGGTTGCCCCACGTCTAGCTACGCCAGGGATATCACCAATGGGATACCACATGTTAGCGAGTGGATCAAATTTCCAGAAATCTTTTTCATAATTATCCTCCGTATTTCTTCCTAACCCTAAATATCCAAAATTATCAATTGAAAATGCTGAACACTGGTAGCGTGTAGTTCCACCAAAGTCCGCCTTTTGAGTCCAGCTATTTGTGGCTGGATCGTATTCCCAAATGTCATTAAAAATCACATGTTCTCCAGAATTGTAGTGCCCCATACCAACATAGGCTTTGTCTCCAATTACAAATGCTGAAGCTCTATGCCTTGCAATGCCAGGGAATGGTGCTTTTTGATTCCATTGGCTTTCTGCAAATAACAATGCAGGAAAAAGAGATAATATGATGAATAAAAATTTCATTGGCTTATAGTAATACGAAATTTATTACAAAAAGTTTGCTAACAACTTATTTTTCTGTTGCTAAGGTAACTATAAAATCATCATTTAATTTAAACGATTGAGTTATTGCCGTGAGTTGTTGATTGTTTTTAAGAACAAAAGCCATATGATTTTCTACCCAAATGTCATCCATAAAAAACAGGTCGTCTCCATCAAACAGTTTGTAAACGGCCTCTTTTATCGTCCACAATAAGGTTAAATCCTCTAAAGACTTAAAGGTGTCTTTTGGGTGTAAAAATTTATGTTGAACTTTATTTATTTTTTCAGAAATCAATTCAATGTCAACGCCAACATCAAAATTTTGGGAGTAAGCAATAATGGCTTGCTGGTGCGAATGGGTCATAGAAATATACCCTTTGGTTAAATAAGGCTTTCCTGATGGTCTGTATAAAATGGTTTGCTCTTGATTGAAACTGCGCCAAAGTAACCTTAAATAATAAAACTCAAGCTTTCGTTTGTCAGATTTAAAGGTTTTAATGGTGCTTTGTTCTGAGGGTGAAAGTATATTAATATCAACTTGTTCAATAGTTACAAATCGGTAATCAATATACCTTATGATAACCCCATTTTGATTGAATATTTCTTGTATGTTAGTACTCAAGCGTTTTTTAAAACAAAGGTAAGAAACGTTGGCATTAATTTATTTGTTTTTAGTTATTTATTCATCAAAACGTTAATTTTTTATGTTGTTTAAAAGGAGTTTTGTATTTTTGCACTGAATTAAATAGAAATTTATTAAAAATGAGTGATACACAAGAAAAATTAAACTACAAAGTTAAAGATATCAGCTTAGCAGATTGGGGAAGAAAAGAAATTAAATTAGCTGAAGCAGAAATGCCAGGGTTAATGTCTTTAAGAGAAGAGTATAAAGATGAGCAACCTTTAAAAGGTGCTAGAATTGCTGGATGTTTACACATGACCATTCAAACTGCAGTGTTAATTGAAACCTTAACAGCTTTAGGAGCAGAGGTGACTTGGTCGTCATGTAATATTTTCTCAACTCAAGATCAAGCAGCAGCTGCGATAGCAGCAACAGGAGTACCTGTTTTTGCCTGGAAAGGAATGAATGAAGAAGAGTTTGATTGGTGTATCGAACAAACTTTATTTGCATTTGATGGTGGAAAACCATTAAACATGATTTTGGATGATGGTGGTGATTTAACTAATATGGTTTTTGACCGTTACCCTGAATTGACAAAAGATATCAAAGGTTTATCAGAAGAAACAACAACTGGGGTTCACAGACTTTATGAAAGAATGAAAAACGGAACGTTGGTTATGCCAGCAATTAACGTTAATGATTCTGTAACAAAATCTAAATTTGATAACAAATATGGATGTAAAGAGTCTTTAGTAGATGCTATTAGAAGAGCTACGGATACTATGATGGCAGGAAAAGTTGCTGTTGTAGCTGGATACGGAGATGTTGGTAAAGGTTCTGCTGCTTCATTAAGAGGTGCTGGTGCGAGAGTAATCGTTACTGAAATTGATCCAATTTGCGCCTTACAAGCTGCCATGGATGGTTTTGAAGTGAAAAAAATGGAAAACTGTGTTAATAAAGCGGATATTGTTGTTACAACTACAGGAAACAAAGACATTATCGTTGGAAAACATTTCGAAAAAATGAAAGATAAAACTATCGTTTGTAATATCGGACATTTTGACAATGAAATTGATGTAGCTTGGTTAAATGGAAATGCTGAAAAAACTGAAGTAAAACCACAAGTTGATATTTACGATTTAAAAAATGGAAACCAAATTATTTTGTTAGCTGAAGGACGTTTGGTTAATTTAGGATGTGCAACTGGACACCCATCTTTTGTAATGAGTAACTCATTCACAAACCAAACTTTGGCTCAAATTGAATTGTGGAATCATTCTGATAAATATGAGAATAAAGTGTATATGTTACCAAAGCATTTAGATGAAAAAGTAGCAAAATTACACTTGGCAAAAATTGACGTAGAGTTAGATACTTTATCTCAAGAACAAGCGGATTATATTGATGTACCTGTTGAAGGACCATATAAACCAGAACATTACAGATATTAATCTTTAGATTAAATAAATCTCAAAATAGATTAAGAGGAGGTTTTTAACTTCCTCTTTTTTTGCTCAAAACACACATAAAAATGAAAGACTTTATACAAAACTTGCCTAAGGCTGAATTACATTTACATATTGAAGGTACATTTGAACCCGCTTTAATGTTTAAGATTGCCCAAAGAAATCAAATAGAAATCCCATATAAATCAGTAGAGGAAATTCAAAAGGCTTATCAATTTTCTTGTTTACAAGATTTCTTAGATATATACTACCAAGGAGCTGGTGTTTTGATTCATGAGCAGGATTTTTATGATTTGACCTACAGCTATCTTCAAAAATGTGCCGACCAAAATGTGAGACACACCGAAATAATGTTTGATCCACAAACACATACGGATAGAGGCGTTGCTTTTGAGACGGTTATAAATGGAATTTCTAGGGCGTGTGAAGATGCTGAAAAGAAATTGGGAGTTAGTTCCATTCTTATTATGAGCTATTTAAGGCATTTAAGTGAGGAAGAGGCGTTTAAAACGTTAGAGTCCTCTTTGCCATTTAAAGATAAGATTACAGCTGTTGGTTTGGATTCATCAGAAAAGGGAAATCCTCCATCTAAATTTAAAAATGTTTTCAAGGCCTCTATTGAGGCCGGTTATATTCCGTTAGCACATGCCGGAGAAGAAGGGGATGCGGATTATGTTTGGGAAGCCATTGATATATTGGGAATAAAAAGAATTGATCATGGAAACAATGCTTTACAAGATTTAAAATTGGTTAAGGAGATTGTTAAACGGGACCTAGCATTAACCGTTTGTCCCTTATCTAACACGGCCCTCCAGGTGGTAGATGACCTTAAAAATCATCCGCTGAAAAAAATGATGGACTTGGGGTTAAAGGTAACAATTAACTCTGACGACCCAGCTTATTTTGGTGGACAAGTCAATCAAAACTTTATTGAAATTCAGGAGGCTTTAAATCTATCCAAAAAGGATTTGTATGAATTAGCAAAAAACGCGTTTCAATATTCGTTATTACCAGCATCACGTAAAGCACAATTATTAACAGAGTTGGAAGACTATTACCAGGCAAATTTGGATTAGATGAGGGTTGTCATTCAAAGAGTTTCTGTAGCCCATGTAGAAGTCAATCAAAAAATAATTGGTGAAATTAACCAAGGCTACGTTATTTTACTTGGTATTGAAAATGAGGATTCTGAGCAAGATGTGGAGTGGTTAGCTCAAAAAATTATTAACTTGAGGTTGTTTGCAGATGAAAATGGTAAGATGAACCTGTCTATTAATGAAATTCAAGGTGAAATTTTGCTGGTCAGTCAGTTTACCCTGTTTGCCAAAACAAAAAAGGGAAATCGACCTTCATTTATTAAATCGGCCGCTCCAGCTGTGGCTATTCCGTTATATGAAAAAATGATTTCAAAATTAGGTGATTTATTGGAAAACAAGATTACGACTGGTGAGTTTGGAGCGGATATGAAAGTAAGTTTGGAAAATGATGGACCAGTAACCATTCTTATCGATACCAAAGAAAAAGAATAAATTATTCCATTTCGAATTCAACTTTTTCGGCTTCTTTCTCTTTTTCGGCTTGCTCCTTTAATTTATTAAAAAACGAATTGGTTTTCTTTTTGTTTTTTGATGATTTAGTGGTGTCATTTTGTTCAAATTCTTCTTCTTCATCATAATAAATAAACTCTACCGATTCACTTTTGTTCGTGGTTTGGACATCATTTACGGTTGAATCTTTTTTAAACAATCCAAACTCTGATTTTAGGATGGATTTTATTTCTGATTTTTCTTGGGTTAAATTGTCTTTAACGTTAGCTTTTAGTTCACTTTTGTCCAAGCTATAAACCGGATCATCAATATGACCAGTCATGTTAATATACACACGCCAACCTAATCCATCATCTTCCACTTTTCCAAATTCCGTATATTCTGGAATTGTTTTTAAATCTCTAAATCTAAAACTAAAATGATATTCAATGTTATTGTCAAAGTCGTGCCAACCTGAAAATTCTACATCCAGAGCATTCGTTTTAATTAACATTTTAGGAATTATTATTTTTCGGTCTTTTATGGTAATGGTGTTGCTTAGATCACTAAAATTTAAGTGAATTATTTTGTCTTCAAAATTGTCTATGTGTTTGTTGAGTGCCAATTTTAATGCTTTGTTTGAACGCATGTATTCGGTTATTTCAAGCAAAGTTTCAACATTGTTTAATTCTCCGTTGCTAATATTTAGGTTGGATTGAACGAATATTTTGTCTTCTAAGAAATTTAAATATTCATCAAATACTAAGAGGACTTCAAAGTCACCATTTAAAGTACCTTTTAGGTGGGTATCTGTAATAACTTTTTGGTCAAAGTTTTGCCATTCCTTAAAGAGCTGTTTAACATTGATTTGATTAAGATGAAAATCACCTTCTAAAAGATTAATGTTTTTTGAAAATATATTGTCTAGTTTAACATTTCCTTTTATGCTTCCGCCTAAAGTTTTTAAAGCAAAGTTTTGAATGGTAGCAGTTTGATTTGACATGAGATATTTACCGGTGATATTCGAAAAAGAATGATTTTCCCATAAGAGTGATTTGACATCTAGGTCTAAATTTAAATTAATATTTTCAGGAAACCTAAATGGATTTTGAACCGATTTTTCGTCTGTTTTTGTTGGGTCATTTTTGAGTAAACTATTCACGTCAATAAGTTCAGATTCTATTGATGCGACCACACCTAATTGTTCAGTTCCCTCAATAAAAGGGATAATGTTTTTAAAAGCACCATTAATTAAAAAATCAGATTTTCCAGATTTTAAGCTTAAATTTTTGGTGGCCATATCATTTCCTAAAATCAAAATGTCGGCGGAAATGGCCGAAAGGAAAATGTCACTGTCTACACTTTTAAAGCTGACGTCATTTAAAATTAAATCACCTTTGGTGTTTTCTAAATCAAATACATTTGGGTTGTATTCAATATCTGGAAATTTAACCTTGTATGCAGAATTAATTATGGCATGACCAGCTAGCACTTCAATTGATTCAAATTCAAAAAATTGTTGGACGGAGGCCAAGTTAATATCCGCATCAATGTTCCCAGCAAAAGTTGGGGTATTAAAATCAATAATTTTCAGATTTCCACCAAAAGAACTTTGCAATAAGTTAAAACCAAATGATTCAAAAGCAAGTAACTCAACACGTTTGTTTTGTTGGTTTTTGTATTGGCCTTTAAACTGAACATTGGTTAAGCTTATGCCATTATCTTTTTTCGTTAATTTTCCATTTTTTATAGAAAAATCGGCTTCAATAGATGGCATACTTGTTTTTTCAAGTGGTCCCTTAATTTTAGCTAAAAAATTTACTTGTCCTTGTCCCTCATAAGCATTTATCGCTTCAATGTTATTGTTTAATATGGTTTTTGATAAATCATCTAACTCAATATTTTTGCCTTTTAAATTGAGGTCGATATGGTTAGACGTAATATTTCCGGTAATTTGAAAAGGCATTTGCTCTATGGTTAAGTCTCCCTGCTTAAAAGTGTAAATGTTTTGTTCGGTGTTGATATTTAAATCTAAATCTAAATGGGCATTTTTTTGTTTAATTAAAGAAAATGAATTGGTTTTTAATTTGTCAACATACAAGTCTGAACGAACTTTTAATTGGTATTCTTTTTCCGTGAAATTACCTTCAAAATCCCCCTCCAGGATATTCATTTTATAAAATTGCTGTGTAGCAATATTTGCATATTCAAAACGTAGATTCTCAGCCCTTAACCAGTTTAAGTTAAAATTAAAGTTACTCGTTTCGCTGGAGTCTTTTGAGGGTTTGGTGATTAAATAATTAACATCACCACCATGGCTCGTTTTTATTTTTACAACACCTGATTTGGCCTTGATGTTTTTAACAGAATAGTTTTCGCTTAAAATATCCCAGATGTTAAAATTCAGATACAGGTTGTCGGCATAAAAAAGGGTGTCTTCACTTTCAATGGTTTCATAGGCATCTTTTATTAACACTTTTTGAAAATCAAGTGAGGCGTAAGGGAAGTTTTTTATAAAGGTTAAGTCAATATCTTGAACTTCAACTTTGGTGTTTAAGTGTTCATTAATTTCATCTATCGCAAATTGTTCAATGTCATCCTCATAAATTTTAAGTAGAATTGTACTGAGCGTAACAATAAATAGGGATATAAAAAATACCCAAAACACCAATTTTTTTATGAATTTAAAAACCTTACGCATACAATTAACCAAAGTTAACCGAATACATAGTGGAAAATATAGTGTTGGTTACATCTTTATTAACGGTTTGCAGTTAATATTGTTGAAGTAATAGATAAAAATTGATTCTTTAAAAAAAAGTCGTATTTTTACTAAAATTTTTTACCTATGAAAAAGATATTACTTATCACCCTTTTATTCATTAATTATTTTACAATAGCTCAAGTTAGCTTTTTAATCGACAACTGTGATAGTTATGAGCTAACATGGACAGATTCTGATTTTTGGGAAGGAAGTGGGGGTTCTCCTACTTGGTCAACACCTAACATGGTTATAGTTGGAAATGCAATATCTGCCCCTTTAGTTTTAGTGGAGGGTGCTGATCCTGTTTTACAAGGTAATTGCACATTTGATTTAGCTTGCAATGGCGTGTCAAGTCTTACGAATTCTGCCGCGTTAAATGGGAATATTGCGGTAATTATGAGAGGAGGATGCGAGTTTTCAGGGAAGGCATTAGCAGCTCAAAATGCTGGAGCGATTGGTTGTATAATTGTCAACACTTCTGGCAACCCTATTGCAATGGGCGGAGGGACTGATGGTCTTAATGTAACAATACCTACTATTATGGTAGGTGAGAATACTGGAGATGCTATTTGTGATGCTATAAATAATGGCGGGGCAAATGGATTTATTGGTAATATTAATGGATATTATGCCAACAACTTATCTGTTAATGCGAAAGAATCATATCAAAATAATAGAGCTGGTGATGTTGCAAAATTATATAATTCGGTAAATGCAACTGGTGTTGATCATACTTTTAATCCTGGAATTTTAATTAAAAATTTAGGAACCAATAATCAAACAAATATTCAGATTTTGGCTGAAATTGTGTCGAATTCATCTACAGTTTATTCCCAAACATCTCCTGCAATTAATTTAAATAGTGGTGATAGTTTATGGGTTGATTTTCCAGCTTTTATTAATTCAACAGAAACAGATGCAACATTTAATGTTCAGTTTCAAATAATATCCTCAGTAATTGATGATGTGGATTGTGATAATTCAGCATCAACAAGTTTTTATATTGCCTCAAACAAATTTTCACTTGCAGGAATTGATCCTTTAACAAATGAAGTAAAAGCAAATTCTGGTTTTTTTGGAAATACAACATATGATAGCATGAAAGTTTGTAATCATTTTTCGGATGCAAACGCAGAGTTTTTGTATCCAGAAAGTATTTCGTTCCAAGCTTATACTACAAATTCTTTTACAACAACTGAACTTACAGGTAGATTGGTTGAGGTTCAAATGATTGAATGGACATCAAACAACGGAATTTATGATATAACAGATCCAAATTTTATTTTGTCTAATGCAAACAATGATTTTACAATTTTGAGTAAAGGCGTATTTTTTTATGGTGGAGATTATCAGGACTCAATTATTACCACAAGCTTTGATACACAAATGGCGTTGGTTAACAATAAACATTATTTGTTTTGTACAACTCATTATTCAAATTCAAATTACGATTTTTCTTTTAGGTTTGACAATACAACAGATTATTCTTCAAATTTTGGAGATGGTGGTTACTCTCCTACAATAAACAACGGGTATCCGACTACAGCTGTATTTATTAATGATGCTTTTTATCCAGCAGGATATGGGTTAGATGTTCCAAGTAGTATGGTTGTTAATTTTAGTGATTGTCTTCCACCAACGGGAACAGAGGTGGTAACGGCATGCGATTCTTATACTTGGATTGATGGTGCAACATATTTAGGGTCTACCAACGCTCCGACCTACACAATTGTTGGAGGAGCAGCAAGTGGTTGTGATAGTATAGCAAAACTTGATTTAACTATCTTAGATGGTGGTTTTTCAGTGGATGTTATTACTTCTTGCACGCCTTATACTTGGATTGATGGAAATACATATTCTTCTTCTACTATTTCGCCATTTTATACAATCCCGAACGGTTCAGCAAATGGTTGTGACAGTACGGTATATTTGGATTTAACCATTACCGGCCCGAGTGTAACAACTAATATTTATAATGGTGTAATTCAGGCCGAACCTGGATTAGATAGTTATCAGTGGGTAGACTGCAATGATAATTATTCGGTATTAGTTGGTGAAACAAATCAAAATTTTACACCCACTACAAATGGTAGTTACGCTGTAATTGTTGAAAATCCGAATTGTGCGGACACCTCAAATTGTGTATTGGTTGATTATATTGGTCTTAATGAATTATCAATGCCAGTGTTTAATTTGTTTCCAAATCCAACTAATAATAGTTTTAGTATTCAAACAGATAATCATTTAAACGAACAATTTGATGTCGCTATTAAAGATCTTCAAGGAAAAGAGATTTTAAATATTAAAACTACAGCTCATGAACTAATTGATATAAAAGATTTGGATTCAGGTGTTTATTTAGTTTACATATCATCAAAAAATGGGGTTGTAACGAAAAAATTAATTGTAAATTAAAATTTAACCTTTTTCGTACCAATTAATCATATCTACAATTGACTTTTCAATTGGGGTGTAATTTAAACCTAATTTTGTTTTACTTTTTTCGTTGTTTAAGGCAATGTGGTAACCAATGTTTTTTGACACAAATGTTCTCGTTATTCCAAAAGCGGGAGCGAGTAGCCAAATCAAAAATTTGGGGGCTTTCATTTTTGGTAGTTTATATTTTTTTGGGAAATGTTCGCCAATTATTTTTGTAATGTCCATAACTGATTTTACTGAATTTGCCAAGATATGTCTTCCTTCTGCCTCCGTTTTTTCTAGTGCTAAAATATGGGCTTCAGCAACATCTCTAACGTCTACAAATCCAAATTCTAAATCTGGGGCACCTGATTTATATTTACCCGATAAAATATCATGAATAAAAGTGATACTTCCTGAATTAGACTTTTCTGTTAGTGCAGGACCCATTACAAAACTCGGGTTAATAACCACTAATTCCCATTGATCTTGGCTCTCGTAAATACGCCAAGCCTCCTTTTCTGCTAAAGTTTTAGAATAAGAATAAGGTTGATGGTCTAAACTACTTGACTCATTCCAGTTGCTTTCGTCAAAAACGGTTAAGTTTTGGTTTTGCATATCAATATTATCACCATGAACAGCTGCTACACTTGATGTTAGAACAATTCTTTTAACTATATTCGATTTGGAAGCCGCATTTAATACATTTTGAGTGCCAATTAATGCTGGGTCAATTAAATCTTTTTTTGGGTCATCAAAACTTAAAATAAATGGAGAGGCTAAGTGAATGATGGCATCACACCCTTTTACCAGCTCATCAAATGAACCCACAGTGGTTAAATTGGCCTCAACTAATTCTAATTTGCCAGTTGAGTCTTTTTCGGCTTTAAACAAATGGTTATACTTTGCAGTTTTACTTTTATCTCTTACACTCACCTTTACATGATGTCCTTTATCTAATAATTTTTGTACCACCCAAGACCCTATGTATCCGGCTCCTCCTGTTACTAATATGGTTTGATTTTTCATAATTTATTTTTTTACGGCTCGCCACGAATAATCCATGGCTTGCTGTTTTGTTTTTTTCGTAATTTTTAATCCTTTTTGGTTGAGCTCCACCAGTGATAATATATTTCCAAATACCATTTGAACCATCACATTTACATCCATATCTATTACTTCTTTATTTTTTTTGGCTAATTCAAAAAGCTCATAAATATAGGCGTAGTGACTTTCGCCCTCTGCTTTAACTTCTGGAGTTATAATTGGTGAAAAACTAATTTGTTGCGTGAAGTGAAAAATCAAAGGGTTCTCTACAAAATAATCATAAAAGGCTTCCCAAATGCCATAAAATTTGGTTTTGAAAGAAGCGTCTAGCTGCTGGTAATTGGCCAATATGTTTCCAAAATCTTTTTTTTTGCTCAAGTAAATCGCATTTATTATTTCCTCTTTACTTTTAAAATGATGATATATCGTTCCTGTGGCCACTCCAGATGCTTTTGCAATTTGAGACATGGGACTCCCACTTAACCCATTTTTCGCGATTAAGTTTAAAGTGGTTTCTAAAATGATTTCTTTTTTCATAACAGACCGAACATTCATTCGGTACAAATGTAAATTAAATTTTGTAAATAGTAGCAAGAAAAAATAAAATTTTTAAGGTGATGAAAAATTTTGAGGGACTATCAAAAATCAAGCCTTAGTTGATTAAGGTGTTGAATTTTTTATTAATTTTGAAGAAACGCATTAAGAAAGTTTAAGATGTTAAAGCAATCTCTAAGTCAAAAATTATTACAAAAACTATCTCCTCAGCAAATTCAGCTCATGAAATTGTTGCAAGTGCCAACTATGGAGTTAGAACAAAGAATAAAGGAGGAGATTGAAGAGAATCCTGCGTTAGAAGAAGGTAAAGAGGAGCAAGAAACGTCTGAATATGGAGATGAATATAATGATGATTCAGAGGTTAGTGAGGCTGAAAAGGACTTTGACATTAATGAATATCTGGACAATGATTTGCCACAATATAAGACATCTACCAACAATTATAGTGCAGATGATGATGAGAAAGCGGTGCCTTTGTCAGGAGGAATGTCTTTCCATGAGTTGCTCAATACTCAAATTGGTTTGCGCAATTTAAATGAAAAAGAGTCAAAAATTGCAGAGGTTTTAATTGGGAACATTGATGATGATGGATACATGCGCCGAGAACTTGAAGCCGTTGTAGATGATTTGGCATTCAACCATAATTTAAATGTGACTTTGGATGAAGTAGAGGATGTACTTTTTGTTATTCAAGACTTTGAACCGGCTGGTGTTGGGGCAAGAGATTTAAGAGAATGTTTATTATTGCAATTGGAAAGAAAGCACCATGGTGATATTTCGGTATACACAGCCAAAAAAATTATTGAAACCAGTTTTGAGGAGTTCACCAAAAAACATTACGATAAAATCAAAAAGAAATTTGAGATAGATGATGACGATTTAAAAGATTCAATTCGACAAATAACAAGATTGAACCCAAAGCCAGGAAACTCTCTTAAGGAGTCAACGAATTCTCGAAATTTCCAACAAATTATTCCTGACTTTATCTTAACTGAAGAAGATGGTGAATTAAACCTTAGTTTAAATCAAAGAAATGCGCCTAAATTAAGAGTTAGTAGAACTTACGAAAATATGCTAAGAAATTATTCTGAAGGGGCAAAGACTTCAAAATCAGATAAAGAAGCATTGGTGTTTGTTAAACAAAAATTAGATTCAGCAAAGTGGTTTATTGACGCCATCAAACAAAGACAAAATACCTTGTTGCATACCATGAATACCATTTTGGATTACCAAAAAGAATTTTTCTTAACTGGTGATGAGACCAAATTAAAACCAATGATATTAAAAGATATTGCAGATATCGTTGGAATGGATATTTCGACCATTTCAAGGGTGGCAAACAGCAAATATATTGTAACGCCTTATGGCACGTATAAGTTAAAATATTTTTTCTCAGAATCTTTGTCAACGACTAGTGGAGAAGAGGTAAGTACTAGAGAGGTTAAGAAAATACTACAAGATGCGGTGGATGGTGAAAGTAAGAAAAAACCTTTAACCGATCAAAAACTGGCGGAATTGTTAAAAGAAAAAGGATATAATATTGCGCGGCGAACGGTTGCAAAGTATAGAGAACAGTTAAATATCCCGGTTGCGAGATTAAGAAAAGAAATATGATAAAATATTTTTTTACCACACTATCTTATTTTTTTCACCCCCTGTTTTTTCCAATTCTCGGGCTATATATTTTATTTGAAATCCCTGTGTATTCCTTTGGCATAATTGTCAATCCAGAAATAAAAACATTTTTGTATTACATGTTTGGGTTATTAACGGTTGTAGCGCCAGGAATAAGTATTTTAATTTTGTACTGGAACAAAGCGATTTCTTCTTTACATATGCCCAACCGAAATGAAAGATATTTACCCATGATTTTAATCTTGGTGTATTATATTATTTTGTATTGGTTTATCCGTTATAACTTTCCAGCGTTACAGGTTATCGAGTTTTTGATGCCATTTATTTTTGGATTTATCTTAACCACCGTTGTTGGGTTGATTTTCAATTTTTACTTTAAAATCAGTTTACACGCCATAGGTTTTTTTGGACTAATCGGAGCGGTAACGGCCTACATGCAAGATCAAATTTTTTATAATTTCCCATTTATCATTATCTTAATATTGGTTGGTGGAGTGGTTTCTTCAGGACGAATTTATTTAAAGTCACATCAATTAAAAGAGGTCTTATTTGGAATGATATTTGGCTTTGGTATAGAATATATTTGTTTGAAATTTAATTTCTTCATTTAAAAAATTAATTTTGTAAAAAAAAATAATATGAAAAGATACGTAATAATTGCTTTGGCAGCTGGTTTGTTGTCAAGCTGTTCTTTATTTAAAAAGAATGATAATGATGTGCCAAATGGTGGCTTAAATTTATTTACCATTGAGCAAGACAAACAATTAGGAAAACAAGTTGCAGACGAAATCGCTGCAAACCCAACGGAATACCCAGTCTTAGATTCCGCTTCAAATGTAGCGGCTTATCAATACATTTATAAAATTAGAAATACCATTCTTAATACGGGAAAAGTTGAACATAAAGACGATTTTGCATGGCAAATTAAAATCATTAAAGATGATTCTACGCTAAACGCATTTTGCACCCCAGGAGGATACATTTATGTCTACACAGGAATAATCAAATTTTTAGATAATGAGGCTGAATTAGCTGGTGTAATGGGTCATGAAATGGGTCATGCTGATTTGAGACACTCTACACGTCAAATGACCAAAATGTATGGCATTGAATTATTAGTGAGTGCGGCTTTAGGAGAAAGAGCAGCTATAAAACAAATTACCAGTGGGCTGATTGGATTAAAATTTAGTAGAAGTCATGAAACGGAAGCGGACCGTATGTCTGTGGAATATTTATGTCCAACAGATTACGTAGCAGATGGTGGAGCTGGGTTCTTTGAAAAAATTGAGGCAATGGGAGGTCAACAGCCACCAGAGTTTTTAAGTACGCACCCAAGCCCTGACAATAGAATTGAAAATTTCCATACTTGGGCTAAAGAAAATAATTGTCCAGGAACACAAACTTACGTTACTAATTATGAAGCCTTTAAAAGGTTGTTTTAATAGGATCTCACGAAAATTTGTAAAGGTTGATGGATGTCCATCAACCTTTTTTTATTATATTTAAGCATGTTAACCTAGTTGGAAACCCCAACTAAAAAATAAATAATATGGCAGTTTTAAAAGTAATTGAAGTTCTTTCTAGCTCAAAAGTGAGTTGGGAAGATGCAACAGCAAAAGCAGTAAAAGAAGCATCAAAAACATTAAAAAATGTTACATCCGCTTATGTAAAAGATCAAAGTGTAACCGTAAAAAATGGAAAAGTAGATGAGTACCGTGTCAATTTAAAGTTGACTTTTAAGC
>PDWJ01001180.1_pt1 | contig 33306 bp, 20 predicted proteins | sample 1430881 | NCBI WGS metagenome assembly PDWJ01 (sample SAMN01162460, study PRJNA174530) | Oral metagenome, whole genome shotgun sequencing project. | biome: Marine environment; feature: Marine mammal; material: Swab sample of the gingival sulcus; isolation source: swab sample of gingival sulcus...
ATTTGGGATGTCCTTGTTTTTTGTTTGCTTTGTATACAAACACTCTACAACAAGTACATCCCGTTTTCTACTGTTTTTTCAAAATGCCAAACTCAAGTGCTACAAACGCTTGTCGTGTGTGGTGTTATTTTTTACGTGCTAAAGCACGTGCTACAAACGTTGTGCGCAGTGTTATTTCTTACGCGCTAAAGCACGTACTACAAACGTTGTGCGCAGTGTTATTTTTTACGTGCTAAAGCACGTACTACAAACGCTTGTCGTATGTGGTGCTATTTAACGCACGTACGACAAACGCTCGTCGTGCGAAAACACCAGTTGAAGTATCTGCGTTCATTGTTAAGTGCCAACCAGAAACGCAGAATTGAGAATGTCGTTATTTCACAGCAATAACGCAAAAGGTGAAACAACCTCCTTGCTCACCATATACCAAGAATCTTCCACCACAGGCCACCGACGCCAAGCCATATCACAATGTTAACCAGACTGATGATAAACCCGCTTTTCCACCAGTCTGCCATTTCGACATAGCCAGAGCCGAAGTAAACAGGAGCCGGCCCGGTGCCATAATGGGTCATGCTGCTGAATAGGTTGCTAAAGAATGCGAGAACCAGAGCGGACAACATGGGCGGTGCTCCGGCAGTGACCATAACAACCAAAAATGGGGCATACATTGCGCTAACATGGGCAGTGTTGCTAGCAAAGAAGTAATGGCTGTAAAAGTAAACCAGCGCCAAAATGAGAAAGGCTGATATCCATCCGTAACTGGCAACAAGTTCGCCTATTTTATCCCCAAACCAGGGGATAAGACCCAGAGCGCTTAACTGCGAAGCCATCATTACTAAAGCAGCAAACCAGACCAACGTGTCCCAGGCGCTGCGTTCATTCAGTATATCTTCCCAGGTGAGGACACCGGACAACAGCAAGATGCTCAGACCGATCAAGGCTGCCGTCGTGCTGTAAAGAGCGCCTAGTTGAGCCCCGAAAATCCAGAGAATAATGAGCAGTAAAAATGTACCTAACATGATCCATTCTGATGGCTTCATACTGCCCATTTCTTTGAGCTTGCGCACCGCTAGTTGAGCAGCTTCAGGCGTTTCTTTAACCTCGGGAGGATTTAACTTAAAGAGCAGCCAGGGAATTACCACGAGACTGAGCAAGCCGGGAACCAAAGCTGCCATTGCCCAGCGTGCCCAACTAATTTCAATGCCCACGTTTTCAGACGCAAGTGCCACTGCCAGTGGATTAGCAGCCATGGCGGTGAGGAACATGGCACTGGTAATGACCAATCCTTGAAAAGATGCTTTAACCAAGAAGCTGCCCATTCGATTTGCCGTACCATCATCAGGTTGGCTGCCATAAGCACGGGCGATGGAGCTCAATACCGGATAGATGATGCCACCACCCCGGGCAGTGTTGCTGGGAATGGCGGGTGACAAAACCAGGTCGGTGGCAATGAGACCATAGCTAAGGCTTAAGGTTTTCTTGCCAAGACGAGACATAAACAAATAAGCAATCCGTTCGCCCAACCTAGTTTTAATGAAGCCGCGTGAGATGAAGAAGGCAGCAACGATCAACCAGATGACGCCGTTACTAAAGCCGCTGAGAGCAACACCCAGATTTGCTTTATTACTGTCCGGCAGCACGAATGATGTCAGTAATATGCCGATTATGGCCACTGCTCCCATAGGCTGAGGCTTGGTAATAATGCCGATAATTGTGGCAACGAAGATTGCCAGTAAATGCCAGGCTTCCTGGGCGACACCCTCAGGCGGGGGTATCACATAAATCAACAGACCAACAGCGATTGTGATCAACCATGGAACCCAATTTGCAGGACTATTTTTGCCAGCTTGTTTTGGTTCTTCTGTAACAAATGTTGACATAATATCCCTCCTTAAAAAGATATTTGTAGTTCCTCAATATAAAAACACTGGATCTGATAAGGACTGATGATGAAATAAAATGCGGAATTGCATCGTCAGTTTCAAGGAATGGTAAGGGAACGACTTTGTCGTATTATTTAGTTTCTGTTCCTAAGCTGTTAAAGTGCGATATATTTTTGTCTAAATATGTGTGTTCAGTGAAATAGTTCACAATTGTTTGCGAAAAAAAAGCACAATGTTTATGCCACCGCAATAATGCGAAAACGCATCAATCTGTTTGGGGCTTTGACTGCTACATCACCGCCAGCTCGCGCGTCTGGCAAACGTTCAATAATATTGAGCGCTTTACATGCTGTAAACGTGCCAGCTCTGCCTTAATTTTGGCTATTTTTCTTGGTGTAATATGGGTGAGTTCATCCACTTTATTCATAAACACGGTTACTTCTCCCGCTAACTCTTCCCCGGAAAAGTGGACATGGATAAAGATAACATTATACTTTTTTTAAGGGAAAATGACAACTAAAAAAGGAGTATATTTAGCAGAATTCAAACAAGAAACGGCCGTTTCTTCTAGAAGGTTTCTAAGAATTGTGAATTGTGAATTGTGAATGGTGAATTGTGAATGGTGAATGGTGAATGGTGAATTGTGAAGTGTGAATGGTGAATTGTGAAGTGGTGAATTGTGAATGGTGAATTGTGAAGTGGTGAATTGTGAATGGTGAATTGTGAATGGTGAATTGTGAATTGTGAAGTGGTGAATGGTGAATTGTGAATGGTGAATTGTGAATGGTGAATTGTGAAGTGTGAAGTGGTGTAGAGACGCAAAGAATGAAGAGCAGCGGGTGGGCAGCTTGTGTGTGGCTGTTATCTTGGATTGTCGTTTGTTACATATTTCGCCGATACTGCCCGCCTACCTCATACATGGCTTGGGTGATTTGGCCGAGTGAGCAGACTTTGGTGGCTTCCATTAGAGCGGTGAAGGTATTTCCATTAGAAACGGCCGTTTCTTGCAAATAGTGTAAGGCTTCAGCCGTTTTTTCGGGATGGCGAGCCTGGAGAGCTTCTACCTGGGCAATCTGGAGCGCCTTCTCTTCTTTTGTGGCACGAATCACTTCCTGCGGAATGATGGTGGGCGACCCGGCATCAGAGAGAAACGTATTGACGCCGATGATAGGCAGTTCCCCCGAATGTTTAAGGCTCTCATAGTAAAGCGACTCCTCTTGGATTTTGCCCCGCTGATACATCGTCTCCATGGCGCCCAAAACACCACCACGCTCCGTGATGCGGTCAAATTCCGCCAGCACCGCTTCTTCTACCAAATCAGTCAATTCTTCGATGATAAAAGCACCTTGCAGCGGATTCTCATTTTTAGCCATGCCCAACTCATGATTGATGATCATCTGGATGGCCATCGCTCGCCGCACCGACTCTTCCGTAGGCGTGGTGATAGCTTCATCATAGGCGTTGGTGTGCAGGGAGTTACAGTTGTCGTAGATGGCATAGAGCGCTTGTAGGGTCGTGCGAATGTCGTTAAAGCTGATTTCCTGCGCATGCAAAGACCGACCACTGGTCTGGATGTGGTATTTCAGCTTTTGCGCCCGCTCATCAGCGCCGTATTTTAGCTTAAGCGCCTTGGCCCAAATGCGCCGAGCCACTCGACCAATCACTGCATACTCGGGATCCACGCCATTGGAGAAGAAGAAGGAGAAATTGGGGGCAAATTTGTTGATGTTCATCCCCCGTGACAAGTAGTACTCGACAAAAGTAAAGCCATTCGCCAACGTAAACGCCAGTTGGCTGATGGGATTTGCGCCCGCTTCAGCGATGTGGTAGCCAGAAATCGACACGCTGTAGAAATTGCGCACATTGTGGTCGATGAAATACTGCTGAACATCGCCCATAAGCCGCAAACTAAACTCGGTGGAGAAGACGCAAGTATTTTGTGCCTGGTCTTCTTTGAGAATGTCTGCCTGCACGGTACCGCGAACGGCCGTTAAGGCCTCCGCTTTAATCTTTTGATACACAGCCACCGGCAAAACCTGGTCACCCGTCACACCCAGCAAAAACAATCCCAGCCCATCATTCCCTTCTGGCAAATCACCATTGTAAACGGGGCGTGGTTTGTTGGCGTAGAGCGCATCAATTTTGGCTTGCACGTCATCCGTGAGTCCTTGCTCACGGATGTAGCGCTCACACCGCTGGTCGATGGCAGCATTGAGGAAAAAGCCCAACATGGTGGCAGCAGGGCCATTGATGGTCATGCTCACTGACGTTTTCGGATCACATAGGTCGAAGCCGCTGTACAATTTTTTTGCATCATCAAGACTGGCAATAGAGACACCAGCATTGCCTACTTTACCATAGATGTCGGGGCGATAGGCCGGGTCGTCACCGTAGAGCGTCACAGAATCAAAGGCGGTAGACAGCCGTTTGGCGGGCAAGCCTAACGAAACGTAATGGAAGCGCTTGTTGGTGCGTTCGGGGCCGCCCTCGCCTGCAAACATGCGTGTGGGGTCTTCCCCTTTACGTTTGAACGGGAACACGCCAGCCGCAAAAGGGAACTCACCTGGCACATTTTCTTGCAGACTCCAGGTCAAAATGTCACCCCAGCTTCTGAAACGGGGCAGTGCCACTCGCGGCACCTTGTTGTGAGACAAGGTTTCAACGCAGGTGGGCACGTGAATATCTCGCCCACGCACCTGATAAACGTATTCGTCAGCTGCATAACGCGCTTTTTTCTCTGCCCAGTTGTCGAGCAGCTGTTTGTTGTGTAAATCTAAATCGAGGCTGGTTTGTTGGTAGAGAGACACCAGTTCTTGGATAAGCGGCGTCTCATCCCCTGCTCCTTCCTGAGGAGAAGCCCCGTCGAGGGGAGAGTGAGTGGGGGGGGCGTGGCCACCCAAAGCCTCAATCGTTTTCTGAATTCCATACAGCTGATCTGCTATGGCTGCCTGCTGCGTTACCCATTCATCATACTCTCGAATCGTCTCTGCAATTTCGGCGAGATAGCGCACGCGCCGAGGGGGGATGATGATCGCTTTTTCTGACTCTCCTTCCACTAACGGCAGGTTGGGAGTTAGAGGAGCGCCGGTTTTGTCCGTTATGGTTTGCATGATGGCGCGGTAAAGTCGGTTGGTGCCAGGGTCGTTGAACTGGCTGGCGATAGTGCCGTAAACCGGCAAATTTTCCTTGTTGGCTTGCCACACGCCGCGATTGCGTTGGTACTGCTTTTTCACATCACGCAGGGCGTCTTGCGCTCCCCGTTTGTCGAATTTGTTGATGGCGATGATGTCGGCGTAGTCGAGCATGTCGATTTTTTCGAGTTGAGCGGCTGCACCATACTCGGGTGTCATTACATAAAACGCCAGGTCTGAAAAGTCGATGATTTCGGTGTCTGATTGGCCGATGCCGGAGGTTTCCAGGATGATGAGGTCAAACTGGGCTGCTTTTAAGATGGCCAGCACTTCCGGGATGTGGCGGGACAGTGCCAGGTTGCTTTGTCGTGTTGCCAGAGAGCGCATGTACACTCGTTCGTTGTAGACTGCATTCATGCGGATGCGGTCACCGAGCAGCGCACCACCTGTACGTCGTTTAGATGGATCCACGCTGACGATAGCTATTTGCTTATCAGGGAAGTCTAGCAAAAAGCGGCGTATCAGTTCGTCTACCAGCGATGATTTGCCTGCGCCACCAGTGCCTGTTACCCCTAACACTGGCGGCTGCACCAGCGTCTCCAACCGTTGATGCACTTCAGCCATAATCGGCTCTACTAAATCTGGCTCGTTTTCAACGGCTGAAATCAAACGAGCCAGACCGCGATCTGTGACCCAGTTTTTGATTGTGGATGCATGACCAGGGACGAAGGACGAAGACTCATTGGGCGTGAGTCTGTCGTCCTTTGTCATTTGATCATATGCCTCGACAATGGCTTTCTTCCATTTGTCTACGTTGAGTTTGACGGTGGGAAAGTCGGCTTGCTGGAGGAGGTCGTTGATCATGCCTTGCAGCCCCATAGAACGGCCGTCATCGGGGGAATAGAGTCGGGTAATGCCGTAGGCGTGTAATTCTTCGATTTCTTCGGGCAAAATGGTGCCGCCGCCACCGCCAAAGATTTTGATGTGGCCGCAGCCTTGTTTGACGAGCAGATCACGCATGTACTTGAAGAACTCGATATGCCCGCCTTGATAGCTGGTGATGGCAACCGCTTGAGCATCTTCTTGAACGGCCGTTTTTACGATCTCGTCCACGCTGCGGTTATGACCCAGGTGGATGACTTCGCCTCCTGAGGCTTGCAGAATGCGGCGCATGATGTTGATGGCAGCGTCATGGCCATCGAACAGGGAGGCAGCGGTGACGATACGAATTTTATTTTGTGGTTTGTAGGGGGCGACTTGCGTCATGAAGCAACTCCTTCACGGTTTGGGAAATCAGCAGACATCGAATCACGCCTAAAGATCCCATGATCACGGTTCTCACCTCAGGTCATCTTATTTTGATATGATGGGCAAGTAAACACGTTCCCCAGAGAGAGGAACATCGGTTAATGTCACCTCATCAAAATAATAGGGGCCACCCCAATAAGTGTTGAATTCTAGGCTTGCAACTTGTGATAAGTCTACTAAATCATAAGCTGTTAAGGAAAAGCACATCGGCACCCAGGTATATTGTGTTGTTTCTGGATTGGGATTGTCGGCTTGTTCTGGCGAGTCTGACCAGGATTCTTGCCTTGAGCCAGACTGATCGACCATGATGAGCGACATGGTGTTATTGGGTGTATTTTCAAAGGCGTCATAAACCCAATAACAGATGTAGTTGTAGCCTGTCAAATCGCGGGGACCGTTATAGGGATACACTCCACCTCGATGCCATATATCCTCGCCAACCATGGCCATCGCTTTATCTCCATCATGGACAACTGTATCTGTGATGGTTACGGTGGCATTGTACGCTTCGTAAGTCACATTTGGCAGCAGTTCAAAATCTTGAAAGACATTGGCAGCAATCAAAGCTGTGGTGAACACTGCCTCATCACTTCCCTGGCCACTAGTGTGGTTAAAATAGGCGGTGTTGGTGATGATGCTATTCCACGGTGTATTAAGTGCTACGCTGGCGGGGATGGTATAGCTGACAGATTCACCAGCGGAGATGGTTTCTGTCACGTCTAAATTGGCACCTGTGACGTAGGTCGGTAAGGTGTCGGTGATATGCAGGTTTTCAGCAACGGCCGTTCCAGCATTACTTACTTCTACCGTGTACGTCACCACATCACCCGGTTGGACTGGATGATTGCGGACGGTCACTGTTTTCTCGATTGTTATCTCGGGAATGGTGTAGGTAATGTGGTCGTAGAGATAGGGGCCATCCCAATAGCTGGTGAACTCAACATGATCAATGGCAGACAAATCTACTTCAGTAAACGCAGCGACATCAAAACACATCTGCACCCATTCGTTTTGCACTGTTCTTATGGGGGTAGGCAGATCGTTAGACCAAATCTCCTGAGATACGTCATGGTCATCAACCAATTTAAAGGCAATGCCTTCGTCTGATCGCGCCGTATCCAGTACCCAAAAGCACATTTCACTAAAACCAGTGGCATCGACGGGGCTGTTATTTAACTCTGCGGCTACGGTATGCCAGGGATCAACAGTGCCCACCATTTGCAGGGAATAGGTGCCAAAGCGGGCGGTATTGCTCAAGCTGCTGGTGGCATGCCATACGTCATAATAGGTTCCTTCTGTCTCAAACTCTTGCAAAACATTGTCAGCCGTTGGTGTAGATCCCCCATCCCATTTGAAGGTGACAGTGCCTTGGGCTGGCAAGCTGTAGTTGATATATTGCCCCTGCCAGGCTACATCAAAAGTCGTGGCTTCCGTGGCATGGACAATCAAAACGATAGAGCCATCAGGATTGTGGAAGGCAACATTTTCTGGGCCGCCTTCGATAAAAGCTGTGGAATCAATACGGTAAGCGCCGGGATCTACAAACTTGGCTACATGTCCCAAGACATAGTATTCAACGTTGTACTCTACCGCATTTGTGGTTTGATTGATGGTGACAACGCCACGACAATTGCCGCAACCACCATTTTGCGGGCCATCATTTTCATCCAACGCCAGGTTCCACAGCAGCAAACTTTTGCCGTAATTGCGGAAATTGCCAATTACCAGATTGTGCATGTTCCAGGTCATATTGTCAGCAAAATCAGTGGCCCAGCCTCCACCTGAGCATTCTGTAAACCACACACCTTTTTCAGGATAGGCATTATGAACGGCCGTTTGCGCACCAACATCTCCTCCATAACCATGAAAGGCGGTGCCATCGACGTAATCATACGCATCAGGATCAGCCAAAATGGATAATGGGTAATTAGCTAAGTCCCAATTGTGGTCTAATAACAAGAGCCGTGTGTTTAAACCTGCATTCTCAATGGCAGGACCCAGGTGGTCACGCACAAATACCTTTTGTTCCTCAGCTGACATAGCCATACTGGGATAACTATTGGACTCGTGTTCTGGTTCATTTTGGGGGGTAAGCGAATCAATAGGCAAGCCATAGGAGGCATAAGCTTCTACAAATTTCACATGATAGTTAGCAAAGGCATCGTAATATTGGCTTTGCAATGACCCGGCGTTGAGGTTTTCATTATCTTTCATCCAGGCGGGTGCGCTCCAAGGGGTTCCCATCAGCCGCAGTTGTGGATTCAGGTCACGAGCCTGTTGCAAGGCAGGGATAATGTAGGCTTCATCATGTGCTACAGAAAAATTGGCCAGGGTGGGGTCAGTTTGGCCTGCGGGCATATCATTGTAAGTGTAACTAGATAGAGCAAAGTCAGAAGCGCCCATAGGCACCCGCACGTAACTTAAATGAATACCATCGCCATTACCGGTAAATAAGTTAGCCATCAGCGTATTTCGTTCGGCTTCTGGGAGGTTATCCATTATCAACCAGGCTGAGGACTCTGTCATAGCGGCACCGGCACCTTCAAATTGCTGATACAGCTGCGTTTCATCAATAGTGATGATGTTGGTGGCCATGCCTGAGCCAGCCTGGAATTGGAGTCCTGCTTCTTGATTGAGAAGTTTGCTTTCATCTGCTAATGTCAACCAGACCTCCACTGGTTCATCAGTGGCTGATACGGACACAGATCTGGTCATTTGAAAAACGGCCGTTATCACCCCAATTGCTATGATGAAAACGGCCGTTATATTGATAATTTGTTTGCGCTTCATTTCAAATCCTCTTTTTTTCGTTAGCTAGTAAACATAATAACCGTCTAGAAATAAATTCCCTTTTTACAGACGGTCAGGTCATTTGAAGCGCATCCATCCATTCCGTAACTTATTCGTGGATGCGCACATAACTCTCAATCTTAGAATGACCAGTTTGCTTCCTTTAATAATCACCTCCTCAATATTCGCCTCAAGTTTGGCAAACATATCTTTCCAAATTCGATGTATGGATCCATATCCCATAAGCGTTCATTATTGCTTCAGGTTATTTTATGACTTAAAATAATTTGATGTCAAGAACTGTTTTTTGAAACTGACGATGCAATGAAGAGCATGACAATGAACTTACCCTTGATCAGCAGTACACAAGATCTACGATACTTTAACCGACGCCGCATTTTGAAGGCACTCTATTTCAACGAGCCATTAAGCCGGCAAGATTTGAGCAGATTAACCGAATTAAGTGTTGCTACCGTCACCAATTTGCTAACAACCTGGCTGGATCAGGAGGTCATCTTAGAATCTGGCACCATACAATCCCGTGGTGGTCGTCCGCGTGTCATGCTAACCATCAACAAAGCGTATGGCGCATTTATTGGCATTGATTTGGGTGAAACATTGATCCGATTTCATTTGTTTGACTTGAAAATGAACTTGAGGCAAACAGTCACCTATTTGCTAGAAAATGAAAACATTCAACCGGCAGAAGTGATTGACAATATCGTATCTGGTTACTACGAACTGTTGACTGTTTCCGGTTATCCAGAAGAGAAAGTGATTGGCATTGGTATTGGTGTGCCAGGCGTGGTTGAGAGGAAAGGCGGGATTTCAGTATTTGCGCCCAACTGGGGGTGGCACAACGTCCCATTGATAGAAAAGTTGGAAGAAAAGATCCCGCGGCCAATTATCATGGACAACGGCGCCAAAGCGATGGGATTGGCGGAACAGTGGTTTGGCGTTGGTTCAGAAAAGCAGGATTTAGTAGCTTTGTTAGTCGGTACAGGGGTGGGGGCGGCCATCATTGCCAATGGCGAGCTGCAGCGTGGTGTGGCCAATAGTGCTGGTGAATTTGGTCATACGACACTGGCACTAAACGGCCGTTCCTGTCGTTGTGGTGGTCAAGGCTGTTTAGAAACCTACGTCGGCGCACCAGGCATCATCCAAACCTTGAGCGAAATCGCCCCGGATTCACCCCTGCTTCAAGGAAAGACCCAACCTGACATTATGGCAAACCTTGCTTCAGCCGCAGAAAGCAACGACAAAATAGCATGGGCAGTTATTGAACAAACAGCTCATTATTTTGGGGCAGGTCTTGCCAATCTCATCAACTTGTATAACCCAGAAACAATTGTGCTAGGGGGATGGTTAAGCAAAATTTTAGGACCTTTGCTGTTAGAGAAAATGGTACCCTATATTGAAAAATATAGCTTACCGCAGCCTAATGCCGTGCTGCAATTGGAATTGAGCCATCTTGGCGAACACAGCGTTGCTATGGGCGCTGCCAGTTTAATTTTGGGTGATTTCTTGCATGGTATGCGCAGTTCATGGTGTGTAAGCACAGGGTTTGTCAACCGACGCCCCGAATAACAAAGCAAAAATAGAATTGATCATTGCTCAAGCCATGATCTTGCCACGTTTAATCACGATTGCCACAGGGTTGTGACCAAAAAAGTAAGCTAGATGGCGATAATCTGCCTCTTTGAGAATGAGGATATCTGCTTGCTTGCCAGGTTCGAGGGAGCCAAATTGATGGCCAAGGCTGATGGCGTGAGCGGCGTTGAGCGTGCAGGCATTGAGCGCTTCGGTGGGGAGCAGTTTCTGGAAACGGCAGGCAATCGCCATCACCATCGGCAGGGAAAGGCAGGGAGCAGAGCCAGGATTGATGTCTGTGGCCAGCGCCAAGATCGCGCCTTCATCAATCATGGCACGGCCATTGGCATAGGCGTTCATGCCCAGGTTGAAGTTGACAGCAGGCAGCGGCGTGGCAACGGTGTTGGAATTTGCGATTATGCGGATGTTTTCACGGCTGGTCACATCAAGGTGATCGACGGAAACGGCTCCCAACTCCACAGCCAGGGGCACACTGCCCAAATCGTTAAACTGGTCGGCGTGGATTTTGGCGCGGAAACCGGCACGGATGCCTGCTTGCAGGATGCGGCGCGTTTGCTCCACAGTGAAAGCATGGTCTTCGCAAAAAACGTCGATGAAGATGGGGGTGTTCTTCATGGCAAAGTGGGAGTTTTGATACCAGGTGGATACGGCTGGAATCATCTCGTTGATAACAAGCGATACGTAGCCTTCTGGGTTGTCTTTGTATGCGGGGGGCAGCGTGTGGGCGCCGAGGAAGGTAGGCACCAGATCACAGGGATGGGTTTTATCCAGCTTTTCTATGACCTGGAGCATCTTCAGCTCTGTATTGATGTTAAGCCCATAGCCTGTTTTGATTTCCAGCGTGGTGGTGCCTAAACGCAGCATATCATCGAGCCGCTTGTGGGCGGAGGCAGTCAGTTCAGCCACAGAAGCATCACGAGTATGCTGCATGGTACTGACAATGCCGCCGCCGGCGGCCATGATTTCCATGTAGCTGGCACCCTGAATACGCAGCTCAAACTCGTGAGCGCGGTCGCCGCCGTAGATGGTGTGGGTATGGGGATCAACGAAGCCAGGACAGACGGCTTGGTTCGTGGCGTTGATGGTTTGCGCGGCGTGGTATTGGGCTTGGATAACGGCCGTTTCTGCCACAGCTATAATTACCCCTTCCCGTATTGCCACCGCGCCGTTCTCGATGATGCCCACATCGTGCATCGCGTCACCCCGCTTGGGGCCATCAGGACTGGCGCATGTTACCAGCTGCGATGCATTCTGAATAATAAGATCGACAGATTGCTTTTCCATAAAATATTGCTCCGCAGATTGCCGTTGATTTTGCCTCCGCACCTCTGTGCCCTTGCGTTAAAAATTATTGCGCTAACTTCTCCATAACGGCCGTTTTTATCTGACCACTATGCACCAATTTTCGTATCTTCTCGATGTAAGTCGCCAAAATGACATCCTCAGTGAGGAACGGCACCTTTTCACGGATGAGCTTGCAGGCCACGGCCGTTCCTGCACCTAACTGCGCCGCGCCATCCTCCTGCTGCCGGAAGTCGATACCCTGTGCCGCTGCCAGCATCTCAATCGCCAGAATAGTTTCTACGTGATCGATCACTTTAGCTGTATGGCGAACGGCCGTTGTGCCCATGCTCACGTGATCCTCGATGTTGGCGCTGCTGGGCACTGAATCCGAACTGGCAGGGTGCGCCAGCACTTTGTTCTCAGAAGCCAGCGAAGCGGCAGTGTATTGAGCCATCATCAGGCCATTTTCCAGACCGCCCTGAGCCGTGAGAAACATGGGCAGCACGCCACCGTTACTGTCGGCGTCAACCAGGCGGGCGACACGCCGTTCACTCATGTTGCCCAGGTCGGTAAGCGCTAGCTTCATGTAATCCATCGCCAGGGCAATGGGTTCACCGTGGAAATTGCCCGCACTGACCACGTCAATGTCGCCTGTGTCATCGTTCACAAAAATGATAGGGTTGTCGTTGACAGAGTTGAGTTCGATGTTAATCACCCATTCGGCATAGGCAATAGCATCACGTACAGCGCCATGCACCTGAGGCACGCAGCGCAGCGTGTATGGGTCTTGCACATTGTTAGGATCATCAGTGCGTAGCAGTTGGCTGCCCGCAATGAGTTGGCACAGAAAAGTGGCACAGTCGATTTGGCGGGGGTGGGGGCGCACCGCGTGAGCGCGAGCATCGTAGGCGCGGTCAGTGCCTTTGAGAGCCTCCAGGCTCATACAGGCCGCGATGTCAGCCGTGATAGCGAGATTGATGGCGCGGTGCACCAGCAAAGCACCCATGCCCACCATTTGCCCAGTGCCGTTGAGTATCCCCAGCCCTTCTTTGGCCTCAAAAATGACCGGAGATAAGCCAGCCTGATGCAGCGCAGAACGGCCGTTCATCCGTTTACCATGCATCATCGCTTCCCCCTCGCCAATCAAAACCAACGCCAGATGTGCCAGGGGAGCCAGATCGCCGCTGGCTCCCAGGGAGCCTTGGGAGGGAATCACAGGATGCACGCCCCTGTTGAGCATATTGATAAGTAGTTGAATGATGGCAGGACGCACGCCGGAATACCCCTTCGCCAGGGTGTTCAAACGCACCAGCATGATGGCACGCACGACTTGTTCGTCCAACTCCGGCCCGACACCGACGGCATGGCTGTGTACTAGATTTAACTGGAGCTGCTTGACCTGATCGGGAGAAATGATCTGGTCTTTGAAGCGGCCAAAACCGGTGGTGATGCCGTAAGCGATGCGTCCTTCAGCCACCAACTGCTCCACGGCGGCGCGTGACCGCTCGATTTTGGGTAACACAGCGGGATCTAACACCACAGAACGGCCGTTTGCCACCGCTACCACATCGTCAATTTTCAAATTCTCACCAGAAATTTTCAGAGGTTCCATAACTTCACCTAAAAATAGGGCACTGATACCGAATCCGCGTCCCCCGAAAGCCTTACTTCATCATCGGCACTTTTACGCCCCGTTCTTTGGCTACTTCAATCGCTCGTTCATATCCTGCATCCACGTGGCGCACCACGCCCATGCCCGGATCAACGGTGAGTACGCGCTCAAGCCGTGTGGCAGCTTCCGGCGTGCCATCAGCCACAATCACCTGTCCGGCATGCAGGCTGTAGCCAATGCCTACACCGCCGCCGTGGTGAAAACTTACCCAGGTGGCACCGCTGGCAGTGTTGATCAGAGCGTTCAAAATCGCCCAGTCAGCAATGGCGTCTGAGCCATCTTTCATGCCTTCCGTTTCCCGGTTTGGGCTGGCAACCGAGCCGCTGTCCAGATGGTCGCGGCCAATGACAATAGGCGCTTTGACTTTGCCCGAAGCAACCAGTTCATTGAATTTCAACCCTGCTTTGGCGCGTTCGCCATAACCCAACCAGCAGATGCGAGCTGGCAAGCCCTGGAACTCGATGTCCCGCTGTGCCATTTTTATCCAGCGCGCTAGATGTTCGTCTTCTGGGAACAGTTCCAGGATAGCTTTGTCTGTCTCGTAAATGTCTTGCGGGTCGCCAGAGAGCGCTACCCAGCGGAATGGCCCCTTGCCTTCGCAGAACAGGGGGCGAATGTAGGCTGGCACAAAGCCTGGATAGTCGAACGCCTCTTGCAACCCATTGTCGAAAGCACGTTGGCGCAAATTGTTGCCATAATCAAAGACGACTGCGCCTTTTTTCTGCCAGTCGAGCATGGTTTGTACGTGGGTGGTCATGGAGTCGATGGCTCGCTGCAAATAGGTGTCGGGGTCGCTTTCGCGCAGGGCGTCTGCTTCTGCCAGTGACAGACCCGCCGGAATATAGCCATACATGGGGTCATGCGCCGAGGTTTGGTCTGTCACCACGTCTGGCACCACCTCTAGCGCGTAGAGTTTGGGTAGAATCTCGGCGGCATTGCCCACGAGCGCAATGGATTTTGGCTCTTTGGCAGCCACGGCTTGTTCGACCCAAGTCATCGCCTCTTCTAAGCTGTCGGTGAGGGCATCGACTTGCCGTAATTCGAGGCGACGCTCGGCTCGCCAGCGGTCTACTTCCACGAACAGACCTACACCACCGTTCATCGTGACGGCTAGCGGTTGAGCGCCCCCCATCTCGCCTAAACCAGCGGTAACGACAAACTTGCCTTTTAGCCCATCCCAGCCTTCTTGCCGCGCCAGGGAGCCAAAGGTTTCGTAGGTGCCTTGCAAAATGCCCTGCGTGCCGATGTAGATCCAACTGCCTGCTGTCATCTGCCCATACATCATCAGCCCTGCTTGCTCCCACTTGTCGAAGTTTTCCTGGGTGGCCCAGGCGGGCACGATGTTGGAGTTGGCGATGAGTACGCGGGGTGCATCCTGGTGTGTGCGGAACACTGCCACGGGCTTGCCAGATTGCACCAGCAATGTTTCGTCTGGTTCCAGCTCGCGCAGCGATTCCAGGATGGCGTCAAATGCCTCCCAGTTTCGCGCCGCTTTGCCGCGTCCGCCGTAGACAATGAGTTTATCGGGGTCAAAGGCTACGATGGGGTCAAGATTATTCTGGAGCAGGCGGTAGGGGGCTTCAATCAGCCAGTTTTTACAGGTTAACTTGGTGCCGCGCGGGGCGTGGATTTTTCGGGACATGGTGGGTCTCCTTTCGTGAGATTAAAGATGTGAGATTGAAGATTTCATGTACTTTGTGCGCACCCATAAATAAGCGACGGAATGGATGGATGCGCGTCCAGTGACCTTTCTCTCTGAAAAACGGGGAGTAATTTTTAGACGATCACTTTGATTTGTAATCCTTGTTTTTTACAATGACGGCCGTTCTAACTGCGCCCGGAAATCATAATGATTTTCCAGGTAGATGCCGGTGTACCAGACAGCAGGGAAGCGGACGCCATCTTTTTCAGTGGTGGTGAGGCGCTCAATGAAGAAGGCGTTGGTGCCGGGTTTGGCTTGCAGCAGGTCGGCTTGTTCAGCGGTTAATTGAATAACTTCGACGGTGTGGCTCATTTTGACCATAGGAATCTGGTGTTTGTTGACGAGCAGGGCGTGGATGGAGTGGGTGGCCAGGTCTTCGTCGAGTAAGGCGGGACAGAGGGAGTGGGCCAGGTAGCGGGTTTCGTGCAGGACGGGGTGGTTGTCGGCCAGGCGTAGGCAAACGATGTGGATAACGGGATCGGCTGGGTTGAGGTGGAGGGTGTGGGCGATGTGCGGCGGGGGCGTAACGGCCGTTTGCACCAAAACCTTTGTTTGCGGCACCCGATTCTGACGCCGCATCATCTCGTTAAAGGGCGTCAGCGAAAACAGGGAGGTGCTTTGGGTTGGCGCCTTGACAAAAGTACCCTGTCCGCGCCCGCGCCAAATCAGCCCTTCGTCTACCAGCAGCCGAATCGCTTCACGCACCGTGCCCCGGCTCATCTGATAGGTTTGGCATAGCTCTTCTTCGGTGGCAAGCTGCTCGTCAGGCTTCAGTTCACCAGAGGTAATTTGCTCGCTCAGGATTTGAGCCAGTTGATAATATTTAGGTAAGGGTGGGGTTTTGGAAATCATCAATGATCCTTTGTCTAAATGTATAGACAAATATACATTTTTGCTGGATTTTTGTCAATTGATTGGCAGCCAGGCGTGATGCGTGCGCCTTGTTTGCCTTGCCGCACCAGGTGCGTCAGTGGATTCAGGCGAGTGTAAGATGGGAAACTGGCTGGCGAGCCATTCCGTCCACGTTAACGCTTGGTAATCATCTCTTTTTACCCATTGCAATTCCCCCATTCCTCTTTTACAATACTCTCCGTTGCTCGGTCATTACCGTGATCGGGCATTTTTTGTGTAAATTTTCCAAGTGGTAAGGTGACAGGTAAAAACTATGTCTCAAGCAAGAAATGATATTCGTAACATCGCCATCATTGCCCATGTGGATCATGGCAAGACGACTTTGGTCGATGGCATGTTGCAGCAAGCCAATGTCTTTCGTCACAATCAACAAGTGACGGAGCGCGTTTTAGATTCCAATGATTTAGAGCGGGAACGCGGCATCACCATCCTGGCGAAAAACACGGGCGTTGTTTATAACGGCGTTACCATCAACATTGTCGATACGCCGGGGCACGCTGATTTTGGCGGCGAAGTAGAGCGTGTGGTCAACATGGTCGATGGCGTGCTGCTCCTGGTGGATGCTGTTGAAGGACCTATGCCCCAAACCCGCTTTGTGCTGCGCCAGGCGTTACAGCGCGGCCTTAAGGTGATTCTTGTTGTGAATAAAATTGATCGACCAGCGGCACGGCCTGAATATGCCGTTAACGCCACCTTTGACCTCTTCATCGACTTGGAAGCCAGCGAAGAACAGGCAGACTTTCCTGTCATTTACACCAAAGCGTTAGAAGGGCGGGCAGGTTACGAAGCTGACGATTTGGCCGACGATTTAGCGCCGCTTTTTGAAACCATCATTGGTTATCTGCCTGGACCTGTGGTTGACGAACATGGCTCCACGCAGCTTTTGGTGACGACGCTGGAATACAGCAACTATGTGGGCAAAATCGCTGTGGGACGGCTCACCAGTGGCACCATCAAAGAAGGGCAAACCATCGCTCACATCAATACTGAAGGTGTCATCAAAACCGGTAAAATTACAAAGACTTATCTGTTCCGCAATTTGCAGCGGGTGGCTCAGCCTGAGGTTCATGCGGGCAATATTGTGGCGGTGGCAGGCATTTTAGACGTGGGTATTGGCGATACGCTGGCTGATCCAGATGATCCACGGCCGTTACCCCCCATCACCGTTGAAGAACCCACTGTACGCATGTCTTTCAGCATCAACGACAGCCCCTTTGCCGGTAAAGAAGGCCAATACCTCACCAGCCGCCAAATTCGGGAACGATTGCTGCGTGAGCTGGAGAGCAACGTGGCCTTGCGTGTGGAGGAAACTGGCGAGGCGGGCACCTTTATTGTCTCGGGACGTGGTGAACTGCATCTGGCCATTTTTATCGAGACGATGCGTCGTGAAGGCTACGAGTTTGCTGTCAGTCGTCCTGAGGTGATTTTCAAAGAGACGGATGATGGCTTGATGGAGCCGATGGAGCAACTGTTTATTGAGGTTCACACTGACTATTATGGTGCTGTTAGTGAAATGTTGGGACGGCGGCGGGGGGTGGTTGTCAATATAAAATATGGTGACGATGGCACTGTTTATGCTGAATATATTGTGCCTACCCGGGGCATGTTGGGTTTTCGGCAACCATTCCTGACCGCAACACGAGGGACGGGCATTTCTCACACCTTGTTCTATGGTTTTGAGCCGATTAAAGGTGAAATTGTCTCGCATGATTTAGGCTCGCTTGTTGCTCTGGAGTCAGGGGCGGTGAGTGCTTATGCGCTGGCAAATTTGCAGCAGCGAGGGACTTTCTTTGTGAAACCGGGCGAAGAGGTTTATGCTGGGCAAGTTGTGGGTGAAAATATTCGAAATGATGAATTGGTGGTTAATGTTTGCCGCACGAAGCATCTCACCAATCACCGTGCCTCTCCAACGGCCGTTGCTGAGCAATTAACGCCGCCACGTATCATGTCGCTGGATGATGCTATTGAGCATCTGACTGATGAGGATTTGCTTGAAGTGACACCTGATTCCTTGCGTATCCGCAAGAAAACGTTACGCCATGATATACGGCAAAAGAGGGCGAAGCGAGCGTAGGGGATTCTGGGATTTTGATAATCCCGTCATCTGCGAATGCCTGTTTTTTCGGGGGAGGGAATGGAGTCGGTTTATTCGATGAAGATTTCGACCCGCTCACCGCTTTCGTTGTCAGTGACGTCCATGACTTTACCTTGCTGACCGCTTTGGATCGCTTCCATGATTTGTTTGTATTCTGTGCCTTCCATTTCTGGTGCGAAGCGGGCACCCATTTTGATCCCGACATGGACGAGATCTATGGGAATATTGACGTTGACTTTATTGCGTCCACTGCGCATGTCGGTGATGCGGACGCGGAACCATCGTGGGGCACTGGCTCCTTTAAGTGGTTCGCTTTTGGGGCTGTGATGGTCTTGGTGAAGGGCGCGAAGCAGCTCAGCACCTTCTGCGGCTGTGATTTTGCCTGCTTCTATCATTTTTAGGATTTGCAAGCGTTCTTCTGTACTAGCCATGATTTATTCCTTGAATTTTATGGGAAGATTGGGGAGCGTGATTTCTAATCCTTAAACCCCTTAATCCCTGCTCATATTTTTGTTAAGTCGAGGCGCATGTGTGTGAGCATGCGTCTGGGTCTGAAATTTGCTTCGGTGAGTAGATGTGTTGTTAGCTCGTCGTCGTGTGGATGGTCGATGCGGACGTTACGGCGGGGGACGTAGGGCAGGCGACGCAGCATCTTGGCGAGTAACGGCCGTTCTACTTCCCCTTTCCACTTTGGATGGACTCGTAATGTCATCTGATGTGCCCGCCCCCATTCGCTCCAGAGTGAGACAGTGCCGGTGAGATAACGGCGGTCTGTGCTAATCCATGTTTCATGTCGGCGGGCATTGATCACATTAGACAAACGACGCCAAAATGAAAATTGATAAGTATCTTTGGGAATCGGTTCCGGCCAGTTTAAATTGGGGTTCAATGCCAATATATCTAGCTCATAGGCCGCTTGCCCTTCGTTATGTTTCAGCTCCCGCGTGGGGACGTTGGCATGGCTTTGGATGGGTCTGACTCGACCGGCGCTGGCAATCCAGGTGGTCATGGTGCCTATTGTCTCGTAAGCTAAATCTTCATAAAGGCTGATGGCTTGGATGTTGTCTTTGTCTACCTGGAGCAAGATTTCACGGCCGTTTTGCTGACGAACGTATTTCTGGGCGGCGTCCATCAACCTCCGGGCGATACCTTGCCGTCGGTAGTGGGGATGGACAGCTACGTTGGCGATGAGGTAGCGACTTTTGATGCTGGTGTTGAGCAGGGTCACGTTGCCAATAATCTGACCCTCTTTTTCCCACACATAACCGCGAGACAGACGGTTGGCCATAGGGCTAAAGCGGAAGAGGAAAGCAGGTTGCCCTGTAACGGCCGTTTGCCCTTGCAAAATTCGCTGCCCCTCAGCATCCAAAGATTCCCCAAAGGCAAGCCGTAACAGCTCCAATACCTGGGGCACATCTTTGTTTAAATTGATGGGACGGAGGCCATTTCCTGATTGTTCAATGGCCGGTACAGTCATAACCATGGTTCTGAACGCCGAATTTTCCCCTATTTTACCTCAGAGAAAATGGGATGCGTAATCTGTCAGCTGTGAACCATGAGTGGTAAGCTGTCAGCCGTTATCTGTTCACCAACTCCCGCAAACTTAACCATGCCACATAACCAAAGCCAACCGTGCAACTGCCTAAAAAGACCGTTGGCCCCCAATTCCGTTGCGAAATTGCCAAAAGCAGTCCTGCCAACGCATAAACAGCCAGGAAAACCTCCGCGATCACAATCCAATCAAACGGCAAGCGATACTCAACCGGGTTTCCTTTTAAAAGGCCTGTTTTGGGTGTCCGCACAAACACATGCTGTCCCCCAGAAAAGGCCTGCAAAATAGCGCGGCTGTTGCTGGGAGCCAGACCAATTGCCACCACCAACAGGGTGGGAAAATGGCGCAGCCGCTTCAGCCAATCTGGGTAAAGCACCTGCTGCCCCAGCACAAACAAAAGCGGCTGCCCAATGGCAATCAGCGAAAAGACAAATAGCAGGGAGGGGAACGAATAGCCCCAGTAAATCAGCGGAATCTGCAAAAATAACAGCACCAGCAGCAGCAAATGCGTGCTGTACGCCGACATCGACACCAGGGCATACAGCCGGGCGCCCAACGAATGCTGCTGGTCAGTCAAAATGTCCCAGCCGAATTTGCCGAGGCATTGCGTAGAGCCTTTAGCCCAACGGGCTTGCTGGCTTTTATAAGCGGTGATGCTTGTGGGCAGTTCGGCAGGTGCAGTGACATCATTCAGGAAACGGAATTGCCACCCTTTGAGGATGGCTCGGGTGCTGAGATCCAAATCTTCACAGACGGTGTCATCTTGCCAGCCACCGGCATCTTCCATGCAGGTACGCCGCCAAATGCCGCCCGCTCCGTTGAATTTTGGATATATGTTGGCACGATGGCGCACAGTTTGCTCCATGGCAAAATGTTTATCCAGGGCGATGGCTTGAGCGGCTGTCAGGGCGGAATCATCTGGGTTGAGGTGTCCCCAACGTGCTTGAATCATGCCTAGCTCTGGTTCATTGGTGAAGTAAGGGATGGTTTTTTGCAAGAAGTCTGAGGTTGGCTCAAAGTCTGCATCAAAGATGGCCACGAATTCCCCTTGTGCAGCGGGTAAAGCGGCAGCTAAGGCTCCGGCTTTGTAGCCAATGCGGTTATTCCGATGTATTAAGTCAATGTGGATGCCCTGCTTTTTATAGTGGGTCACTAAGTCGGCGGCGATGTCTGTGGTGTCATCGGTGGAATCGTCTAAGACTTGAATATGCAGTTTGTCTGCCGGGTAATCCTGAGAAACGGCCGCTTTGATGAGCCGTTCGACGACGTATTTTTCATTGAAGATGGGGAGTTGAATGGTAACGGAGGGCAGCTCAGCGGGCAGGGTGGGGCAGGGGGCTTTATCGTGGCGGTGCCGCCAATAAAGCCAGAGTGTAAACAAACCTAAAAAGCCGAACAGGGATAGGGTTGCCACTGTCAGCACGTAAATCATTCCGAGAAATTCGATCATTTGTGCCTAAAGGTCTGAATTATCACTTGTCTGATTATTTTTTAAGATGGTTTTGAGGCGTTTGTTAAATGTCCCGCGTGGCAGCATGATCCTATGTTGGCATTTCAGGCACACGAGGCCGATGTCGGCACCGACACGCACGACTTCCCAGTCGGTGCTGCCGCACGGATGTTTTTTGCGTAAGCGCACGATGTCGCCTAAATGGATTTCTACGTACATAACAGGAGATTATAAGCAAGCAAGGGAATGGGGCAACCGGCAAGGGTGATGTTTGCGCACTTATTTCGCAACTATTAAGGTGATATGATTATTGATGGGGTTAGCGTGTCGGTATTCGTCACTGTTTTATAGGCAAGGTATACTTTGCCGACTTGAATTTTTAGGACAGGAAATTATGTTTAACTTGAATGCTGCCACCATCATTGCCCGCATAGTCGTTTTGTTAGTGGCGTTTACGATTCATGAATTAGCTCATGCTGTGACTGCGGATCGTATGGGTGATCCGACGCCGCGCAGTATGGGGCGTATGACTTTGAATCCGCTCAAACATTTAGATCCGTTTGGCACGATTTTGTTGTTGATTTCTGGATTTGGATGGGCAAAGCCGGTGATGGTAAATCCTTATAATTTGAAGGGTAATCCTCGTTCTGCCATGGCTATTGTGGCCGCGGCTGGCCCGTTGTCTAACCTTGTGATGGCGGTGATTGGCTCGATACCGTTCTGGCTGGGATTAGCTGGGTTTACATTTTTCAGCAGCAGTGATATTTTACCGACATTTGATTATTTGATGTCTCAGTTTGTGTGGCTGAATGTTGTGTTGGCCATTTTTAATTTGATTCCGATTCCGCCGCTAGATGGTTTCAAGATTCTGGTGGGGATTTTGCCACCGGATATTTCTTATCAGCTGCGGCCATTGGAGCAGTATGGCTTTATCGTTTTGATTGGTGTGATTTTTGTGCTGCCGATGATTGGCATTGATGTCCTTTACTATTTGGTTTGGATGCCGGCAAGTGTCATTACCACTACCTTGGTGGGTATTGGTTTGTGACTAACTTGTTTTATCGCCTGTGGCAGTTTCAACAGGCTGTATGGGCACCTGAACTTGGGGAGTCAAGGTTGGCTGAGGTACAGGCGATGCTCTCTGAGGCGGAGTTTGCCCTGTTTTTACGCTTTGATCGAGGGGAACGGTGGCATAGTTATCGGGTGATGCGTACGCTGCAGGAAGCGGGTCATGGTCGGCTTGAGCTATTAAAGGCGGCGCTGCTGCATGATGTGGGTAAGACGCAATCTCCTTTGTCGGTGTGGGATCGGTCGTTGATTGTGGTGGTGAAGAAACTGCTTCCGGGGAAAACGGCCGTTTGGGGTAATCACACGCAGCCAGGATGGAAACGGCCGTTTGTGGTTAAAGCCCAGCATCCTGAGTGGGGGGCGCAGCTGGCCGCAGCTGCTGGCAGCTGCGATTTAGTTGTGAACTTGATCCGCCGCCATCAGGATAACCTGACAGTAGAAGATACATCCGAGGAGGATGAATTACTCCATTTACTACAATGGGCAGATGATAAGAACTGATTGAGTGACCGTCTAAGGATTAGTCTCTGTTTTTCCTGGGTATTGGTTCCATTTGAGAGAGAAAACATGATAGCAAAAAACCTTTCAATCATTGGCTTAGGCCGTTTAGGGGCATCCATTGCCCTGGCTGTTAAAGAATCTGAATTTGACGTAGACCTGATTGGCTACGATGAGAGTCGTTCTCAAGTGCGTAAAGCGCAGGCGTTGGGGATTGTTGATAAGGTGGAGTCGAATTTGCGCAAGATTGCAGAAAACGCAGATATTTTGGTGTTGGCTGTTTCTTATGATGCGCTGCAGCGTATCATGCCTGTCATTGGCGATATGTTACAGGAGCATTGCTTGCTTCTGGATTTTTCTGAATTGAAAGGGCCGGCCTTAACATTGGCGGAGCAATACATGGTTGAGGATCGGGGTCATTACATTGGAGCCAGCCCAGTTTATGCGTCACCCTGGCTTGTTGACGGCCGTTCTGACCTGACTACGGCCAGCGGCGATGTGTTTAAGAGGAGTGTTTTCTGCATTATGCCTTCTGCTAAAGCGGATCCGGAAGCAGTGGAAACGGCCGTTAATTTTGGCTATCTTCTCGGGGCTGTCCCCTACTTTGTTGATCCCATGGAGTATGATAGTTTGCAAACCGGGATACAAACGGTGCCTGGTTTGTTAGCGGTCGCTTTGTTTAGCGCCATCACTAAATCATCAGGGTGGCGTGACATGCTTCGTTTTGCCAGTGTGCCTTTTGCCATGAGTACCCAGCCCCTTGCTGAAAATGTGGATTTGGCGCATCAGGCGCATACCAACAAAATGGCGACTTTACATTGGCTTGATCAGGTGATTGATGCATTAAATGGGCTACGCCACCAGATTTATGAGGGTGAAGAAGAAATTTTAGCGGCAATGGTGGACGGCATCGCTGTTGAAAGAGCAAAATGGCTGCGGGAGCGTCAGAAAAATGATTGGGTTGAAGGGGAAGTGCAAGACTTGCCGAATCCATTAGGGATTTCACGATTCTTGGGTGTATTTGGTCAACAGAAAAAAGATGAGGATGAGGATTAGCTTTTGACCCCTGAAAAAACGCCTACAACTTTATCTAAACCTGGCGACGTGGCAGCGAAAGACTTACCGCGTCGTTTTCGTGTTTTGATGGTGGTGCCTACCTCGTTTTTTAACGATTATGGCGGTCATATCCGCATTCTGGAAGAAGCGCATACTTTGCAACAGTTCGATCAGGAACTGGCTATCGTTACCTATTATAAAGGAAGCGATATGCCAGGTTTAGACATTCGGCGTACTGCCCCCCTGCCTTATCACACAGACTATGAAGTGGGTTCCTCGCGGCATAAACTGGCGTTTGATGTTTATCTGGCTGTGCAAACGCTGCTGGAAGGGCTGCGCTTCCGTCCCGATATTGTGCATGGTCATATGCATGAAGGTGCTTTGATTGGCGGGGTCTTGGCCAAACTCCTACGGGTGCCATTGGTGTTTGATTTTCAAGGCAGCCTCACGGCAGAAATGGTCGATCATAAATTCTTGAATAGAAACGGCCGTTTTTATGCCATCGCCCACCGCCTGGAACAATTTATCACCGATTGGTTTCCCGATGCTGTTTTGACCAGTTCAAAGCATGCTGGCGCTGTTTTGCATGATGAATTCAAAATCCCCCATGACCGCATCCTGGCACTGCCCGATTGTGCCAACACCAGGCATTTTAATCCAGACAAATTTTCATTAGAGGAAAAGACGAAACTAAAACAGCAGCTAGGTATTCCTTTAGACCGGCCTGTGGTTTCCTACTTGGGATTGTTAACAGATTATCAAGGCGTGCCGCATATCATAGAAACGGCCGTTCGCTTGAAAGCAGCTGGTGAAAAAGTTCATTTTCTCATCATGGGGTACCCCAACGTGACTCACTACAAAAATATCGCTCGAGACAAAGGGGGGGCTGATTGCATCACTTTCACCGGCAAAGTGGAATACCGAGACGCACCCTATTACCTCTCCTTGGGAGATATTTCCGTGGCTCCCAAAATGTCTAGCACAGAAGGCAGCGGCAAAGTACTCAACTACATGGCGATGAGTCAGCCCATCGTCGCCTATGATTCTCCAGTACACCGTGAATATCTAGCCGACCTGGGTGTGTACGTTCCCTTAGGCAATGTAGAGGCTTTCACAACGGCCGTTCAAGAATTGCTCCATGCTCCCGAAAAACGCCAAAAAATTGGTCTCGCCTTGCGCCAAAGAGCAGACGAAAAGTATAGTTGGCGTAGAGCCGGGGAACAAATAATTTCCGTTTACGAAAATTTGACAAGATAATCAGAAATCACTATAATGCGCTTTCGCGTATTTGTGGAAACATTTTACAAAGGATCGCTAATTAACCAGAATGGACTTTTGACCAGATCGGTAAATTCACAGGGGGTGCAACGCATCAGTTGCACCCCTTGTTTGCGGTTTATGTACGCAAGATAGTGGAGAAAACTTATAACTTTTTAAGGATAGGCTAAACAGTTTGTCCTGGGAGCAGGGTGAGAATAAATGTCAAAACTTCCGACTAAAACGTATGCACGCACAACTGATCCACTAGAGCTGCCTACATTGATTGATGTTCAGTTAGATTCATTTGAGATTTTCAAGAATGAAAGCTTATCTGAACTCTTCGATGAAATTTCTCCGATTGAGTCTTTTAATGGGGATCTTAAATTGTACTTTCCTTGCGAACGCCCAGAAGTAGAAGGCTTCGATCTGAAATATTGGTTTGGTGAACCAAAATACACAGTGGATGAATGTGTTGAGCGCGATATGAGCTATGCTGCGCCGCTTAGCGTGACGTGTATGCTATATAGCACGGAGCAAGATCAACCGATTGTCCAAGATATTTTCATGGGAGACTTCCCTCTCATGACCCCCGCCGGCACCTTCATTATTAATGGAACCGAGCGTGTTGTTGTCAGTCAGTTAATTCGCTCCCCTGGCGCTTACTTTGAAGTTGTTGATGAACGCACCACAGGTCGTCCTTTGGCCATGAGTAAGCTCATTCCAGATCGTGGTGCCTGGATGGAGTTTGAAACACGCAAAACCGACTACCTCACAGTCAAGTTCAATCGTAAACGAACCGTGCCTATTACATTATTCTTGCGTGCCATGGCTGCCGTTGACGACCAATTAGGGAACGCCTTAATAAAGGAAGGAACCGATGCGGAACTGCTCGCCTTGTTTGAAGATGTAGACACCAATGGTGAACATCTTTACATTCAAGGCAGCATTGAGCAAGAACCCCCTTGGGATCCTGATAAACCAGTTGCCGAACAAGCACTCATTGAATTCTACAAACGAATGCGCCCCGGCGATCCGCCCACATTGGATAACGCCACACAATACCTGCATGAGCAATTGTATGATCGCCGCCGTTATGACTTGGCTCGTGTGGGTCGTTACAAATTGAACAAACGATTGTCCCTGGATGACATTGTGCCGTTGGATCACCGAACCGTCACGCAACATGACATCGTGCGCATGATCAAGCGCATGATTCTTATCAACAATGGCCTTGAAGGGCCAGATGATATCGATCATCTGGGGAACCGTCGCGTCAAGACAGTTGGTGAATTGTTACAGGCAAAAATCCGTGTTGGCTTACGCCGCATGGAACGCGTTGTGCGTGAACGCATGTCCATCCGCGACAGCGACAGTGTAACCCCCGTCAACTTGATCAACATCCGTCCGGTTGTGGCTTCCGTGCGTGAGTTCTTTGGCAGTTCTCAGCTCAGCCAGTTTATGGAACAAGCTAATCCATTGGCTGAATTGACCCATAAACGAACCCTCTCCGCCTTGGGTCCCGGTGGTTTGCGCCGCGAACGGGCTGGCTTTGAGGTGCGTGATGTCCATCACAGCCACTACGGTCGAATTTGTCCCATTGAAACGCCGGAAGGCCCCAATATTGGTTTGATTGGTCGTTTGGCTGCTTATGGTCGAGTGAACAAGTATGGCTTTATCGAAACACCATACAGCCGTGTCAAAAACACGTTGACTATAGACGATGATGAAGCCATTAACCATGACGCCTTCCTTAATATAGTACACCCGGAGACCGGCGAAATCATTGTAGCCGCAGATGAAACCATCACCGAAGAAAGCCTCGCTGCCTTGCGTGACGCTGGTGTGGAACAAATACAGGTCAAACCTTTCATCACAGATGAAATTATTTATATGTCTGCTGATGAAGAAGACCATTACACCATTGCCCAGGCAAACGCCATTACTGACGAACGTGGCCAACTGCTTGAAAAACGTGTTTCTTCACGTCGTAATCAGCAATTCCGCTTTACCTCAGTGCAGCGGGTTGACTTCATTGACGTTGCTCCCCGCCAAATTGTGGGTATTTCTGCTGCTTTGATTCCGTTCCTGGATCATGATGATGCGAACCGCGCTTTGATGGGCTCAAACATGCAGCGTCAAGCGGTGCCCTTGTTGATCCCAGACGTGCCCATTGTCTCTACTGGCATGGAACAACAAGCAGCGCTCAATACCGGTCAGGTTGTGGTTGCTAAGGAAGCGGGCGAAGTTGTTAGCGTGCAGGGTGATAAGGTTGTTGTCGTGGGTGAGGATGGTTCCCATACCTACAATTTACGCAAATATAATCGTTCTAATCAAAGCACGTGCATTGATCAACGTCCGACTGTTGTCAAAGGCGAACGGGTGAAGAAGGGCACTGTGTTGGCTGATAGCTCTTCAACTGAATATGGCGAATTGGCGCTTGGTCAAGATGTTTTGGTTGCTTTCCTTTCTTGGGAAGGGGGCAACTTTGAAGATGCGATTTTGGTTAGCGAACGTTTGGTGCGTGAGGATCGTTTCACTTCTATCCATATTGAAAAACATGAGATCGAAGCCCGTGACACTAAACTCGGGCCTGAAGAGATCACCTATGACATTCCCAACGTCAGTGAGGATGCGCTCAAAGATTTAGATGAGCGCGGTATCATTCGGGTCGGTGCTGATGTTAAAGAAAATGACATCCTGGTTGGTAAGATTACCCCTAAGGGTGAAAAAGAGCTAAGTCCTGAAGAAAAATTGCTCCGCGCCATCTTTGGTGACAAAGCCCGTGAGGTGAAAGACTCCAGTTTGCGCTTGCCGCATGGGGCGCGTGGTAAAGTAGTGGACGTACATGTTTTTGATCGCCAACATGACCGTGACTTGCCCGCTGGTGTAGAAACAATGGTTCGCGTTAGTGTGGCGCAGCGTCGTAAGATTTCTGAAGGTGACAAGATGGCTGGCCGTCATGGGAACAAGGGTGTTATCTCTAAAGTGGTACCGATTGAAGATATGCCTTACCTGGATGATGGGACACCCATTGACATTATTTTGAGCCCTTTGGGTGTGCCTGGTCGTATGAATATCGGCCAGGTTTTGGAAACCCACTTGGGCTGGGCAGCAAACCGGCTTGGTTTCCGCGCTATCACGCCTGTGTTTGATGGCGCTAAAGAAATTGAGATTGCGGCTGAGCTTGCTCGTGCTTGGTTGGTTGCTCGTGCCTGGGATATTGTCTCGGGTTGGGCCTGGGATTGGCTCACTGAGATGGATTATGATTTAGAGTCGCTCGAAGATGATGATGAAGCTCGCGCTTTGTTCATGGCGAACTGGCTGGGCGACATGGGGTATGATGTGACCCGTTTGGAAACAGATTTCTTCTATGCTCGCTACAATGCTGGCTTGGAATGGCTGCGCACCCGAGGCTGGGATCCAGACAAGATTTTGTTTGGTGGTCGTGAAGGGGTGCGCAAGCAAGATTTTGGCCAGTTTGACGAGTATGCCATTGAAGTATGTGTCCGCGAATGGTACGCACTTATGCTTGAGAAATATGGCGAGGAGCTGCCAGAAGAAGTGCACGTGGATCCGCTGAAAACTGACCTGAAGGAATTGGAACAACTGGCTCATCGCATTACTATTGAAACGCATATTCCGGTGCCGACTGTTGGTAAGGAACGCTTAATCGATGGTAAGACAGGACGGCCGTTTGACCAGCCTGTGACTGTCGGGATTCTGCATATGCTGAAACTGGCTCACTTGGTTGAAGATAAGGCACATGCCCGTTCTACTGGCCCATACTCTCTGGTGACGCAGCAACCTTTGGGTGGTAAAGCTCAATTTGGTGGTCAGCGTTTCGGTGAAATGGAAGTGTGGGCGTTGGAAGCCTACGGCGCCGCCTATACCCTCCAGGAAATGCTCACAGTTAAATCGGATGATGTGCAAGGGCGTGTGAAGACTTACGAAGCTATCGTCAAGGATGAACCGATTGAGGAACCAGGTGTACCGGCTTCTTTCCGTGTCTTGGTCAAAGAGTTGCAGAGCTTGGGTCTGGCGGTGGAAGCAGTCACTGAATCTGGTGAAACTGTCAAGTTTGGCAAGGAAGATGACAAGAAAAACCGCCGTTGGGCAGGCACGGGATTGATGGATTTGGCTCGCTCCCGTCGTTAGGTGAGGATATAATGAGGCAAAATGGAGAACGGCCGTTTTGCTCCCATTTTTCCTTTTTGAAAATCGTTGACAAGAAAATCGCTTGTGGTAAAATAAACCTTCGTATGTTTGCTAACTGATTTAACCAGGTAACGAGCGAAGTTACCAATTGAATAAGTTGAAAGCATGGAGGCCATCGAGTTCAATACTGACTACGATGGCCTCCATTTGTCGGTAAATAAAGACGCGCTGAGATTATGTTAACAGCGCGTCGCTTGATGTTCGGGAAGAATTCATCACAACAGCAACATCAAAACTTAAGAATCTTTATTTAAGGAGAAGAGCAAGCGTGCCTACAATTAACCAGCTTGTACGTAAAGGGCGCAAAGTAAAAGGTAAGAAAAGTACCGCGCCAGCTTTACAATGGACATACAACTCTTTTAAGCAGCGTCGGACGCGCCAGGCAAAAGGTGCGCCTCAAAAACGTGGTGTTTGCACTCAGGTGAAAACATTAACGCCGAAGAAACCAAATTCGGCTCTGCGTAAAATTGCTCGTGTCCGTTTGACAAATCAAATTGAAGTAACAGCCTACATCCCCGGTGAAGGCCATCGTTTACAAGACCACTCCGTCGTTCTCATTCGTGGCGGTCGTGTGAAAGATCTTCCTGGTGTTCGCTACCACATCGTACGCGGCACCTTAGACGCTGATGGCGTTGAAGATCGTAAGAAAGCTCGTTCCAAATACGGAACCAAAGCACCGAAATAAGTAGGTTGGGAGAGTAAAAAATGCCAAGACGTTATCGCCCAGAAAAGCGCGTTGTAGAACCGGACCTCCGTTACGGCAGTGTTCATGTTGCAATGTTCGTGAACCGTCTCATGAAAAACGGTAAGAAAAGCACCGCTCGCGGAGTACTCTATGATAGTTTTGATCTCATAGAGCAGCGCACCAAGCGTGCTCCTCTTGAAGTTTTTGAAGAAGCGTTGAAAAACGTGACTCCTCAAATTGAAGTCAAACCACGTCGTGTTGGTGGTGCGACCTATCAAGTTCCTATCCCTGTTGAACCTCATCGTCAAACAGCTTTGGCGATGCGTTGGCTCCTGGCCGCAGCGCGCAGCCGCGGTGGACGCTCGATGGCAGAAAAATTAGCCAACGAGTTTATGGATGCTGCAACCAATCAAGGCTCTGCGGTAAAGAAGAAAGACGATACGCATCGTATGGCAGAAGCCAACCGAGCCTATTCTCACTTTGCACGCTTCTAGGTTTGATTGATGAGTAAGTTGCAGTTAGATCGAGTCCGGAATATTGGTATCATTGCCCACATTGATGCGGGCAAGACGACCGTGACCGAACGTATCCTGTATTACACCGGCGTGATTCACCGCATGGGTGAAGTGCATGATGGCACTGCCACCATGGATCACATGGTGCAGGAACAAGAACGAGGAATCACGATTACCTCAGCGGCCACGACTACATTCTGGATGGAGCACCAAATCAACATCATCGATACCCCGGGTCATATCGACTTTACGGCTGAGGTACAGCGTAGCTTGCGTGTACTCGATGGTGGCGTGGTCGTGTTTGATGCTGTCGCTGGTGTTGAACCACAGTCTGAGACTGTTTGGCGTCAGGCAGATGAATACAACGTGCCGCGTATCTGCTTTGTTAACAAAATGGATCGTGTGGGTGCTGACTTTGTACGCACAATTGGCATGATTCGTGAACGCCTCAAAGCAAACCCCATCGCCATTCAATGGCCCATTGGTGCGGAATCTGAATTCCGCGGCATTGTTGACTTGCTCACGATGGAAGCCACTGTTTGGGAAGATGAAGAAGGTGCTGAGCCTGTTACGATTGAAATTCCCGAAGAAGTGCGTGAAGATGTAGAGATGGCTCGTCAGGCTATTTTTGATCGCATTGTTGAGACTGATGAAGAATTGGTGGTGCGCTATCTTGACGATGAAGAAATCACCCCTGATCAGCTGCGTGAAGCGCTACGAAAAGCCACAATTCGCGGGGAAGTAACCCCCGTGATGTGTGGTACTGCCTTACGGAACAAAGGTGTGCAGAAACTGTTGGATGCCGTTGTATATTACTTGCCTTCTCCCTTGGATGTGCCTGCGATTGTGGGGACGCATCCCCACACGGGGAAAGAGGAGAAACGTGAGGCAAAAGACAGTGAACCACTGTCTGCATTGGTCTTTAAAATTGTCACCGATCCTTACGTGGGGCGTTTGGCTTACTTCCGTGTTTACTCTGGTGTTTTGAAGAGTGGCGGCTCTGCGATGAACAGCTCCAAAGGCAAAAAAGAACGCATTGGTCGTATCTTGCGTATGCATGCTGACCGTCGTGAAGATCTCGAAGAGGTTCACGCTGGTGACATTGCCGCGATTTTGGGTCTGAAAATCACCTTTACTGGTGATACTTTAAGCGATGCCAGTGCGCCGATCCTTTTGGAATCTATTGACTTCCCTGAACCTGTGATTCAGTTGGCTGTTGAGCCCAGAAGTAATGCAGATCAGGACAAGATGGGTGTTGCTTTACGAGCATTAGCCCAGGAAGATCCGACGTTCCAGGTTAAAATTGATGAACAAACCGGTCAAACAATTTTGTTTGGTATGGGAGAGTTGCATCTTGAGGTTTTGATTGATCGTTTGTTGCGCGAGTTTAAGGTGCAAGCTAATGTGGGTCAACCTCGGGTTGCCTATCGTGAAACGATTACCCGCACCGTAGAAAAAGCAGAGGGGCGTTTTGTGCGTCAGTCTGGTGGTCGTGGTCAATTCGGTCACGTTGTGTTACGTCTTGAGCCTCTGGAACCAGGAGCTGGTTTTGTCTTTGAGAATGCCATCGTTGGTGGTGCGGTACCAAAAGAGTACATCAAACCGACTGAGCTTGGCATTCAAGAGGCTTTAGATAGTGGTGCCATAGCTGGCTATCCTTTAGTGGATATTAAAGTGACCTTATATGATGGTTCTTTCCATGAGGTTGATTCTTCAGAAATGGCTTTCAAAATTGCTGGTTCAATGGGGTTGAAAGAGGGTGTGCAAAAAGGTGCCCCTGTTTTACTTGAACCGATGATGGCTGTGGAGGTTGTGTGTCCTGAAGAGTATACTGGGGATGTGATTGGTAATTTGTCATCCCGACGTGGCGAAATCGGTGGAATGGATATTCGCACGGAAGGGATTCAGTCAATTAAGGCAGATGTGCCTCTGGCTGAAATGTTTGGTTATGCTACTCGTCTGCGTTCTATGACACAAGGACGAGGGACATTCACAATGGAGTTTTCTCACTATGCGCCAGTGAGTGACGATCTCGCAAAAAGTATCATGCGAGGAAATGCTTAGGAACGGAAGTTAAATAATACGGCGAAGTCGTTTTCTTACCGTTCTTTGAAACTGACGATGTAATTTCATATTTTATTTCATCGCCAGTCTTTAATAGAGGCGCAGATAATTTGTAAAAAATGCCGGGAAGTCCGGTGGTATTAAAAAAATCTAAATGAGGAAAGGGAAATTATGGCCAAAGAAAAATTTGTGCGCGAAAAGCCACACGTAAATATCGGAACCATCGGTCATGTCGATCACGGTAAAACAACCCTGACGGCAGCCATCACCAAAACGCTGTCGATGAAAGGGTTGGCAGACTTCTCTGCATTTGATCAAATCGACAATGCTCCCGAAGAACGCGAACGCGGGATCACTATCGCTATCGCTCATGTCGAATATGAAACTGAAACCCGTCACTATGCTCACGTAGACTGCCCCGGTCATCGTGACTACATCAAAAACATGATCACTGGTGCTGCGCAGATGGATGGCGCTATCCTCGTCGTTTCCGCGCCTGATGGCCCGATGCCCCAAACCCGCGAACATGTCCTCCTGGCTCGCCAGGTGGAA